>Ga0209536_100005915_pt1 | contig 18869 bp, 14 predicted proteins | sample DeeMarSeWOR28_12_FD_187461 | JGI IMG/M metagenome (GOLD analysis project Ga0209536, IMG submission 187461) | Marine sediment microbial communities from White Oak River estuary, North Carolina - WOR-2-8_12 (SPAdes) (version 2) | ecosystem: Environmental > Aquatic > Marine > Intertidal zone >... | reverse complement strand
TGCATGAGACTTCGTTACAAACTGCCGCTGATTCTCGCGCTGCTTCTGACGGCATATCTTTCCATTACAGCGACACTTGCCCTGATATGCTATCCCGACCCGGATATCGAGAAACTGAACTGCTTTGCGGATTCGATAGAGCTGCCCGGTATCAGCAGGGCGGCGAAGGTTAACGACAATTTCTACCGCGGAGCGCTGCCCACCGGTGAGGCATTTGAGGCTCTCAAGAAGCTCGGCATCAGGACAATCGTAGACCTGCACGGTTTCAACAAGGATAAGGATTACGCACGGGGCGTGGAATCTTGCGGGTTCAATTACTACTTCGTACCTCTCACAGACAAACCGCCATCCCCGGAAACTGTTGACAGGTTTCTCTCTATAATTACCGATTCCGATAATCTCCCAGTTTATGTCCACTGCAAACGCGGAAAGACGCGAACAGGAGTCATGCTGGCGGTCTATCGCATTCAATGCGAAGGATGGAAGAACCAGGATGCCTTCGACGAGATGCTGTATTTTGGCTTCACCATCTTCCACAGGGAGACGTTTTACTTCGGTTCCTGCGAGGTTCACACTGAGCTTGCCGAGTTTATCAGGGAGTACAAGCCGCTTGTTGAATCGCCGTAGTGGCAAGGTCTGCCGGGAATTTGCAGGAAATTTTGCATCCTTGTTCTTACAAACAGGCTTGTCGGGACGTAACATCGTATGTAACATGTCTTATAAGGCAAACAGGTAACTTCTTATTGAGGAGGCGGTAATGAGGTATTTCGTTGCGGCGATGATGCTGTCGCTGTTGCTTGCGATCGGGTCGGCCGCGCTGGCTGATACGATTGTCCTGACCAACGGTGACAAGATAGAGGGTGAAATTCTCGAAGAGGATGAGCAGGGAGTCAAGATTCAGACAAAGTACGGCCCGATAACCCTCGCAAGAAGGAGCATACGCAGGGTAATCAAGGAAGGGCCGACAGAGGCCGAGTACAAGGAGAAAGCTGCCGCGCTGGCGCAGGACCATGCCGAACTCGGCGACTGGTGCAAAGAACAGGGGCTCGAAGAGGAAGCAAAAAAGCACTACGAGATGGCGCTGAAGTTCGACTCCGATAATGCCGCTGCCCGCAAGGCGCTGGGATATGTGAAAGAAGGCGACAAGTGGGTCAAGGGCGAAGAAAAAGCCGAGAAGCAGCCCGAAGAGGAGGTCAAGAAGGATCCTGAGAAGAAAGAAGAACCTGCCGAAAAGCTGACCCGCGAGGAATGGCAGAAACTGCACCAGGAAGCGATGCAGAAGCTGCAGGCGAAGGAATACGAAGATGCCGAGAAGCTATACAAGCGAATTGTCAAGGCGGTTCCCAATGACAACACTGCGCTCTACAATCTCGCCTGTCTCTACAGCCTGACCAGCAAGAAGGAGAAGGCGCTGGAGTACCTCGAAAAGAGTATCAAGGCTGGCTTTACAAACGTCGGGCATATCCAGGAGGACAGCGACCTCGATAATATTCGCGAAGAAGAGAAGTACAAGGAGCTTATAAAGAAGCTCATAGAACGCGACAAGGGCAATATGATTGTCTGGATGGATGACTACAACGAGGCGCTCAAGAAAGCCAAAGAAGCAGGACTGAAACACTTTGAAATGGCGGTGGCCTTTGGTCTGGAACCCGTAACGAATTTGATGGGGCCGTGCCCCACAGAATACGGCCTTAATGAGTTGGAGCTGGCAGGAGGGCTAAGAGGGGAGCCTGTTGAGGTCGTAAAATGTGAAACCGTAGACCTGGTCGTTCCTGCAACAGCAGAAATTGTCCTGGAAGGGAAGATCCCTATAGGCGTTCATGAAACGGAAGGCCCTTTCGGGGAGTTTACGGGTTACTACTCGGGAACCTATGAGCATCCCATCTTCAGAATCTCTGCCATTACCCACAGGAACAATCCTATATTTCAGGGCACCTATTTAGGCAGACCCCCCACTGAAGGTCACATTGTAGGCGAAACCATCATGGAAGCCCTGACTTATATTGAGGCAAAGAAAAAGCTCCCCGAGCTGAGGGGAGTACACATTATGGAGGGCACGGGCTGGATAATATTTGCTGCCTCCATTAAGAAGGAGTATGAAGGGCAGATCCAGCGCGTAGCGAACGTGATATGGTCCACCCAGGTGGGCGACTACGGCAAAATATTAATTGTGGTGGATGATGATATCAACCCCTATAACATATACGATGTGATCTGGGCCTTGGCGACTCGTTATCAGCCAGAATTTGACACCTATATTACCCCCAGGGTGGCAGGATACGGGATTGACCCCTCTGAAAGAATAACTTCGGCCCGCGGCATTGAAACAGGGGGAACATCATTTTTGACATCTAGAGTCGTTATCGATGCCACGGTTCCTTTCGAGAGACCAATAATGGGCGAAACTGTAGAGCCCCCTGATATTGTGGATAAACTAAAAAAAAGATTGGGTCTCTGATTTTTCGTCAGAACAGAAATGAAGCTTCCCACGCTTTCCCGCAGGGCATGGGGTGGGCTCGACTCTGGGGCTCAGTGTCTACGACCTAGAGACATGTGCTATGCCTAGAACTTGATATCAGACGGGAAATTTCTCCAAAAATCTCGCTTTTGTTTTTTCCAATCAGGTCCAAATTGTCTTTCAAGAAAGCTGTGCAGCCTGTCGGGCCAACGATACCAGAAGTGCTTGCCCGCTGCTTTGGCTTCCAATATGTCGGTGAGGAAGGTTGTGATGTTGGCCATTTCCTCTTTCGGTATGTAGGAGCTTGCACCCTCTTCATAAGATCTTTCGATATTATCGAAACTGAGGGCACGGGCAGTAAGCATGACAGCAATGACGCCTTTCTCTGTGGCAATTTCCAATAAATCATAGCCATCCACCCCCATAATATCCAGAATGGCCATGTCAAATTCTTGATTCTCTAGCAACTTTTTGGCTGCATCGAAACTGCTCGCCTTCTCCACCGTACACATGGTGAGCAATTCTTCTAGTGTTTCCAATACGTCAGGCTCGTCGTCCACGATAAGAATTCTCAACCCCTTTAATTCTGTTCCGTCTTTGGTTGCATAGTCGAACATGCGGCTCAGCATCAAGTTAACGATTATATCAGTCGCTTTTTTATCGCCCGATCTCTCTTTAACACCGACTACCGGACGAGTTTGAAGAAGAAATACATTATCAGGGAAACTTCGGACTGAATCGATAGCCCATTCTGTATCTTGGGACGATTGGAAGTGAGATTCTAAGGTCATGGCCAGTTCTGCTATTCTCTTGGCTTCCTCATCTTTTAAACAGAAGGCACGCTGCCTTTCTTCGGTCACTTCCTGCTCAATCGTATTCCCTTCCTGCACACACACAACTTCCATGGTCTTGGCGCCAGGCACCTTTGATAGTATCTCTAGGGACTGCTTATCGATGATATGTCTGTCTGGGGTGGCCGTACCAGCCACAATGCTCTCACCCATTCCCCAATTGCTTTCAAGTACGATTCGGGATTGGTCTCCTGTAACAGGGTCAACCGTGAAACAGACCCCTGCCGTGCGAGACTGGATTATAGACTGAACGCCTATCCCTATGGGCGGAGAGTCTGCCACTGACAAACCTTTTTGGGAAACAGCCGCTATGGAGCGCGTGTTAAATGCGCTGGACCACACGCCAACGACTTTCTTGAGAACTTCTTGTTCGCCTTTCACGTTTAGGAAGGTATCATACATTCCAGGATGGCTCTTAACCCCGGCGGACCTGACAGCTACCGGGACTTGCTCGTTTTCACACTTTTTGCATAATTCCATATAACTTGACAGTATTTCATCCTCTATTTCGCTTGGTAATGCCTTGGACTCAATAATGCTGCAGATGGCCCTGCTGGCCTCTTCATACTCCTGAATATTCCTGGGTCCGTTCGGGAATGTGTTTGTAATATATTGCTTTATTTCCCGGGCAATCCCGGTCTCCCCCATAAAGTGGCGATGGCATTCAATGGTCAGCGCAAACCCAGGTGGGACCGGCATCCCCATTCTGATCATCTCACCCAAATTTGCACACTTCTTACCCACCATATCCAAGTCATCCTTGCCTAACTCTTCAAAAGGTATAACATACTTGCGTTTCACGCCTACCCCCCACTTCAAAAATATTGATTATCTAAAGCCTGATGAATCACTGCGATGTATAGATTACCAGTTTGGTCCTTAGCTCTGAGAACAACGAGCTGCGCTTGATGTCATCATCTCGTCAAGAACCCCAAGGACTTCCTCAGAGAAGCTCGGGTCATTGATGTGGGCATCGACCTCAATGACCTTCACCTGTGATTGGACCGTTTTCTTAACCTCTTCGGCCAATAGACGATCACCTTCGGGGTGATAGAAAACGGCCTCGGGTCTGTCAAGCTCAGAAAATCCCCGCTTGGGAATGACCACAGCCACAGGTCCTCGCGCTTTATTCGCTTTTTGCGCCATTAACCTGCCCATAGCCACCATCTCCTTGTCACTTGCTTTTAGCCCAGTAACCAGAGGATTATGTTGATGGACAGGTCTGTCTTTGTAGCGCTCCGGGATGGTTGATGCCGGACCAGGCCAAAAGAAAAAGTGCGAAGCACCAGGAGCAATGACCAAAGGGAGGCCCTTTTCTCCTGCCACGTCTAGTCGACGCGTCCTTGGAGAGGCGATGCCATGGCATATTTGGGTTAGTACATCGGGTTGGGCCAGGTCCAATACGGCAGCCACAAAATCTTCCTCAACGAGCTGAGTAAGGGCTCTCGAGCCTAATGATTCCACTTCCGGCACATGGAACACAGCCACGTCATAATCCCTCTTTTCTAACAAAGGCTTTATGTAAGAAACATAGGTACAAGCGGCTGTTCCCAATGTGGTTATTCCAATTAGGGGTTTTTCCGTTATGCGGATCGATTTATGCTGTTTCTGGTATCTTTCCGCCATGGCTGTAATCGCCATGGCCGCGTACCCCAATGTCCTCTTGGTAATAGGATCAAGCCCCCACATATCGACGGGGGATTGCATCATGATCATATCTATACTCAGCGAATCGGGGGTAATGTAAGGAGAAAACCCTACGGTAGATACCATAAGCTTGGGTAGGCCAAGGGGTAGCCCTTTCATGGCTGAGAGGCCGAGAGCGGTGCCCATGGAACCTCCCAAAGCCATGATTCCATCTATCTTTCCCTCAACAGAAAGCCCCGAAGAGATGATCGCAGCGCCTTTGGCCATGAGCTCGATGCTTTTGCCCTCATCCCCAAGACCAATAACGCCTTCAAGTTCTGCTTCCGCTGCTTTGGCAACCTCTTCACGGCTAATGGATGGCTCTAATGAGGGCTTCCCTAATACACCGCAATCAATGACAAGTGACCGATGCCCCCGCTCGGCTATGTTCTCTAAGACATATCTGGCTTCTTCTCCTTTTGTATCCAGGGTGGCTAAGATAGCTACAGTACAAGCCACAGAATGTCTCCTCCGACCGGATTTAGAAATCCTAATATACCGAACGCCATGAATTATTGCGAATTCAAATACGCATCACGTAGGGGCGGGATTCCCACCCGGTAAGGCTCGTTCTCACCCCTTCACCGGACCTCATCTCGATGACGGTAACTGGATTACGCAATGTGCCCGGTGTGAGGCCTTCATCACCGGTATGACTTTACACGGACTATTTGAGGGCGGATATAGCCCCGTCCCACGCCGAGAGAGCGAGTATCAAGGCCACCACTAGCATGGTAACCGCACCCACGATGATCTGTAGTTTCTCTGTTTTGCTCAGTTCAGCAGAGGGTCCCTTGGGGGCCAAATCCTCGATTCTGGGTATTATCACTTCCATCATATAGATGGCGAGAACGATGAGCACCACAAATAGTATCTGTTTAATCAACAGCACGTTTGTCCAGGCACTGCCATAATTGAACAGCCCTAGGTAGCTCTTGTTCAGAATCCACATGATTACACCCGTGATAATGAAGATGCCCATGCATACATAGGCCGGAATGCGTGTCCTTTGCGCAAGTGAGCCCATGAACCGTCCCATAACGGCCGGGCCCAGGGTGCGCCCCAAGGCTGATTCGGCTACTGGGACGACAAAGACAACGGTTGCAATCATCCCGCCCAACCAGACCAGCAGAGCCACCATATGCAGCCAATTCATGATAGACAATACGACCAGCGACGAAGTGCTAACCATGTTACCCTTTACCTCCTTTCCTCAGATGTGGGTGTGTGCTTACGCATTTGCTCGGATACGACGTGCAGACCTCCCGAGAAACGGAAAAGCCTTTTTTGAGCGCTACCCAAAACTACTTATTCAAAATATAGACAGCTCCCGTATTACCGTCGACCCGGATCCTCTGCCCAGTCTTAATCCTCTGCGTCCCTTCCAAAACGTTTACCACGACCGGTATACCATAATCTCTACCGGTTATGGCCGCATGACTTAAGGTTCCCCCTTGGTCAACCACGGCCCCTTTAATGATGGCAAATGCAGGTGTCCATGTGGTGAAAGTAAAGGTGGCGACCAGGATTTCACCGGGTTTAATCTGGCTGATTTCCTCAGGAGCGATCAAGACTCTGGCCGGGCCTTCAGCAACGCCGGGAGCCCCACTGATCCCCACAAGGTCGGCCTTCAGCTCAGGCCTTGGGAGTGCCCTCTTCCCGATAGAGATTATGAATATGGCGTCACGGCTCTTCATGATGTCTGCCGATACCTGCTCCAGTGTGGCGTCACCCAGGATTTGGAATGGCGGAGGCATCTTCGCCCATTCCTCCCACATGGCCCGCCGCCTTTTCACCGTGGCCTTGAGGCTGGTAGCCTCGGGGTGAACCAGTGCCTTGTTGAGCTCGTCAGCCACCAGAAACAGCATATCCTCAGGTTTCTCTATGGTCCCCACCTTGGAGAGCCTGTTCCCAATCTGGATGATCACCCAGCGGCACATGGACCAGACGCATTGATCAAGGTAGTAGTTATGCTCCTCGGTCCAGATCGCGTAATTCTGGGCACATTTCAAGAGCACGGCAAACCAGTCCCTTTGCTCGGCGGGGATTTTTGCTAGGACCTCCTCTTCGGCCTTGTTTCTTTCCTCGGCTTGCCTCGCCAGAATGTCGTCCAGCTGAAAAATATCCCCTTTGTTTAAGAACTGCTTAATATAAAGGATGGGCTGGCTCGGGTCTTCGATCCAAGTGGGCGTTACAAAATCCATCGGCAAAGGCATTCTCCACCCGTCTGTTTCCAAGAAGCCTTGAAATTCGCTGAGCCATTTCTTGCCAGCATCATTCTGCTCCAGCCTGCTCGTTACCTCCTCCAGCTCATTCCCCAAAAAGATGTCTCGAAGGCCTAACTCGTCCGCGCGCCGGGATAACTTGAAAAGCCGCCTGCTGGTTTCGTTGCCCCTGTTATCAAAGCCGGCTATCAGCTTCTTAAATTCAGGGGCCGTATCGTCAAACCCCAATAACTCACGGCAGAGATCCTCGAAGAGCAGATAGACCTGGCCAAGCCCTTGGAAAAAATACATATGTATTTCCCAAAAACAGTGTCTATCGAAATCGAGGAGTGCTCTAAAGAGGTCCATCAGGTCTAGCCATGAAGCGTTTTCATAATCATACTTCTTGAACTTCTCAAACTCCCCCATCACCTCATCAACAGCCTCTGGCCATATCCTGTCATAATCTTCAATAAAAGGCCGGATGGCATCCTTATACGTCTCGGCACGCTTCCTGGCTTCCTCCTCCGAATGGGTCAAACAAATCCTCGTGTACGCATAGCCATTGATTGACCGCGTGTCCAGCGCCCTGGCCCAAGGTAAGGATAACTTGTCATAAGCATAGCGAAAGGCATAGGCACAATGTTTGGTCCAAAAAGACTCGAACATTGGGGTACGCGGGTGTCCCGGAGGGGTATGGCCAGCGGTGTAAAGCCAATAGGGTTGTCGCTCTAAGTCTTCCTCTGAATCGAACCATCGGTGGGCATAATTTTCGTATTGCATCTTAACCTCCCATACTTGCTGATCAAAATCATGACGCCGCTTTCTTCCCTTTGAATAGGCTCCCCATCGGGTCTTAATTTGGGGCGCTACACCATCAGAAGGTTGATCCCGCCGTGCGAGGACTCACCTTATGCTCAGTCTCCTGGTACGAATAATTGACCTGCGAAGGCTTTCATCTTTTTAATTTTATTCTTCACCTCCTTTCTATGCTTGTCACTAGATAAAGAAGAATGGTTTCAAAACCATGCATTCCGGACTCTGAAAACACCTCATGGCATTATAGGGCCAAAAAATATCAGGCAAAAAACAGAAAGTATGTCAGACGAAGTCTGATTTTCTTGTAGGACTTTGTCCCGTGGCCCTGTCAGTATTTGTCCTACAACACGTATGCCGCCTTCATTCTTTGCCCTTGTTCAGGGCACGAGCTGGTTTTGCACGCAATAATGGGTCAGTTGGGCATTGTTCTTCATCTTCATTTTTTGAAGGACGCGGGAGCGATAGGTGCTTACGGTTTTCACACTTAGAAAGAGTTCCTCCGCAATCTCCTTCACCGTCTTACCAGAGGCTATCAGGCACATCACACGATACTCACGATCGGAGAGGACTTGATGGAGGGGTTTTTCAGCGCCCGTTTCCAAATAGACCGCGAGTTTTTCAGCCAAAGAAGAGCTGATATATTTGTTCCCAACGGATACCTTGCGAATAGCCGTTACCAACTCATCTGGTACGCCTGCTTTGGTCACATACCCGGATGCCCCTGCCCTTATGGCACGTATGGCATATTGGTCTTCCGGGTGCATGCTTAGTATGAGGACGGGCAGGTCAGGTTTGATCCGTTTAAGCTCTTCCAAGACTTCCAGGCCTGTTTTGTCGGGCATAGTAATGTCTAACAAGACCACGTCATAATCATCTTTGGACACCTTTTCTAGCACTTCTCGCCCGCGCTCCGCCTCACCCGTGACAACCAGGTCAGGGGTGTCGGCTACTATTTGCTTCAGTCCCTGACGGACAATGGCATGATCATCAGCGACAAGTATTCTTATCATCCAGTTTCCTTTTCTGGTCTCAGTGGAATCACGGCCACCACTGTAGTCCCCTTTCCTTGAATACCACTGATTTTCACATCACCCCCGCAAAAACGGGCACGCTCAAGCATTCCTAACAGCCCAAATGACTTGGGATGGGAAATCTCTTCCTCTGTAATTCCTTTACCGTTATCTATGACTTCCAGTGATAGCTTATCAGCGTTCCTTTTCAGCGTGACCATAACCCTCGTTGCATGGGCATGCCGGGCAACATTTGTGAGCGCCTCCTGGAAGATGCGGAAACACGTGGTGGAAAGCTCTCGATTCAGGACAATATCGCCCGCTTGCAGAGTGAGTTCGCATCTAATTTTCGTCCGCTCTTGGAATTCCTGTGCCTGCCATTCGATGGCTGCCACAAGACCGAGGTCATCCAATAGTCCTGGCCTCAATTGTGTGGAGATCCTCCTCACGGTTTGGGTTGTGGTGTCGATTAGCTTTGACATTGCCCCTAGTTTCTCAAAGAGTGAATCCTTCTCAAACGGTAATCTCTTACCCAACCAGGACAAATCCATTTTCAAAGCAGTAAGTGCCTGTCCCAATTCATCGTGGATCTCACGCGCGATGCAGGCCCTTTCTTCCTCTCTTGCACGCTGCAAGTGTTCCGAAAGATTACGCAACTGTTCTTGAGACCGTCTCAACTCTTCCTCAACCCGCTTGCGCTCGGTGATATCATGCATGATGGCAACACTGCAGAGTTCCCCGCCACTGTAAATCACTTGAGCGGAGAGAAGGCCCACACGGAGTTCACCCTGCTTCATACGAAATCTGACCTCCAGGTCCCGAACAAAGCCCTGTTTTCGTAACATGCTTACAAATCTTGTCCGCTCCTCTGGCTTTGGCCAAAAGCCCAGTTCGTTCGAGGTGCGGCCAATCACCTCCGCACGACTATACCCTGTCGTGCGCAACAGACTCTCGTTCACGTCAATAAAGCGGCCATCTCGGACCGTGGAGATAACGATTGCGTCGGGACTGGAATGGAAGGCTCTGGAAAAACGTTCCTGTGACAAACGTAAATCCTCTGCCCGTTTGCGCTCGGTGACATCCAACCCTGAGCTGATGATGGAAGTTGCCGAACCATTGCCATCTTGCAGGAGAGAGAGGAAAAGGTGAACGTATGCCTCTTCCCCTGATTTTTTTCGCACTCGGACTTCCACATCATGACTTCCTTTCTTCTTCACAAGACCGATCACTTGGTTCAGAAGAAATTCGTGCTCCTCCTTTGGATAAAGAAATGTGATGTGTTTACCCATAGCTTCTTCCGGGGCATGGCCGTATAATCTTGTTGCAGCGTTGTTCCAGCTTATGACATATCCATCCAGGTCTGTCGTGACCAGGGCATCATGGAGCTGATCCAGTATTTGCCCTTGCCTGCCCATGAGAATCTTTGCCCGGCTATGCCCGATGTTATCGATCGACTCCCACTCACCTCCCCTTCTCAAAAGGGTCATGTGGTGGCTATTGACCGCGTCGATGACTTCGCCTACCCCACATTTGCCGAGGCAAAAGGAACAAATGGCAATGATTCGATTTTTCTCGATAACATTGTCTAGTGCTGCCTCGTAGGTAATCCATTCACGCCAATCGCTTTCACCGAGCCATGAGGGATTGACGGAAAGACGAAGCCCGTCAAATCCTCCTTGTTCAGCTTGGTTCTGCTTTTCAACCCAACCCCGCAATGCCTTTTCAGCTTTGAATCTCCCAGACTTCGTCACCCATTGGCTATCGTCTAATATCTCCAACTGGCCTTTGTTGATGTATTTATCTAAATCTTTAACTGTCTTGCTTAATAACGCCTTTGCCTCCCGGAGACTCAAAGGCTCCGAAGTGATCCATATGCAGAGTTCATTGCCCTCCAGTCCCGCTTTGAAATAGGGAACAAGAATATCAACCAGGTCTTCCTTGGTCTGGTAAAAGTGACAGATATGGGTGCCTGAGAGGGCATCGCCCATCATATCAAGGCCGGTTTTTCTGGAGCTTTTGCACGTCCCGGGTATTGAAACCACTTCTCCCATCGTCGCCCCTTTCACGCCTCAACTATGCTTGTTGACCTGTGCCTTCCTGGAGAATTCAAGACAGGCCTTTTGGCGTGCCATTCGGAGAGGTCCCAGATTGAGGAGCTCTTCCCAACGTCGTCAAGGCTAAACATCCGCGCTATTTCTAGTTATAGCGCCTCTTGATACCTTGAGCGCTTTGCTTTGTGAGATGGATTGAAGCTTTTGTAGGCTCATGTGGAGTCCGTATTTCTATGGCTCAATAAATTTTGTCCGTTTGATTTACAGTAATTAATTAATATATATTGCACATTTAGTGTCAAGTGAAATCTCTACTGGACGGTTTTCTTCAACCCATAACTTGCTTTGATTCTAATTTTGAGCGATAGAAAACTTGAATACATAATGTTGAGTAAGCAAAAAGAAACTCCTATTTCGAGAATACTCACGAAAGCATTTGTTCTTTACGCCTACCTAAGTGAAGCTTTCTGACAAAAGGTCGCAGCTTCTGGTTCCTTAATTCGTCGCAAATGGAAGGATAATATCACCAACTTGAATGTTGATTACTGAACCCCAAACTGTCATGCCCGCGAAAGCGGGCATCCAGGCCCCTAAGATTTGAGGTGTTATCTGGATCCCCGCCTGCGCGGGAATGACAAAGGATGCCACTCATCGCCGTCCAAAGGACCTGGCATTCTGTCATGCCTTCGTAAAAAATTATTGACAAAAACGCCATCCTGACCTAGTTCACTCCTATCGTGTCGATGTGAATAATATGTAAATAAATTAGCCTGGAGGCTTTTTGACCGATGAAGACGGTGGTTATTTTGGGAACGTTAGATACCAAGAGTGCGCAAATAGGTTTTGTTGCAGAAGAGATCAAATCAAAGGGCTACCAGGTTATCCTTATGGACATGAGCACAGGCGCAGGGCCGTCTCATCCGGCTGAGATTACGTGTGATGAGATTGCCAAGGAGGCTGGGGCAACCATAGAGGAGATACGGGCTTCAAGGGACAGAGACAAAATAGCAAAATTAGTCATAAACGGTGCCAGCAAAAAGGTAAACCAGCTATTCGCATCGGGCAAAGTCGACGGCATTATGGCCATAGGGGGTTATAGTGCTGCAACGATCTGCACCCGTGTCATGAAAAGCCTGCCTTTTGGTCTCCCAAAGCTCATGGTTTCTAGCGCAGCTGGTTTACCAGATGCAGGGGCTTGGTTTGGCACCTCGGACATCACGATGATGAATACGCTCGTGGATATGGTGGATCTCAATGACATGGTAAAGAGTGTTTTGAGCCGGGCCGCAGGTGCCATCTGCGGTATGTTGGGCGTGGCGACGGGTGATCTCAGAGCCATGCTTTCAACAAAGGAACCCCTGGTGGCTGTCACTGTGTTCGGGCCCGCAGAGGCCTGTGGCAACCTCGTGTGTGAGATGTTAGCAAAAAGGGGCTACCGGCAGATTGTGTTCCATGCCCAGGGCGTAGGAGATAGGGCGATGGAAGAATTGATTGCCCAAGGGTTTTTTGACGGCGTGGTAGATATCGTGACAGGGGGGGTAAGTGATGAACTTTTGGAGGGCGCGCGCGCTGCGGGGCCTCATCGGTTGGAGAGTGCGGGGCAGAGGGGGATTCCACAGGTCGTCACCCCATCTGGGTCCAATATGACCGGGGCTGGACCTACGAGGAAGAACAGAGAGAAATACATCTCACGGCAGAAAGTTCTAAAGATAGACGATCTCCGTATCCTGGCAAGACTAAACGAAGAGGAAATGCGCCTCGTGGCTGACAAGATGGCTGAAAAACTGAACAAGGCCAAAGGACCCGTTCAATTTTTTGTGCCGCTCAGGGGCTGGTCTGGTTGGGAACGAGAGAACAGTATCCTGCATGCTCCAGAATTGGACAAAATTTTTCTAGAACAATTAAAAAAGAGACTGAAATCAGGGATAAGAATCATAGAGATTGATTCAAACCTTGAAGATTCCATCTTCGCAACAGCGATGGTTGAGGCCTTTGATGAAATGATGAAAGGCAGGAAGGGAAGTGCCCCTTCCCCTCCCTAAACACCCGACTCAGGGAAAGAGCCTCCTGAAGGAATGCTTTCTGAGATTGGGTTCGAGTTTATCCCCCAACAACGGATTGAAAAATATAGACCAAATCCCTGTGCTTCAGGGTTCTGTCGGTTTTCTGTACCAGGCCGTTTACGGTGACAACCGCATCCTCGTTGTTTGAGATCTCCAGACGGGCGAGAAGTTCCCCTATCCTCGCGCCCTCTGGGACCTCAACCTCTAAACCCTTCTCAAGGTCATAGTCGGGAAAACGACGACCTAGCAGACCAAAGAGCTTGACTCTTACTCTCATGAAAGAGACCACCTAGAAATCAAAGGTATGGTCCATCTCCTCGTCACTCACCTCAACCACTTTGTTGTGAGGAGGCAGAGGCTCTTCGTAAAAAAATCTGGCCAGGCGGTCATCCTTATTCGTAAAGCCTGCTTCTCTGTTGAACTCCCGCTCCATTTTCAGCACTCTGACTCCGAGTTTGAGCAGGTCGTCCTGGGTGAGCTGCATACCCAACTTGATATTGATCATTCTGAGGAACGCTTCTGCTGCCTCTGGAACCCGTCTAGAGGGTCCGCCAGCAAACTGACAGAGGCCGGTGCAGTCAAAAAAAGCGGTATGGATCTGGGATCCCCTGGAGGCCTCTACCTGACCTTTCGGGCTCAACGGGTCCAAAGTCCCCCCAAATGCCGCCAGATTATCGCCAACCACCCAACCGGCCGTATGATCTCCGCCCATCGGGGATGTGGCATAGGTGACGGCCATGCCCTGAATCGCCCGAGGATCATAGGCAGCGATACTCTGGCCTTTTACCACGGGCACACGGTGGTGTTTGAAATGTTTGCCCACAGCTACTGGGCCATTTCCAAGGATCTCGCCGAACTCCGTGCCCCTTGCCATTTCCTCCAACATCTGGATGGCAGCCTCTCCATCGCCAAACATCTTGTATCCAGCATCCATGGCCACTGAGATGGCCACCCCAGCGCTCATGGTATCAACGCCGATATCATCGCACAGGAAATCCAGCCGAGCAATTGTGTCCAGGTCTTCAATGCCCGTCATACCGCCCATGGACCAAATGGTTTCATACTCTAGAGAAGAGGTCACGAATTTGCCCTGCTTGTCAACGAATTCATTGGAGCAGTGGATAATGCATTGGGCACAACCCATGTGGGAAGGATTGCCGCCTCGCTCTTTTATGGTTTCGGCAAGCTTCTCCCCGCTAATCTTCTCCCAACCATCAAATGAGCCTTTAGTCGCATTATAGCAGGGAAAGGCCCCTGCGGCATTCACAGGAGCCACGAGCACAGCGGTGCCTAGCGCTCCCAGGACCCGACCACTGAAGGGCTGTTCCTTCACTGCCTTTGCAAAAACCTTGGCGGCTTCCGTGAAGGTCTCAGCATCAGCCAGGGTATCGGGGCTTTTACTGCGCTGATCCACAACAATGGCTTTGAGCCCCTTGGATCCCATGACTGCACCAAGACCCCCACGACCAGCAGCGCGACAGGGACGCCCATCCACGTCGGTAGACTGAATCGAGGCAGCAAGGAACTGAAACTCCCCAGCTGGACCTATACACAAAATCCCGTTTTTCTCACCATAGGTTTCTAGCAGTCTTTCTGTGAGGGCGTATGTACGCATTCCCTTGTGCTCTTGTGCGGGTATGAGATTCGCCTCACCCTTTTCATCGATTCTGAGAACAAAGCGTTCGCCCTTTGGCGCTCTCTCTCCAACAATAACGGCGCCAATGCCCATGCGCCCCAATGCAGCTGGCACCGTTCCACCCACATTGCTCTCTTTTATCCCCCCTGTTAAGGGGCTCTTTGCACCGATCGAAATCCTACTTGTGTTGACCAGCGGGGTGCCCGTCAGAATGCCCGGCGCAAAAATGAGTTTGTTTTCGGGCCCCAGGGGATCGCAAGTGGGCGGCACCTCCTTGCTGATTATCGCCGAGCTAAGCCCTCTCCCCCCAAGACCCTTATAGTCTTGAGGCATCTCCTCCACCTTGATCGTTTTATTGCTCATGCTCACCCTAAGTAGTTTCATTCTCTCCTCCTTCCACTTAGCTTGAGATTGCTAACTAAAAAAATGGAGACGTCCCGTCAAGAGAAATCTTTCCACCTTTCCCGCCCTACCCTTCAAGCACACGATTCAACGTGGAGAAAATAGAAAAAGACTTGACAGGCATAGCCTTGGGCATTAATATCGAAATTACTGAACAGTGTTTAGTTGGTTATGTATTTGTAAATACAAAGGAAATCGTTCTATGGCCAGGCCTAAAAAGGGGGACCAGAAAGATGTCCGCACGCTGGTATTGAACACGGCCCTTAGGCTGTTTTTGAAATTCGGATACCGCAAGGTCACCATGCGAAAAATCGCTGAGGAAATTGGGTACACACCGGGAACAATCTATCTTTATTTCAAAAACAAGGCCGAAATCCTATATGAACTCCACAATGAAGGCTTTAAGCGGCTTCAGGAGCGGAGGACAGAGGCAACAAAAACCTGTGGGGCGAGTGCCACTGCCATAGAAAAACTGACCGCCGCAGGAAAAAACTATATCGCCTTTGCCTTGGAAAATCCAGAGCTGTATGAATTGATGTTTTTTATGCGGGAACCGAGAGACTATATTGAAACAACCAAGAAGCGAGGGAGTAAAGACAGGAGCCAGCCCATTGATTATGCCATACAGACTTATGAAAATCTCAAGCAGGGTATATTGAATTGTATGGATGAAGGCTATCTCAATGGCGTTGATCCTGAGCTCGCGGCATTCTTTCACTGGTCCCTGGGCCATGGTCTCGTCTCCCTGGCCATCAGGAGCCGCATTCCATTCCTCCACAAGCCCGCAAAGGAACTGGCGGTTGCTGCGATAGATCTAGCAACGAGTTTGATCGAGGCCACGGGCAATCCTCGCCGCAGGGACTGATGGATGTTCTTAAGGTCGGGTACGATTTGCGTGCATGAAGCGCAGGAACCAGGCTTTGATCACTACGAGCTGCAGTGATTTGCCCAAAATTATTGTACTGATTCTTGGGCCTTCAAACTTTTTTTGCAATATCATCAGGTTTTCCGTAATCCTAACCGTGAGGCTCTCCATGACCTTTAGAACGACTGACACGATCGAATTAAAGTTGGCCTCCGCCGCCGCTTAGGCAAGCTGATCCGTTTTGTCAATCCTTTGTTCCAGTTTACTGTGTTTTTTTTGGGATACCATATTTTTTCCATCTTGTTGACAACCTTTTCTTATCTCGCTAGAAGTTATGGGAAACAACCGATTTGATTCCAGACGACGACCTCCAATTGGTCGTGGAGGAATGGAAACGGTGCGGTTAGGAATAGGCTCATCCCGGGGGCCTTTCATCTCACGGTGGCAAAGATTTGCCTTGGGTCAAAATGTGGCGACGGAATCGCACCTCGTTGATTTACAGGCAAAGTCTCTCGCACCAAAGGTTGACTTGTCCCCTATTCTCGCAATGACCAAAAGGAAAGGGGGTGATAGCGGTTGCAATAGCTAAAACCTTCGATTCATTACCTCGATACGAACTGATTGAGATCTCGGCTGAGACTGTTCGGCGAGTTCAAGTCGAGCCGCACCATTCAGGGTTTAGGACCCGAAAACGCTAGCGTATGTTGTGAATCGAAGCACTGGGATGAGGAGAGCAGAAGATCTCATTCGTCTAATTTAAATAGGATTGAAAAGGAGGGGAAGAATGAAAGGGAAAACATTGATCACGTCAGCAGCTGTCATTGGGATTGCATTTTTTCTCAGTGCCTTGCCTCTGTCAGGCGCTTCGGCAAGGGAGGAAGTGAAACTAGAGATGTGGAGCGCAATGATTGGCGTTCCCGCCTACCAGGCGTCGCTAACTTTATCGGAGATGCTCAAGGCTAAACACCCCTGGCTCAGGATTTCCCCTGTGGAGGGACATTCTTTTGCCAATGTGCATGCCATTGATGCGTTTCCGCTGGAGAGGAAAAAATATTGCCTGCTCAATTCTCTTTTCTCCACGGAATATACCAGGGCATTGCTGGGGTTACCACCCTGGAAACGCAAATTCACCGATCTGAAAGTGGTCATGCTTGAAAGCTCCGACGGCCTCGCCCTAGGGACTTATGATCCTGACATCAGGACACCGCAGGATCTCAGAGGCAAAAAGATAGGGCTTTTCCCAAAGAGGGCGGCCCCCAATGAGATGATGATAGCACTGATGAAGGATGCCTGGGGTATCCTTGACACTGTAAAACTATCCTACCATAGACCAATGGCCATGCAGGACATGCTTGTGACCAAGGTGGTAGATGCCGTTTATGGGATCGTTGGTGTTGAAATGATGGGAGGAAAATTCGGGCAGACTCCCTTTACTGCGAATATCTTGGCGGCCAGGAAGACTTACTGGATCAACGCCACCCCGGAAGATATCGCCAAGGTCAATGCGAAGAATCCGTGGAAGGCGGGTCTCATGAAAGTTTCCAAAGACGCCTTGGGGCCGGGTAAACCCCCTGAGGATACGGGTCTCATATCCGGTGTGATGGGTATCTTGGCTTGGGATAAAACGCCTGAGAACGTGGTGTATGAGTTGGTCAAGTTCGTGGATGAAAACGCCCAGGAGTGGTCAAAGCGCCTACGCGGTCGCCGGATGGATCATGGTTCAATCATTGCCTGGCCGGGACTGACCGAGGATATGGTCCATCCCGGTGCCCTCAAGTACTATAAGGAGAAAGGCATAAAGATAGGACGGTGAGAGCATCATAGGAGTGCCATTTTCAGGGGGTGCAGGGGGAACAATAAAATATCTGTCTCTGCGCCCCCTTATTTAGAATGGAGCGAAAATGGAGACAATCACAGGGGACAGCAAACTCCAAAAAGGTCTGGGTTTCACAATAGCCGTGCTGGCGATGGCTATGGTCATATACCACCTGATCGCTGTCTTCTTTTCCCCCCTCTACCCTGTTCTCCACGCCAACACCCATCTCACTTTTGTTTTTCTCATGATATTCCTCCCTGCCTTGCAAATGGCACTGGAAAAGGGGCGGAGGCTTGCTTCCATAGTCCTGTCCATTCTGGTTCTGTTGAGCCTCATAGGTGTGGGTTACGTCTACATTTTTGCTGAGCGGTTGGAGATGATTCCAGGGCGACTCTCTACTATTGACCTTGTCATCGGGGTTGTCCTGGTTGCTCTGGTCACTGAAGCCTGCAGGCGACAAACGGGTATGGCATTGCCCGGCTTCGCAATCGCCTTCATTGCTTATGCGTTCCTGGGACACTATCTTCCGGAGCCCTTTGGCCACCCTCCCATATCCTTCATCAGAATCATGTCGTGGTTCGGCATGGACATGTCCAGTGGCATTTATGGTTCCCTGATATACATCTCCGCCAATATCATCTTTTTGTTCATTTTATACGGCGTCATATTGGAACTGACGCGGGCCCGGGAGTTCTTTACCATGCTTGGCCTGCTCGTCGGGCGAAAGATAAGGGGTGGGGCAGCCCAGACCTCAGTGGTCGCCAGCGGCTTGGTGGGGATGATCAGCGGCTCTCCGGCGGCCAACATTGTGATCACCGGAACGGTTACCATACCCCTGATGAAAAGGACGGGGTTCAAACCAACCGTTGCTGCGGCAGTTGAAGCATCCATTCGACCCTGGATATGCAGTGTTACCGCGCCATCGTCATTTTTGGAAACTTCATAGCGGCAGGATTTTAAGTCTTGTGCGTTCGACATAACTCAAGGCTTATCAAACCGGAGGTTTTT
>Ga0209536_100005913_pt1 | contig 18876 bp, 17 predicted proteins | sample DeeMarSeWOR28_12_FD_187461 | JGI IMG/M metagenome (GOLD analysis project Ga0209536, IMG submission 187461) | Marine sediment microbial communities from White Oak River estuary, North Carolina - WOR-2-8_12 (SPAdes) (version 2) | ecosystem: Environmental > Aquatic > Marine > Intertidal zone >... | reverse complement strand
GCATGTATGCCGGATCGCGGTGAGTCCTGCGGATGCAACAGGCACGCCGCCCGCGCGTAGCAGGCATAGGGGTTATCCGTTACCAGAACGGGTACCGGCGAATGCTCGGCGTCCCCGGCGGCGAGCACCACGGCGGAGGCACGGGTGTTTTTCAGGTAGCGGCGGTATTTCGGGTTCGCCAGAAAACTCAGCGCGCCGGGCTCAGCGCGCTCCAGACTTGCCACGGTTGACACACTGACGCTGCCGTCCCCCCTCAGCTCAGCGTTCAGGCGCTCAGCCAGCTGCGAGAGCGTCAGGGTCATTAGCGAGGGATGCTACTTGCCGCCGGCCTTGAACTCGGCCTTCAACTTCTCCAGCACCATGTCGGTGATATCGACGCTCTTGCTGGAATACACCACACCCTGTCCGAGGATGACGTCGTAGTTTTTCTCCTTGGCCAGGCCCACGGTGGCATCGTACATCTGCCGCTGCAACTTCGATAACACCTCGTTCTTGCGGATATTGAGGTCATCGCGAAATTCGTCCTGGGTACGCTTCAGCTCGCGGCGTTTGGACAGGATCTCGCGTTCCAGCTTGCTGTTCTCTTTCTCGCTCATCACCGCACCATCGCGGGAAAGGCGGTCCTCGAGTTTGCGAATGCTTTTCTGCAACTCCACCAGTTCCTTTTCACGCGGCGCGAACTCTTTTTCGATCTTGCTCTGGGCATCCTTGGCCTGCGGCGCCTCCTCCATTAGCTGAACCGTATTGACCACACCGACCTTGGTATCCGCCTGTACCGGCACTGCCGCGATGCCGAGCGCAGCCAGACCGAAAAGCATAGTGTTAATTGATTTCAAGATTATTCTCCTCAAAGTGATGACCGGGTGAAGCCGGCGTTTTCCCCTGTAGCAGACTCAGAACCCGGCGCCCAGACTGAACTGAAACTCTTGCACGTCATCGTCTGACTCGTCATTAAGCGGTATGGCATAACTGACCGCCAGCGGCCCCACGGGAGACAACCAGGTCGCGCCGATACCCACCGACATGCGCAGGTCATTGCTCTCGAAGTCCTCCACGCCAGGGAACACATTACCGATATCAAAAAAAGTACTCAACCTCACGCTGTTGGTCTCGGTCATGAAGGGTGGCGGAAAGAGGATCTCGGCATTACCCACGGTGCGGAAACTGCCGCCCAGCGGGTCGTTGTCCGAGTCCCGCGGCCCCAGCGAGTTGTCCTCGAAACCGCGCACTGAGCGCGTGCCACCGGCGAAATAGTTTTCAAAAAACGGCAGATTGTCGAAATCTCCATAGCCATCACCGTAGCCGACATCCGCCTTGGCATGAAAAACGAACAAATTGGTCAGCGGGACGAACTGCTGTACGCGCAGGTCGACTTTGTAGAATTCCAGCTCGGAACCCGGAATTTTGCCCTCCAGGCTGATGCGCCTGACGCCGCCGGAACTGGGGAAGATGCGCCGGTTGCGGGTATCGTGAGACAGGCTTGTCGACAGACCCAGACTCTTGAAATTATCCCCATGTTCGTCGACGAAATCGGTGATTTCCGTCGACGAGAACTCCGAGGTCTTGAGTCTCAAGCTGTCGGCTTCGATGGTGAAACGGAAGGAATTGTATTCACTGATCGGAAAGCCGTAGCTGACGTTGACGCCATAGGTGTCGGTGGAATAGTCGGCGATATTGGCCTCGTCGGCATCAGTGTCGCGGAAGAAGGCGCCGAAGCCGCGGCTGACGCCATCGACGGTGTAGAACGGGTTGGTATAGGAAAAACTGAACACCCGGGTGACGTCGCTGTTGTTGACGGAGACGCTCACCCTGCGGCCGCTGCCCAGAAAGTTGTCCTGGGTCACGCTGCCGTTGAGGATGATGCCGGAAGTCTGGGAAAAGCCGATACCGAGGGTGATACTGCCGGACGCCTGTTCGGTCACCGAGTAGTCGACATCCACCTCATCGGTGGTACCCGGTACGGCCGGCGTCTCCACGTTCACGCCCTCGAAATAGCCCAGCCGCTGCAGGCGGGTTCGCGAACGCTCAACCTTCTCGGCGGAAAACCAGCCGCCCTCCATCTGCCGCATCTCCTGGCGTAGCACCTCGTCGCGGGTTTTGGTGTTGCCGGCAAAATTGATCCGCCGCACGTAGACACGTTTACCGGGATCGACGAAAAAAGTCAGATCGACTTCGCGCTTTTCTTCGTTGACGTCCGGCACCGTGTTGACGTTGGCAAAAGCATAGCCGGCGTTGCCCAGACTGTCCGAGATGCGGGTTACCGTATCCGTCACGCGCTTGCGTGAAAATACATCACCGGCGTTGATGCGGAAGTCCGGATAAATCTGCTCCGCCGGCAGCGGCAACTCGCCGGAAAGCCTGACCTCACGCACGCGGTACTGCTCACCCTCGGTCACGTTGATGGTGATGTAGATATCCTTCTTGTCCGGGGTAATGGAAACCTGCGTGGAATCGACGTTGAACTTGATGTAGCCCCTGTCCTGATAATAAGAGCGCAGGGTCTCCAGGTCCGCGGCCAGTTCCTGTTTGGAATACTGATCGTCCTTGGTATAGAAAGACAGCCAGTTTGGCGTGCTCTGCGACAACTGCTTCAAGAGTGTCTTGTCGTCGAAGACACGGTTACCGACGATACTGATCTGTCTGATCTTGGCCACCGCACCCTCGGAAACGTCAATCAGGATACCCACCCTGTTGCGCTCCAGCGGCGTCACCGTCGTCTCGATCTTGACGCCGTACTTGCCACGGCTGTAGTACTGCCGCTCCAGTTCCAGTTCGACCTTTTCCAGCAGCGAACGATCGAATACATTGCCTTCGGCGAGACCGATATCCTTTAAGGACTCCAGCAGCGGCTCGGTCTCTATATCGTCGTTACCCTGGATCTTGATGCTGGCAATCGCCGGACGCTCCTTGACGACGACAACCAGCACGTCACCGTCTCGTTCCACCCGGATGTCGCGGAAATAACCGGATTTGTACAACGAACGAATGGTGATTTCCGAATCGTGCTCGGTGAAATCTCCACCGACCCGCACCGGCAGAAAGTTGAACACCGTGCCGGGCGAGATGCGCTGCAGGCCTTCAACGCGGATATCGCTGACCTGAAAGCGCTCGAAACCGTACGCCGGCAGCGATGAAACAAGCATGATGAGTGGCAGCGCGCGGTGCATCAAGTGAACGCTCAGGCTCCGAACAAACGCGACAAATCGTTGTAAAAGGCAATGGTCATCAGCGCCAGCAACAGCACTATCCCCAGCTGCTGACCGATTTGCTGGGCCGAATCCGACAGTGGCCTGCCCTGCACCCATTCGATGATGTTGTACAGCAAATGACCGCCGTCAAGTATCGGCACCGGCAAGAGGTTCAACACGCCGAGGCTGATGCTGACGATTGCCAGAAATTTGAGAAAACTGGCCAGTCCAATACGCGCAGAATAAGCGGCGTATTGCGCAATACTGATAGGGCCGCTGATATTCTCGACGGAGGCTTTGCCGGTCAGCATCCCCCACAGGGTGCGCAGGGTGAGCGCCGTCATCTCCCAGGTCTTCTCCACCGACCTGCCCGCCGACTCCAGCGGGCCGTAGCGCACTTCAGTTCGCAGCTGATCCTGCACGCCCTCCGGTTGGCGGACGTAGGCGCCGATCTGTCCAATGGTTTCACCGTTTTCGGTGACAGCCTTGGGGATCACCTCCACGTCCAATTCGTCGCTGCCGCGCACTACCACCAGCCTCAGTGATTGTTCCGGGTGTGCACGCACGTAGTCCACCCATTCGCCCCAGGTCTCGACGGGCTGATTGTCGACCGAGAGGATGCGGTCACCCGGCTGCAGACCGGCCCGTTCCGCCGGTGCATTGGCCACCAGTTCGTCGATCACGGGCGGAATCTTCGGGCGCCATACCGACAGCCCCAGATTACCGAGCAGACCGCCCTTGTCGAGGGCATCCGGCACCCCCGAGAAATCGATCATGAGCAGACGTTCGACGCCATCGGGGCTGCGCACGAATATCTCCACGTTGTCAGCGGCCAGTGCCGCATCCAGCAGTTCCAGCGTGGCCGCATCCCAGGTCGGCGTTGCGTGCCCGCCGACACTCAACAGCTGATCTTCTTCCTGGAACCCGACCTGTGCCGCCACCGACTGAGGCGCTATTTCACCGACGACCGGACGCAGGCCGGGTACGCCGCTGACAAACATCAGCCAGTAGGCTGCGATGGCAAAGAAAAAGTTGAACAGCGGGCCGGCAAGAATCACCGAGGAGCGCACCCACAGCGGCTGGCGGTTGAATGCCCTGGGCAGCTCGGCGGGCGGAACCGGGGCCTCGCGCTCATCGAGCATCTTGACATAGCCACCGAGAGGCAGGGCCGCGACCACGAACTCGGTGCGATCAGCGCCGAAACGCCGCCTCCAGATGGGTTTGCCGAAACCGATTGAGAAGCGCAGCACCCTGATACCGAGTTTCCTGGCCACCCAGAAATGACCAAACTCGTGCACCGCCACCAGCAGACTGATGGCAACGATGAAAGCCAATAGCGTGGCGCCGAAGCCCGTCATAGATGCGCCTGCCTGCGTTGTCCCGCAGCGATGAGCTCGGCGGCACAGTCGCGCGCCGCGGCATCTTCCCGCAGAATGACCTCGATCGAGTCCGCCTCCCGCGGCGTCACTCTGGCCAGGGTGGATTCGATGACTCGGGGGATCTCCGTGAAGTCGATGCCGCCATCAAGAAAGGCGTGCACGGCCACTTCGTTGGCGGCATTGAGTACGGCCGAAGCCGTCCCGCCGGCCCGCCAGGCCTCCTGGGCCAGACGCAGACAGGGAAAGCGCTGCAGGTCCGGCGGCTCAAAATCCAGACGGGCCGTCTTGAGGATATCCAGGACATCGACACCGGCATCGACGCGTTCGGGCCAGGCCAGGCAGTGCGCAATCGGGGTGCGCATATCTGGATTGCCCAGTTGCGCCAACACCGAACCATCCCGGTACTGCACCATCGAGTGGATGACGCTCTGCGGGTGAATCAACACCTGCACCATCGACTCGGGGACAGCAAACAGCCAGCAGGCCTCGATGACTTCGAGCCCCTTGTTCATCATGGTGGCGGAATCCACCGAGATCTTCCGCCCCATATCCCAGTTCGGGTGGGAACAGGCCTGCTCGGGCGTGATGCCCGACAATTCATCGACGGCGGTGGTGCGAAATGGTCCACCGGAAGCCGTCAGCAGAATCTTGACCACGCCCTCCGGTTGCCCCGAGCCGGGCAGAAACCCCTGTGGCATACATTGAAAAATGGCGTTGTGTTCGCTGTCCACCGGCAGCAATTCGGCGTTACCGGCTTTGGCCTGCTGCATGAACAGCGAACCGGACATCACCAGCGCTTCCTTGTTGGCCAGCAGCACCCGCTTGCCCGTCCTTGCCGCCTCCAGGGTCGGCAACAGACCGGCGGCGCCGACGATACCGGCCATGACACAATCCACATCGTCCAACCCGGCGACCCTGACCAGGGCGTCCAGACCGCTCATCACCTCGATATCCGGCGCCTGGCGCCGCAGGCGGTCGTACAGTTGCGCGGCTGCGTCTTCATCCGCCATCACGGCGAAGCGCGGCCGGTGTTCGAGGCTCAACGCCGCCAGGCGTTCGACATCCTGGTTCGCCGTCAGCGCGACCACCCGGTAGCGATCGCTGTTGCGCTTGATGACATCCAGTGTGCTGAGGCCGATGGAGCCGGTGGCACCCAGCACCGTGATGGCGGCGCGCCCGCTCACAGCTCCACCCAGCGTATACCGAGCAGGAAAACCGGCGCCGCCGCGAGCAGGCTGTCGATGCGGTCCAGTATGCCGCCATGGCCGGGGATCAGGGTACCGGTGTCCTTCACCCCCTGCTGGCGCTTCATCAGGCTCACCAGCAGATCACCGGCGATGGAGAACAACACGGTGACCAGACAAACCAGGATGAAACCGGCGAGCGCCGAACCCTGCAGGTCGATGAACTGTGCATAGCCGAAGGCGAACAGCGAACAGGCGACCAGGGCGCCGATCACGCCTTCCCAGGTCTTGCCGGGACTGACCCTGGGCGCCAGCTTGTTGCGGCCGAATTGCCGGCCGGCAAAGAATGCGCCGCTGTCGGCAACCCACACCAGTACCAAGGCGTACAACACCCAGTGGGGCCCCTGATCCGGGCGGCTGTGCAAGACCACCAGCGCCAGCCAGGTGCTGACCATCAGACCCAGTCCCAGCAGCGCCTTGCCCAGGGCGTGCGCCAGCGTCGCTTCGCCGCCCAACGCCGGACGCGTGATCCAGTACAGCACGAACAACCACCACGCCAGGGCGGCCCACAGCACAACGTCGACCAACAGCTCGGATTGGGCAAAATTCCAGATCACCGCAAGACAAAACAGGGTCAACAGCAGATAGGCGATGCGCGTCGCCGGATGGTGCAACGGTATCAGTGCGCTCCATTCCCAGGCGGCAATCAGCATAGCGAGTGCTGCGACCAGCGCGAAGCCGGACAGGTTCAATTTCAGCACCAACACTACCACCAGCGGCACAGCGATCAAGGCGCTGATGAAGCGTTGCTTAAGCACGTTTGGACTGTTCAACCTGATCGCCCGTCTGTCCGAAGCGCCTTTGCCGGCCGGCAAAGGAACGCAATGCCTCTGCAAAGGCGGCATCGCCGAAGTCCGGCCACAACAGATCGGTAAAATACAGCTCGGTGTATGCCAGCTGCCAGAGTAGAAAGTTGCTGATACGCTGTTCGCCACCGGTGCGAATAAACAGATCCGGTTCCGGCAGATCGGCGATACAGAGTTCGCCGCCCAGCGCATCGCTGTCGATATCGCGCACGTCGAGTTCACCGGCCACGGCTCTCGCCGCCAGACGCCTGGCGGCTTCGGCAAGATCCCAGCGGCCGCCGTAGTTGACGGCAATGACCAGTGTCAACCTGTCGTTGTGCGCCGTCTGGCTCTCCGCGGCATCCATCAGCGAACGCAACTTGCCATCGAAAGCGCTACGGTTGCCGATAAAGCGCATGCGTACGCCATTCTTGTCCAGGCGGTCGACCTCTTTCTTCAGGGTGTGCACGAACAGGTCCATGAGCAGGCCGACCTCCGCCTTCGGTCGGCGCCAGTTCTCGCTCGAAAAGGCAAACAGGGTCAAGGCTTCGATACCGCGGTGCTGGCAGGCGGTGACAATACGGCGCACCGCTTTCACACCCTCGCGATGACCCATGTAACGGGGCAGATTTTTCTTGTTGGCCCAACGGCCATTGCCATCCATGATAATGGCAACATGGCGCGGCAACGCCGACTGTGTGGGCCGCACTTGCGCCTGAGCGTTTTCCTGTGCCATGAGGGAACTAGATTTCCATCAACTCCGCTTCTTTGGCGGCGAGCAGTTTATCGATCTGTTCGACAAACTGATTGGTCAGTTTCTGGATGTCATCTTCGGCACGCCGCTCGTCGTCCTCGGAGATCTCTTTCTCTTTCAACAGATCCTTGAAGTCGCCGTTGGCATCGCGGCGGATATTGCGAATCGCAACGCGGGCCCCTTCCGCTTCGGAGCGCACCACACGCACCAGGTCCTTGCGGCGCTCCTCCGTCAGTGGAGGCATGGGGATACGAATGACGGTTCCCGCACTGCTCGGATTCAACCCCAGGTCTGAGGTCATGATGGCCTTTTCGATTACCTGAACCATGGGTTTTTCCCACGGCGACACAGTCAGCGTCCTGGAATCCTCGACCGATACGTTGGCCACCTGCGACAGCGGCACCTCGGAACCGTAATAATCGACTCTGATGTGATCCAGCAGACTCGCATGGGCGCGTCCGGTACGAATCTTTCCCAATTCCTGCTTCAGCGCCTCGATACTCTTGCCCATGCGCTCTTTGGCATCGGCTTGTATTTCCTCAATCATCGCACTCACTCCACCAAGGTACCCACGTCCTCGCCCGCGGCTACCCGGCCCAGATTGCCTGGTGTGTTTAAATCGAATACCCGGATCGGCATACCCTGGTCACGGCACAACACCAGTGCCGTGGCGTCCATGACGCCGAGTTTTTTCACAATGGCCTCTTCGTAGCTCAGGCTATCGTAGCGCCTCGCCTGCGGATTCCTGACCGGGTCGTCGGTGTAGACGCCGTCCACCTTGGTCGCCTTCAGCATCAACTCCGCGCCCACCTCGATAGCACGCAGGCTGGCCGCCGAATCGGTGGTGAAGAAGGGGTTCCCCGTACCCGCCGCAAAAATGACCACCCGACCCTTTTCCAGGTGCCGCACGGCTCGCCGTCGGATGTAATCCTCGCACACCTGGTTGATTTTCAATGCCGACATGACGCGGCACTGACTACCCAGTTTCTCCAGCGCATCCTGCATGGCCAGCGAGTTTATCACCGTGGCCAGCATGCCCATATGGTCGCCGGTGACGCGATCCATACCGCCCTGGGCCAGGCCGGCACCGCGGAATATGTTGCCGCCGCCGATCACCAGACCAATCTGCAGGCCGGCCGCGCTCATTGCATGGATTTCCTCGGCGATACGTCCGATGACGGCGGGTTCGATACCGTAATCGCTGTCGCCCATCAAGGCTTCACCACTCAGCTTCAGCAGAATCCGGCGGTAGGCAAATTGGCTGTTTGGCATAGTCCTGCTTTGTTCTGTTACGAAATGGGGCCGCAACGCGACCCCATGAATCATACCGGGAAGGCGACCCCACGTCCCCTCCCGGGAAACCTAGGCGCCTGGCTCCGAATCGCCAGGTCCGACGGGCTCCTGCAATCAGCTGCCCTGCACCTGCGCCATGACTTCCTCGGCGAAGTTTTCGGTCTTCTTCTCAATCCCTTCTCCCAGTTCGAGGCGTTCAAAAGCGCGCACCCTAGCACCGGCGGCCTTCAGCAACTTGCCGACCGTCTGATCGGGATCTTTCACAAACGGTTGACCCAACAGGGTGATTTCACCGAGAAACTTGCGGATGCGACCGCTCACCATCTTTTCGATGATGTCGGCCGGCTTGCCGCTGGCTTCGGCCTGGGCGGCGAATATCTCTTTCTCCTTGTCGAGCATCTCTGCCGGAACGCCTGACTCGTCCACGCACACGGGCTTGCTGGCCGCGATATGCATGGCAATGTCCCTGGCCAGATCGGCGTCGCCGCCTTCCACGTCGACCAGGACACCGATACGGGTACCGTGCAGATAGCTGGACAGTGCCCCGGCATCGGCTTCGTGGCGCACGAAACGCCGCACGTTGATGTTTTCGCCGATGGTCGCCACCAGGCTGCGACGTGCTTCCTCCACGGTGTCGCCGCCATCCTGCAGCGGCATCGCCATGAGGGCATCGAGATCGGCCGGCTGATCCTTGAGCACGCGCTGAACGACGGCGCGCGCAAATTGCTGGAACTCGTCCTTCTTGGCGACAAAATCGGTCTCGGAATTGATTTCCGCCATTGCCGCTGACTTGCCGTCGCCGCTGACTTCGATTACCACAAGGCCTTCGGCCGCGACTCGGCCGGCCTTTTTGTCCGCCTTGGCCAGACCGGATTTGCGCAGAGCCTCGGCCGCTGCATCCATGTCCCCATCGGCTTCCACCAGGGCGCTCTTACATTCCATCATGCCGCAGCCGGTGCGCTGACGCAGTTCTTTGACCTGCGCTGCTGAAATTGCCATGACTGTTACCTCTTCAAATCCTCAATAATGTTGAAACCGCAGGATGCGGCGCTCATTCCGCTCCGGCCGCTCCACCGCTGACTTCGACGAATTCGTCCTCGCTGGTACCGGCGACCTGAGCCATCGCGCTGCGGCCCTCAGCCACCGCGTCAGCAACACCCTGTACATAGATCTGGATGGCGCGAATGGAATCGTCATTGCCGGGAATGACGTAATCGATGCTGTCCGGCGAATTGTTGGAATCAACAATACCGACCACCGGGATACCCAGCTTTTTCGCCTCTGCGACGGCGATTTTCTCGTGACCGACGTCGACGATGAACATGGCGTCAGGAAGACGGTTCATCTCCTTGATGCCACCCAGACTGCGGTCGAGTTTCTCCTTTTCACGGGTCAGCATCAGCGCCTCTTTCTTGCTCATCTTGCTGAAGGTGCCGTCCTGATCCATGGTTTCCAGCTCCTTCAGGCGCTTGATCGACTGACGGACCGTCTTGAAATTGGTCAGCATGCCACCCAGCCAGCGGTGGTTGACGTAGGGCATCTTACAGCGTTCGGCCTCCTGGCGAATGGTATCGCGCGCCGAACGCTTGGTTCCGACGAACAGCACCGTGCCCTTGTTGGCCACCAGCTTACCGACGAAGTTCATGGCATCGTTATAGAGGGGCAGCGTCTTTTCCAGATTGATGATATGGATTTTGCTGCGCTCACCGAAAATGAAGGGGGCCATCTTCGGATTCCAGAAACGGGCCTGATGCCCGAAATGAACGCCAGCTTCGAGCATCTGGCGCATACTTACGCTCGACATGATAAAGAACCTCTTTTAGGGTTGAGCCTCCATGCGCTCCATGCGGCAACCCGCTACAGCGGGCACCCAACCACATGTGTCGGCGCATGTGTGGATTTAAATTCCGGGTCAAGCGGCGGACAGCCACAAAACCCATGTACAACAGACTGTTAACAAGCCGCGCTTTATACCATACACTGGCGCGGACGGCAATCATTTCGGCGGCTAAACGACTTGTCGAAAGGCTCCTACATTAAACGGGAATGCAATGTCCACGGATCGGACGGAGACGGAAAACATGACGGTATCAATAAAAACGGCCGAAGAAATCGAAAAAATGCGCCTCGCCGGCAGGCTGGCCGGCGAGGTACTGGAGATGATCGAACCCCACGTCCGCGCCGGCACCAGTACCGGCGAACTGGATCGCATCTGTCATGACTACATCGTCGACACCCAGCAAGCGATTCCGGCCCCACTGGACTACCGGGGTTTTCCCAAGTCGATCTGCACCTCCCTGAATCATCAGGTCTGTCACGGCATCCCGGGAGATCGCAAGCTGAAGAACGGTGATATGCTCAATATCGATATCACCGTCATCAAGGACGGCTTCCACGGCGACACCAGCAAGATCTTTTTCGTGGGCAAGCCATCACTCATCGCCAAGCGACTGGCGACTGTGACCTACGAATGCATGAGCCTGGGTATCCGCATGGTGAAACCGGGCGCGAGACTGGGCGATATCGGTCACGCCATACAGCGCCACGCCGAATCCTGTCACTACTCCGTGGTCCGGGAATATTGCGGACACGGCATTGGCCGGGAGTTCCACGAGGACCCGCAGGTGTTACATTACGGTCGACCGGACACCGGGCTGGTCCTGGAGCCCGGTATGACGTTTACCATCGAGCCCATGATCAATGCCGGCAAGCGCCACACCAAGGTGCTCCGCGACGGCTGGACCGTAGTCACCAAGGACCACAGTCTCTCCGCCCAGTGGGAGCACACGATACTGGTCACAGAGGACGGCTATGAAGTACTCACCCTGCGCAATGACGAAAAAATCTGATGTCCGCTGACGGAAGCCGGCAGTTGTCGACGGCCGCCGACAAGGACGGCGAAAAATTCGAAGCATGGTTTCACGTGCGCGAGCTGGACCGCTCCTTCCAGGACGACGCGCCACCGCTGCCGGTATGCCGGGAGTTTCTCAGAAACTCGCATCGGGAACTTGCCAACCGCTTTGACGCCGGGGCCGACATCGTCGAGCTGATACGGGCGCGGGGTTGGCTGATAGACCAGACACTGCAACGCTGCTGGGACAAGGTGCTGACCGGCTTCAACGGCGCCCTGGTCGCCGTTGGCGGTTATGGCCGCAACGAACTGCTCCCGGGTTCAGACATCGACATCATGCTGCTGCTCGCGCAACCCGAAGATCAGTTGACCAAACAACAGATCGAAGATTTCCTGATGCTGCTCTGGGATATCGGCCTGGAAGTCGGTCACAGCGTGCGCACGCCGGATGACTGCCATGAGCAGGCGCAGGCGGACATAACGGTGGCCACCAACCTCATGGAAGCCCGGCTACTGGCCGGTTCCGAGGAACTCTTCCAGACCATGCGCGAGCGCGTGGGCCCCGACCAGGTGTGGCCCAGTCGCAAGTTCTTCGCCGCCAAACTGAAGGAACAGGCGGTCAGGTATCATCGATTCAACGATGCTGTCTACAATCTCGAGCCCAACATCAAGGAGGGCCCCGGCGGTCTGCGCGATGCCCAGATGATCGGCTGGGTGGTGAAGCGTCATTTCGGCCTGGACAGCCTCGAGGAACTGGTCGCCAAAGGCTTTCTCACCGAGAACGAGTACCAGTCCCTGATGGACGCCCAGCGCTTTCTCTGGAAGGTGCGCTTCGGGCTGCACCAGATTACGCAACGCCGCGAAGACCGCCTGCTCTTTGATCACCAGCGCACCCTTGCGCAACAGTTCGGCTACAGGGACAAGGAACACAAACTGGCCGTCGAATGGTTCATGAAGGACTATTACCGGGCCATACAGGAGCTGAGCCGTCTCAACGAAATGCTGTTGCAGCTTTTCAAGGAGGTCATCCTGCATGGCGACAAGCCGGGCGAAATTATTCCGATAAACCGCCGTTTTCAGGTGCGCAAGGGATTCCTCGAGGTCACCGAGGATCATGTTTTCACACGTTATCCCTTTGCCCTGCTCGAGCTGTTTCTGTTGATGGAGCAACACCCCGAACTCGAGGGTGTAAGTGCCTCCACCATTCGACTGGTTCGCGACCATCGCTATCTGATCGACGAGACGTTTCGCAATGACATTCGATCGCGCAGCCTGTTCATGGAGATCTTTCGTCAACCCATAGGGCTGACTCACGAGCTCAGGCGCATGAACCGCTTCGGAATTCTCGCCGCCTACTATCCTGCGTTCGGAAAGATCGTCGGACAGATGCAGCACGATCTGTTCCACGCCTATACGGTCGATGAACACACCTTGTTCGTGATACGCAATTTGCGTCGCTTCATGGTGAAGAAATATGCCAGCGAATTCCCGCTCTGCAGCCGCATCGCCGAGACCATTCCGAAACCGGAGTTGCTCTTCCTGGCGGGTTTTTTTCATGATATTGCCAAGGGACGCGGTGGCGACCATTCGGAGCTGGGCGCGGCGGACGCGCAGGAGTTCCTGCAACTGCACGACCTGAGCCCCTACGATCAGCGACTGGTCGCCTGGCTGGTCAGGAATCACCTGTTGATGTCACAGGTCGCACAGCGCCGAGACATATCGGATCCTGAGGTCGTCAACGAGTTTGCGCAACAGATCGGCGACCGTACGCGACTGAACTACCTGTATCTGCTGACCGTCGCCGACATTCGCGGCACCAATCCGACACTGTGGAACAACTGGAAGGACGCGCTGTTAAGGGATCTCTACGTGGCGACGAAACGAGCCTTGCGCCGCGGCCTCGAGAACCCCCTGCACCGTGATGAACTGATTCTGGACATCAAGACCGACGCAATGGCCAAACTGTCCGCAAAAGGCTTTGATACCGGCAAGGTCCAGACCCTGTGGGATGAATGTCCGGAGGATTATTTTCTGCGTCACAATGTCGACGAGGTTATCTGGCACGCGGAAATCATCCTGCAACAGGGCCATAGCGAGGGAATTCGTGTCGACCTGTGCCCACAATCACCGCGCGGGGGCAGTGCCTTGTTCATCTATGCACCGCTGATGCACCGCCTGTTCAGCCGTATCACAGCGCTGCTCGATCAGCTGGGTCTGACGATAACCGACGCCCGCGTCATCACCACCAAGCGTGATTACGCCATCGACACCTACCTGTTGCTGAATGCGGCCGGCGAACCCATTGTGGATCATTACCAGCTCGAGGAAATCACCACGCTCATGGAGCAGGAGCTGGGCTCGAAAGACACCTCTTCGATTCCGGTGTCGCGCCCCACCGAGCGTCGCGTGCGCCATTTCAAAGTCCCGACACGGGTTTATTTCTACACGGATGACAAGAGTCAGCGCACCATCGTCGAACTTTTCACCACCGACTATCCGGGGCTGCTATCCAACGTCGGCCAACTGTTCGATGACCTCGGCGTTGTGTTGCAGAATGCCAAGATTGCGACCTTCGGTTCCCAGGCAGAAGACGTCTTTTACGTCACCGACCGGGACGACCGGCCCTTGAGCGACGAGCAGCAGGACGAACTGCGCGAGGCACTGATCCAGACGCTGGATGCTTCTGCCTGAGCTCTCAGTGACTCAGGAGCCGGCCTCCACCAGCTCGATGCCGTTGCCGTCCGGGTCCCGGCAGAAAATCGCCTTGCGCCCCGAGCGACTGCGGGTATAGGGAATGTCGGCGCCTCGCAGCCGCTGCTCCAGTTCATCGAGGCCGCGAACGCGCAGGGCCGTGTGCCGGTCACGCCCGGCATGAGACGGTCGCCCCTCGACAGGGTCCGGATTTTCCAGCTCCAGCAGGTGAATCTGCTGCTCTCCCACCCGCAGCCAGGCACCACGGAAACCCAGATCGGGCCGCGAAGCATCGAGCTGCATGCCGAGTACCTCCAGGTAAAACGCGAGCGAGCGCCGAGTGTCGGCGACCACCACACTGGCGTGATGGATTTGCAGAAATTCCGTCATCGTTGCTCTCCGATGTGCGCGTGGGCGGCCAGATACGCGGCCATCACGATCAAGGCACCACCGATCCACTCCTGCAAAAGCACCCGTTCGTCGGTCAGCAACAGCGAGGACGCGGCACCGATGACCAGTTCGAACAGCAGAATCACTGCCGATCGGTGCACCGGCATGTGGCTGACGCCATAGATCACGGTTACCGTCATGACCACGAAGCCGCACCAGCCGAGCAGCGCCGCATACATCCACGAGCTCGCCTCGACCGACGGAATCGGCTCCTGAGCGACCAGGATCCAGGTTCCCGCCACCAGGACTACGCCCAACCAGCTGGCACCCGATTTGGTCTGCATCGACACACGCTGACTTTTTCGCACCATGACGTTGGCAAAGGAAAACGCAAAGCCCGAGGACACGGCCAGCCAGTCGGCACGGTCGCGCGGCCAGGGCATCCCCATGTCGGGGTCCCACAGCATGGTGATGCCCCCGGCGACCGCGAGCGCGAACACCACCAAACCACTGGCGCCCGGATGCTCTCTCAGCAGCAGCCAACCCAGCAGCAGCGCCCACAGGGGTGACAGATAGAACAGCAGCAACACCCGCACCACGGTTCCGTCCAGGATGGCCAGCACGAAGGACACATTGCACCAACCCACCGCCACCGTCATCATGGCCAGCACTAAGGGCTTGTATTTCCAGTCACCACGGTATCGCCAAAGCCACACCAGTCCCAGTGCCATCGCTGCGCCGTAACTGGCCAGCGTCACCCAGAGCCCGCTCAAACCCTGCCCTTCCAGGAGACGCAGGGGATACCAGACCAGCCCCCACAAGGTGGCTGTCAATAACAGGCTGAGTACCGGCAGGATGTGATGATTGGACCGCTTCACCAGATTACGTATACTTCCGCTTCTTCTTTAGCATCTCGTTTTTTTCATGAATCCCAATTTATCACGTCTGCACCCCTACCCGTTCGAGCGTATGGCCGAACTGCTCGCGGACGTGAAGCCACCTTCTGAACTTGAAACCATCCGCCTGTCTATCGGTGAACCCAAGCACCCGGCACCCGGATTTATCACCGAAGCACTCATCGAACACCTGCATGGCCTGTCGGTTTATCCGGCCACGCGCGGCATGCAGGGGCTTCGTCAGGCCATCGTCGACTGGCTGACGACGCGCTTCCGCCTGCCGGCCGACAGCCTCGACCCCGCACACAACGTCTTGCCCGTCAACGGCACCCGTGAAGGCCTGTTTGCCATCGCACAGTGTCTGCTGGACCCTGGCGCGCGACCGCTGGTGTTGATGCCGAACCCTTTTTACCAGATCTATGAGGGGGCCGCATTGCTGGCCGGTGCCCAGCCCTACTTCCTGAACACCACCGCCGACACCGATTATCTGCCGGACTTCGATGCTGTGCCTGACGGGATCTGGGATCGCTGCCAACTTGTCTACATCTGTTCGCCCGGCAATCCGAGCGGCCGCGTCATCGCTCTGAGTGCGCTGCAAGCGCTCATCGAACGTGCCGAGCGACATGACTTCGTCATTGTATCCGATGAGTGTTATTCTGAAATCCACCTGAGCGAAGAGCGGCCGCCGCCCAGCCTGCTTAGCGCGGCGGCAACCATGGGCAATGACAGTTACCGGCGCTGCCTGGTCTTCCACAGCCTCTCCAAACGCTCCAATGTTCCGGGTCTGCGTTCCGGGTTCGTCGCCGGCGACAGCAAGCTCATGGATGCGTTTTTCCGCTATCGAACCTATCACGGCTGCGCCATGCCGCCCGCCACCCAGGATGCCAGCATGCGTGCCTGGCAGGACGAAAAACACGTGGCGACGAACCGGCGCATGTACCGGGAAAAGTTCTCGGCGGTTACCGAGATACTCGCACCGGTGCTCGAGGTACAGACACCACCGGCGAGTTTTTATCTGTGGCCGCGAACACCGATCGATGATCAGGAATTTTGCCGGCGCCTCTACCAGCAGCAGAACGTCGTCGTACTGCCCGGCAGTTACCTCTCGCGCCATACCGAGGCCGGCAATCCCGGAGAAAACCATGTGCGAATGGCATTGGTTGCCGGCCTGGATGAATGTGTGGAAGCGGCAGGCCGCATTCGGACGTTTATCGAGACACTGAACTGAACGAACAAGCTGAATACCACAGGAGAAGACGATGAGCGAAATACAAGCCACGATTGAAGAGGCTTTCGAGCGCAGGGCCGACGTTACGCCGCGCAGCGTGGAAACGCACGTCAAGGAAGCTACACAGGAGGCGATTCGCATGCTGGATTCCGGCCAGGTGCGGGTAGCTGAAAAAAAGAACGGTGACTGGGTGGTTAATGAATGGCTGAAGAAAGCCGTGCTGCTGTCGTTCCGCATTCAGGACAACGAATTCATGAAGGGCGGCTTTACCAACTACTATGACAAGGTGCCTTCGAAGTACGCCGATCACAATGCGCGCGAGTTCCGCTCCACCGGCGTTCGCGTGGTGCCCCCTGCCACCGCCCGTTTCGGGTCCTACATCTCCCCAGGGGTCGTACTGATGCCTTCTTATGTCAATATTGGCGCCTACGTCGACAGCGGCACCATGGTTGACACCTGGGCTACGGTGGGTTCCTGCGCCCAGATCGGCAAGAACGTGCACCTCTCCGGCGGCGTGGGCATCGGCGGGGTACTGGAACCCGTTCAGGCGGCACCGACTATTATCGAGGACAACTGTTTTATCGGCGCGCGCTCGGAGGTCGTCGAAGGCGTGATCGTCGAAGAGGGCTCGGTGATATCCATGGGCGTTTACATCGGCCAGAGCACCCGCATTTATGACCGCGAGAAGGATGAGATCCTCTACGGCCGAATTCCTGCCGGATCCGTCGTGGTTTCGGGCAATCTGCCGTCCAAGGATGGCAAGTACAGTCTGTACTGCGCGGTCATCGTCAAGCGGGTCGATGAAAAGACGCGCAGCAAGGTGGGAATCAACGAACTCCTGCGGGATATCTGAGAGAGAAAAACGACGCACAAGCGTAACTACAAAGAACACGAAGGCCACAAAGGAACAGGTGCTTAAGGAAGCTCTGATTAACTCGTCATTGCGAGGAACACAGTGCCCTAAAGGATACCCTTCGGTAACGAAGCAATCTCCAAGCGACTGACTATGAACCGTGAGATTGCCACGCTTCGCTCGTTTATGCCCTCCGGGTGCAATGACCAGCTTCGTTGAATTAAATCAGAGCTTCCTCAAACGTTCCGCGCGCTCAGCACCCCCACCGGAAGCGCTTCGGCCGTGGACTCCTTCGTGACCTTTGTGGCGAATCAGGGGTCCACCCTTTACCGCAGATAACGGAAAGCTGGAAATGATCACGATCTATGGCATCAAGAACTGTGACACCATGAAAAAGGCCATGCGCTGGCTGGACGAGCATGGTGTCGATTACCGCTTCCACGATTATCGCAAGGAGGGACTCGACGCAAAACTGCTGGAAGCCTGGGAGAAGGAGATCGGCTGGGAAACGCTGCTCAACCGCCGCGGCATGCTGTGGCGCAAACTGCCGGAGCGCTCACGTGAGAACATCGACAGACAGAGCGCGCTGCAGATCATGGAGGAAAACCCGGGCATCATCAAACGCCCGCTGCTCGATCTCGGTGACAGACGGGTGGTCGGTTTCAAGCCGGAGACCTACGAGCAACTTTTTTAGCCCCCCGCCGCCAATCCAAGTACACTAACGGTCAACGGGCCGCCTGTCGCCCGACTGAACCCTTGCTTATGACCTCGAGAGACCGTGGGCACGCATGTCCGAGACCGTTGAGTTAGCGAAAGATCTCATCAGCCGTGCATCGGTGACGCCGCAGGATGCAGGCTGCCAGACACTGATGCGCGAGCGGCTGAGCGCGAGCGGCTTTCGCACCGAGGACCTCAACTTCGGCGAGGTCAGCAATTTCTGGGCACGGCGCGGGGAAGGCGCACCGCTGCTGGTCTTCGCCGGTCATACCGATGTGGTACCGCCGGGTCCGCTGGAACAGTGGCAGTCCGACCCCTTTACGCCGGTGATGCGCGATGGCATGTTATACGGGCGCGGCGCGGCAGACATGAAAGGTTCGCTGGCCGCCATGATCACCGCCTGCGAAGCTTTCATCGCTGCCAACCCGGACCACCGCGGCTCGATCGGCTTCCTGATCACCAGTGATGAAGAAGGTCCCGCGGTGGACGGCACGGTGAAGGTCGTGGACCACCTGCTGAGACAGGGGGAACATATCGACATGTGCCTGATCGGTGAACCTTCCAGCAGCGAGCGCGTCGGGGACGTGATCAAGAACGGCAGACGCGG
>Ga0209536_100005911_pt1 | contig 18878 bp, 6 predicted proteins | sample DeeMarSeWOR28_12_FD_187461 | JGI IMG/M metagenome (GOLD analysis project Ga0209536, IMG submission 187461) | Marine sediment microbial communities from White Oak River estuary, North Carolina - WOR-2-8_12 (SPAdes) (version 2) | ecosystem: Environmental > Aquatic > Marine > Intertidal zone >... | reverse complement strand
CTGAATTATCAGAAGAGGAATAGCTTCTTTGAAATGCCAGCAGGGTTGCAGATGTCCTGAATTTTAACGAACCTTTTTGACTGTACCGTTTGCGATCAGCTCCTGGAGCTGGCTCAGGAGTGCCTGCTCCTGGCGATCGATGACATTATCTTCTTCTGCAAGCGCCAGTATTGCTTCATGCTCAGCTACCGTTAATTCACAGTCATCAATTGCCTTTTTTATCAAATCGGCAAGTTTTCCGCCCGATTCACCTGATTGCATAATGCACCTCCAAAGTAGTCATGATTTATAATTTTATGGATGATACTACAACGAAATGGAAATTACAATTTCTTCTCTGATGAGGGCAGTATGTTTACCACGAAAAGCCCTGGAGTGCCTTTGGAATTGGCGATTGGATTGAACAATCAATAAACGTTTGGGATTCTGAGACCTGTGGTTGCTCATGTTTGCCTTCAAGTCAGAGGGTCTCACACGTATCGAAAACCTGGGGACTCTGCCATTGGTTTTAATATCTATACTCAGGATTATCCGGGGTGAAATCAGAATCGTTGAGGCCGGCGTCCAGTTTTAAATCCTCATACCCGTAGTTTTCTATAAGATTATCATCCCAATCGTAAATCATAATCTTTACAGGGACCTTTTTCTTTATATCAACGTTTATGACAGCACGGTAGCAGTAATAGCCCTTGCTTCTTTCTTTTGGTAAAATGCCTTCGAATTTCCTGGTCCTGCTGCCATAGACTGTCTCACTGCCGTGATCTATAAATTGAATGCTGCCTGACTGAACTCCTCTGCGAACATTTTCAGCGATAATTCTTACAAGGTGCTCAAGCCCTGTGTCAGTAACAGGGTGGCGGTTGTTCTTCATCGCAAATGCACCCCTCGGGTCGAGATTCAGCGTAACGATTCCCAGTATACCGCCCTCGTGCGCCTTGAGGCGGTTTTTGTTCCATCCATCCACATAGAGCAATTCGCGACCCCTGTTGGGAGCAGCAATCCATTTCATATACACGTTAAAAGGTTTTTTGAACTTAAGGTAAATTGTTTCTTTTTCCAGGAAAACCCCTTTTACCCGCTCCTGCTTGTGAAAGATTGTCGTGTAGCTTTCTGTTCCTGTAAGAACCTCCTCTGCCACGCTGATCCAGGTCTCGGGATCGAAGGCTATCTCTCCCCATGACAGGTCGGCAATAATAAGGATCAGGAACAAAGCAAATGATGTGATTTTTGTCATGTCCTGTTCAGACCGAAGCATTCTGGCGGCCGGTGAGCCACCAGGTGCGCAGTGTGCCTTTGCCTTTTACTTCAATTTCACCATGCGGTTCAAATACGAACTTCTCTTTAAGGGTTTGATATATTTCCTGAGTAGCCTGGATTTTGCCCGCAGATCCATGTGATTCCATTCGGGATGCTGTATTCACAGTGTCTCCCCACACATCGTATGCGAATTTGTGAGCGCCAATCACACCGGCAATTGCCGGCCCGGTGTGTATTCCAACGCGGATTTGCAGCGGACGTCCACCGGGATCTGAAAAATGCGTTACCGCCTCTACCATATCTAAAGCACATTCTGCTACAGCACTGCAGTGGTCAGGCTGCGGTTCCGGGATACCTGCAGCTAACATGTATGCGTCACCGATTGTCTTGATTTTTTCAACATTATGCTTTTTTGATATGCTGTCGAATTCGCAAAAAATGTTATTTAACATTTCAACTAAAACTTTTGGCCTGTAGTGCTCCGACAATTGTGTAAATCCTGCTATATCAACGAATAACACTGAAACACTATCAAAGCCATCAGCGATTGTACCGGGATTTTCTTTCAGACGGTTCGCAATAGGTAAGGGAAGAATGTTGAGCAGCAGTGATTCTGATTGCTGCATGCTGATGTTGAGCAATTTTGTAGACCGGTAGTTTTCTCTTGCATAAAGCTGTACATACAGTGAACCTGCCCAGACTACCGGTAATGCAGTAATCAGAAACGGTACTGCAATAATCGTAAATAATGCAGAAGGTTTATAGATAACTATAGACAGTGAATTGAAAAATATATAAACGATCCCGGTGAACACAGCGGGAATGACGTTCAACCTCATGACTGCAGATGCCATGAATATGATCAGGAGCCAGACCAGGATAAAGATAAATTTACCGTCTCCATCCTGAATCGGGATATGAAATCCAAGTGACTGGGAAACCAGTTCAAAATCGTAAAAGGCAACGACGTAAACAATGCTTGCCTGAATTACAAAGATAGAAATGACGGCCAGCAATTGATATATTGAGGCCGCATATTTTGTATAGGTGAAAGCCAGGATTGCAATGAAAACAGGCGTTATGATGAAAAGACGAAAAAATAAAGCGCTCGATTTTGCAGGATCATCCAGCCGTAAATCAAACCACATAAATCCGGACCACACGATGACGAGTATGAAGATCCCTGCTCGCCCTACTTTGAGCGCCTCAGCGTTAAACTGAAGCATAAAATCGCCTTCGATTACAGAATCCCTGAAGCGCGGATTGTAAAATTCACCCTGGATTTCGTACAAATTATCCGAACTCATATGTTCCCTTCTTCCACGGTGTCAATGTGCATGGCAAGATTGAAAAAGCGGGTTCATTGAACAAATGCATCAAGAATAGTTCAGTTGGATCCATTAATTCTATCTTGTAATCATATGAATTGATAGTATTATAAGGCATTATCCCCTCGAATCAACAATATTCCGTTGTTTAATCTAAGCGGATGAAAAGTGCCAGAACACAATTTTATGAAGCGGTAATGTTGAAGAGCTGTGAACAACATATGCACGGAGTGATATTAATATGAATTATAAAACCTTTTAGGGTTCAGGTTGATAATTTATCTGTCATAATTTTTTTAATGATAGCTATCTTTACAGCAGTATGTTAAATTAATTAATAAGTATATTAACTTTTCTTCTTGCACGTTGATTCAAAACAAACTACAATTTCAATAGGTTATGTCCCGATAAAGCCGAACATTTCGCGAGAAATGGGGCGGAATGCAACGGGTCTTTACTGTAAAGACAGCCGAGCTACCGAAGGATCAAACAGGTAGTCTCGGCTTTTTTTTTGCATTTGAAGGGGATAAATTCTTAATTTTGGATTAACGCTGGCTAAAAAAGGAGTTAAGCATTATGGGTTCTATTTGTTCCATAAATCTGGGGACTTTTCGAAAAAAAGCGGTCAATAAAGGAAGTGTTACTTCAGCCACGAAAACAACTGGAGAATTCAGTCAGCAGTACAAGAAAAAGGAATTCTTCAGGAAAGTAGTCGCACAATTCATTCTGTTTCATTTTTACTCTGTAAATATACTGTTCGCCCAGCAGATCGTAATCGACGGGAATACACGGACAAATTTGAATATACATAACAATATTACAGATGTTACCACTCTGACTGTCCGCGGGCATAATGCATTCAACTCCTTTTCAAAGTTTGATGTCTACAGCGGCAATGTTGTAAATCTGCATCTGCCGGGGAGTACATCCAACCTTCTTAACCTTGTCCATGATCAGAGATCAAATATTGACGGAATATTGAATTCATTAAGGAACGGTCAGATCGGCGGTAATGTATTTTTTGCAAATCCTCACGGAATAGTTGTAGGTGCTCAGGGGACTGTTAATGTAGGATCATTGACAGCAGTTACGCCTACGAAGCGCTTTATGGACAGCTTCTTTGATTCTCCGGGCAATCCGTCCTCTGCTGCGACACTGCAATTATTAAACAGGACAATGCCCATTGATGAGAGCGGACTAATTTCCATACAGGGAAGAGTCAATGCTATTGGTGAAATTAGCCTGAACGCAGGGAATGTTACAAATAATGGTGTAATATCATCCGGTGCTGTTTTTTCTGGCAATGATATTAATTTCAGTGACGTAGTAAATGTGAACGGGCTTAGAAGCGGCGCAGGCATCTCTGTGGATGAAAAGGGCATTATTGAGATTGTTGTTGCCGGTGATTTTGAGAATACGGGCATTATTGCCGCTGACGGTACGGACAATATGGATGCCGGAGATATCAACATTCATGCAGGCAGTAATATTGTGCTGGGCGGAGATTCAGTCATTTCAGCACGAGGCCGTGGTGAGAATTCTGACGGAGGCCAGATTATTGTTTATGCGGATAACAATGCTGAAATTACAGACAGGGCAGTGATTGATGCTAGCGGAGGAGATGTTTCAGGAGACGGGGGTTTTATTGAATTCAGCGCGAAGAATGTAGTTGACATAAATGGAGGCATTATAGATACAGGTGCGACAAATGGAAGCCTTGGCACCGTATTATTTGACCCTCTTGAGCTGAATGTCAATCAGTTCTCAGGTGGAGGAAATCTTATATTTGAGGCCCTCGACCGGATTAATGTCTGGCCGGGAATCATTATCTCAACATACCAGGCAGGTGAAAATGCAGGCAATATAAATTTCAGAGCACCGGTAATTGATGTCAGGACAGGCGCACAGATTTTCGCAACTGCTGATCCAGGCTATACTCTTGGAAATATTACTTTGGAAGCCCAGGACATAGATTTTACTGGAACTCAACGCAATGCCAATGCGCAGATAAGCCTGTCAAATGCCACGCTTACAGGCGGCAATATCAAACTGTCGGCTTTTGCCGACACATCACTGCTCGCTGCCTTCATTAATGCAGGTAATACGCCGACCTTTGAGGAGGCCCAGGACAAAATCACAGAAGATATATTTGATGCTGCTGCCGGTCTGTTTCTGACTATTGATACGACGGCAAATGCAGGGGTAACCATAAGCGGCAACTCATTGATCCAGGCAGCAGGCCGCGTAGACATTGATGCTGAGGCTAATGCCCGCTTCGGCTATGTGAAGAATGCAGACGCAACGGTAACTGTTTCAAACTCCACGATTCAGGGTAATGCCATCGACATTAATGCTAAAGCTGATACATCGCTGATCTACAATATAGCGGGAAGGATAGACGACTTTCTGGACGAAACAGGGCTTCCATCTCTCCAGTCGATTAACGATGAGATTTTTGACTACACAAATGACGGAATCTATGCCGACTCAGACTCAAAGGCCGAGATAGTGATACAGGGTGCCTCTATCCTTGAGGCACTTGGAGGAGCTGTCACCCTTGATGCCTTCAGCCGGTCACGGGTAAACCAGATGCAGCATGGCTATCTTCTCGGATTTGCCTGGGGTGATTCAAATTCCAGTGCAAAAGTAGCTGTTGAGGGGGCAGGGACGCGTATTGACTCTGACGGGGTTGTCACCGTCAAAGCTGAAACAGAAAACCTGCTTGATGTTGTTGCTGCATCACATGCAGCCAATAAACCGGTTGACATTACCTTCATCCGTGCAAAGGCAGTATCAAACACCGATGCCCATATCGGAGCTGGCACCACAGTTGTATCGCAAGACAATCTTGATGTCCTGGCAAAGGCCGGCCATGAAATCAATGCATCATCCATGGCCACGGAGGTTGGCGCCAGCTCTCTCGGTGCTGCAGTAACGGTGAGCACCCTTGAATCTGATACAAAGGCATATATCGCAGGATCGGTCGAAGCAGACAATATCACGGTCAAGGCGGAGAACGATACAGAGGAGATTGCCGATGCCTTTGGTGCGTCACTGGGCAGCACAGGTTCCTATACGGACAAGTTCACAAACTTTCAGGCCAGCCTGGGCCAGAAGACAACAAGCTTTATTCTGGGTAAACATTCCACGGGAGCCAATCTGATCAACAGCTTTGCATTTCCCGGGAAAAAGGCAGGGAAACTGAACCTCGGCGGCGCGGTTACCTACGTTGACAGCGTGAAGACGACAGATGCCTATATCGCGGATGGAGCTGTGGTAAAAGCCCATGGCACTGCAATAGTTGAAGCGCTTAGTACGGACGATATTAACATTAATGCTGCAGCCAAGGCAAAATCGGATGCGGCAGCGATCGGCGGGGCTGTCGCTCTTGGAAACTATACAAACAAGGCTAAGGCGTATATCGGTAATGCTACTGTTGACGCGGAAAACCTGATCACAGTAAGGGCTGAAAACAAAGTGCCTTATCCCTGGAGCATTGACTGGACTTCCGGGGAGGATATCCTTGAGCATTTGAAGGGCAGCTTTACTGATATACTCTTCACATCATTTGTGAAGAGCGCCTCAAAAGGTTCTGATCTCGCTTTTGCCGGAGCCCTCTCGCTTCTTGATCTGCAGAACAGGGCGGCGGCTTATATCGGAGAGGGTGCTTCCATTAATACTGATCCCGTATTTGCAGGTGTTCCCGCTCTTCAGGATGTTCTCGTTACAGCCCGTAATGACATCAACATTGTTACGGCAGGCGGCACGATGCCTGCAGGCAGCAGTATGCTGGACCGCCTGCTCAAGGCAGGTCTGGACGGTAAATACACGGACAGTAAATCAGCAAACGGGCTTGGCGGAACATTCAGCTTTATCAATGCAGATACAGAAACTCTCGCCTATATAGGGGACAATGCTGTTGTAAATGCGGAGAACGATATTGAAGTAAAGGCTGAAACCGATGAAAAGTATATTTCCGTCGTTATCGCAGGGATGTCAGCTGACAAAGTCGGGATCGCAGGCGCAGTATCCGTGCCGGATATCAAGAGCAGTACCCTGGCCTTTATCGACGACAAGGCAAGAGTAACCGCTGGTAATGACATTAAAATAACTGCTGACGGTGAGACCGATTCTCTGAATATTTCCGGAGGAGTCGTATTCGGTGCGAACGTCGGCGTCGGTGCTTCAGTATCCCTGAGTACTGTAAACAGTCAGGTCAGGGCATTTACGGGTAACGCATCTCCTCTCTTTGATACGGTGGCAGGTAATGCACAGCCCATTTTAGACGATGAAGCACGTGATCCTGAAGACGCGTGGCTGCCTGACATCCTTCCTGCAACAGGAACTGTTTCGGCGGGCAATAACATTGAGATCAGATCAATCTCAACGAGTATTATTGACTCCTACTCTCTGGCTGCGACCAAACTGAGCAGTACAAACCCTGAGACGAACACCGACGGCGCCCAGGAGAGCCCAAAGGGCAAGGGCAAGTTCGGCTTTGGCATCTCCGGTGATGTATCCATAAATGATATTGATGCAGACAACCTGGCCTATGCATCAGACGGCACAACACTGGACGGCACAAACAGGATAGACATCATTGCTGATACGTCTGCTGACATCAACAGTATTGCCGGCGCTGTAACACTTGCAACGGGAAAGAGTTCTTCAGGAATAGCCGGGTCATATGCCCAGAATACTATTGCCGGAGACACACGTGCCTATATCGACAACAGTACCGTCTCTCTCGATACAACAGGCACTCCCGGTGACCTGTATCTTGCGGCAAAGACAACAGGAGAAATCCTTGCGATCACAGCAAGCGGTACTGGAGCGGGTAAGGTCGGTATTGCCGGCTCGGTATCGAACAATGAAATCATAAGCAGGACACAATCGTACATCCGTAACAATTCAGATATTAAATCACTGAACAATGCAGTGCTCGAATCAGCTGACGACTCTTCGATTCTTTCAGTTGCAGGCAGTCTGAGTTACGGCGGGAAGGCTGGCATCGGGGCCTCAGTGTCATTAAATGACATTGTAAAGTACACTGACGCATATATTGAGAATTCTGACGTTGATGCCGATGGCACTGTTTCTGTATCAGCCGTTTCCGGAAAGACAGGGGACATTCACAACCACTCTTCTGATACCCAGCATGATGATTCCAATCCTACAGAGATCCTGTCCGTATCAGCAGCCATTGGAGCCAGCCAGGGAAAGATGGCAGCTGCCGGGGCCGTCTCCATCAATACTGTATCGAATGAAACGAATGCCTACCTGAGCGGAAAAAAGACAAATGGAATCACTGCAAAGGGTGATATATCAGCATCTGCCACCGATGACTCTGATATCCTCTCCGTAGCCGGAAGCCTGGGAGGTTCAGGCGGGGGTGCAGGTGTGGGAGTTTCCTTTGCATGGAACGAGATCGACAATGAAACCCATGCATATATGGGCGGCGGGATCAATGCGAAGTCCACGGAAGGAGATATAAAGGTGTCTGCTGAAGAGACTGCTTCCATATTTTCCATTGCCGCAGCAGGCGGCTTCGCTGACAAGCTTGGCCTTGCCGGTGCAGTCGTTATTAATAAGGTCACAAACAGCACCACAGCCAATATGGGAGACGGGACAGTCTCAACTCTTGAAGCTAACGGAAACGCAATTGTCTCTGCTGACGATGATACTGACATCCTTTCCATTGCCGGCAGTTTCGGTGGCGGAGGAAAAGCGGGTCTCGGTGCATCAAACTCAACGATAATTACTGACAATAAGGTCACTGCCTATATAGGCAGTGGGACTGCAGTGAATGTAAAAGGCAACCGGGACGCTTCAGGTGTTTATACCGGCACAAAGGACAGCAGCGGCAATAAAGAAACAGAAAATATCAAGGGTCTGTCCGTCACAGCTACATCGTATGAAGACATTACATCCGCGGCAGCCGGTGCTGCCGGGGGCGGTACCGCGGGCATTGCCGGTTCAGCTTCTGTAATCATTATGGATGAAACAACAAAGGCCTATATAGAAGACACTGCAACAGTCAATGCAGACAACTCATCGGGTAACGATGAGCAGGATGTGAGCGTCCTGGCCTCTGACCGGACTGAGATCCTCGGAATCGGAGGGGCCCTGGCAGGCGGCGGCACGGGCGGTGTGGGAGTAGGCGCCGACATTGGGATTATATCCAAAGATACACAGGCCTATGTTTGGGGAAGCGATATAAAGACAAAGAAAGATGTAAAGATCAGGGCAAAATCAGAAGAGGACATTATGTCAATTTCCGCTTCCGCTGCAGGGGGCGGTACCTTCGCAGTAGCCGGTTCAGCAGGTGTAGATGTCATGGATATTAGCACCAGGGCTTTTATCGGAGATGATCCCACGGATGTGGTTGCCCTTTCAGGAAATACCAACGTACATGCACATGGCAGTGTCGTAGTCTCGGCAGAGGACGATACCGAAGTCGATATTATCGCCGGCAATATTTCAGGGGCAGGAACAGTAAGTATCGGCGCTTCAGCAGCCGTACCTGTTATCAACAAGAAGACGGAGGCATTTATCGGATCGACAGGCAGGGTTACCGGTGAAGGGAAAACACCTGCCCTGGATGTGAATACCGGCGCATTCAACATAACGTATGTAGCTGACTCCGGCAGTGAGGGGGAAGTTTCCTCTGCAGGCACACATGATAAAGACCTCACCGAAAACGGCAGTAATGACGTGAGCAGCCCTTCACTCACCCAGGACCGGAACGCAAGTGCTGATACGCAAAAGATACAGGGTGTTGCCGTGACGGCTATCAACCAGGACGATATTGAAACCATCGGTGCAAGCGGTGGCGGCGCCGGAACAGTTGCTGTAAATATCAGCGGCGGTGTAGCACTTATAAACAATGAAACTACTGCCCATATAGATGACGGAGCTCGGGTAAATGAAATTAATGTAAATGCTGATTTAGCCCAGTCAGTGCTCGTTGCAGCCGGTAACGATCTCTACCATATGGGGATTTCTGCTGCTGTATCGGGAGCTGGTGTGGCTGGTATATCTCCCGGGGCAGATATTACTGTCATAAAAAATACGACGAAGTCCTACATCGATGACAACACAATAGTAAATACCAAAAAAGATGTTCATGTAATGGCACAGGCAAAAGAAGATATCCTGTCTGTGGCGGCAGGCGCGGGCATCGGCGGGACCGTAGGCGTCGGAGGAGCTGTATCGGTTATTTCAATGGATAATATAACAGAAGCATACATAGGTGATGATGCCGCCAGCGACTCAGAAGGGGCTAAGGTCAACGCAGACGGTAACGTCCTTGTCTCAGCCGTTGACGATACGGAGACAATGATGATCGCGGGAAGTCTCGGGGTGGGCTTTGGACTAGCGGGAATAGGCGGTTCAGTTGGTATTCATGACATTACCAAGAGAACGAGCGCATCGATCGGCACACATGCTTCTGTAAATGCCCGCGGAAAATCCGACGCACTGAGTGGCATATATGACGGAGGTATAACAGAGACAGGCGAGCCTTTTACAAGGGAAACATCATTCAAGGGGCTTGCAGTGCAGGCGTCGTCGAAAGAAGATATCTTTACCGTGGGAGCGAGCGCCGCAGGAGGATGGTTCGCAGGGCTTGCGGGTGGTGTCACCGTTGGTATGGTCGACTCTGACACGACGGCACGGATCGGAGATTACGCTGAGATTAATAAGGGAGTAACAGACGGGGACAGCAGTCAGTCAGTAAATGTGTCTGCTGTAAATGATACCTCCATGTTCTCCTTTGCCGGTGGATTGGGAATTGGCATTGCAGGTATCGGTGGCGGCGTGGATGTTGGAATTGTGAGAAATGATACGAACGCATATATCGGAAATAACGCCGAGGTAAATGCAGCTTCTGATATCGATGTGAATGCCCTGTCGAACAAATCCCTGGAAAGCTACGCTGTAAGCGGAGCTGTGGGCATTGTGGGTGTTGCCGGGTCCGTGTCCGTAGTTTCCATCGGTGACGCTTATGATCCGGATTACAATTCTGATGGCCAGACAGAACGTGGTGTAGACAGCAGCAAGCTTACCGATACCTCCGGGCATGCAGATGAACAGCCTGCTGAATTCACCAGCATGCTTGGATACAACGGTAACGATCTTGATGAAGATGTGGGTGATGCGGGACGCCAGAAATTTAACACGAGACTAACGGGTGCGAAAACAGACATTAAAAGCACACCGACAGGAAGGGTTACGAGTGCTACCTCAAGTTCCGGGTCTGCTGCCCAGTCTGGGACATCTGCCTTTATTGGCGAAAACGCCATTGTCAATGCCGGTGATGACGTGAACGTCCGCGCAAAGGAACAGATAGACCTTGAGGGCCTCACAGGAAGCGGTTCCGGCGGCATTGTCGGCATCGGAGGATCTGTAACGATTACCAAGGTCAGGAGCCGGACTGATGCATACATCTCGGCCGGGGCGGAGGTCAGTGCGGGGGCTGACAACGATGATGATGTTCTTGTTGAGGCAGGTCTGGTCGATAATGTCTCAGGTGAAGCATATGCGGGACAGGCGGGGCTCGTTGCCCTCGGCGCACAGGTTGTTGTATTGAAGGATTCCAGCTCCCAGTACGCCCACATTGACGACAATGCCAATATCAAGCAGGCCGGAGGCACTATACGTGTTTCAGCGCACGGGGACAGAACCGTATCGGCTGATGCCAAGGGCGGAAATATTGGTGGAGTCGCTGCAGGAGCTGCCATTTCAGATATCACGGTTACCGGCAACACAAAGGCCTTTATCGGCAGCAATGTGAAGATTGGGCAGGAACCGGGAAAGGCAGTGAACAATCTGAACCTGTCTGCCACGTCGAAAGTTGTTGCTGATGCAGAGACGATCGCTGTCTCTGCCGGTATATTCAGCGGCAGCGGGTCGGTGGCAGCAGCTGATGCAGCGCCTGTTGTCAGCGCCTCTGTCGGAGACGGTGCGCTGATTACAACAAGTAATCGTATTTTTACAGTCGGGACAGTTGAGCAGACTGAAATTGATGAACTGAATAACGGTGTTATTACTCTCAGCCTGAAGGATAATTTAGCAGCTCAGGGAATCGATCTTTCCACAGAAGCAGTCATATCTACAGTAGTTAAGGATTCAAGCTGGGTGATTACAGATCAGGGGAAGGAATATATCGTTGAGACCGATAACGGCGGGCTTGTGGTTTTCCGTGAGGGAGGAAATATAGACGTTACGGCAAAGGCAGACATTACCAGCATGGCCGATGCCTTCGGGGTAAATGCCGGCGGTGTCGCAGTTGGTGTTTCAGACGCGGAGGCAACGGCAAATCCTGTCACAACAAGCTCAACAGGGAGTCAGGGACAGATGACTTCTGACGGAGATGTCACGGTGAGGGCAATAACGATCACTGATGTTGACACAGATTCTACTGCCTCTGGAGGCGGTCTTATCGGTGTTGCAGGGGCTGATTCTGAGTCGTTGGCAGCGCCGTTCACTGCGTCGACTATCGGAGACAACACTACAGTCAATGCCCAGGGTAACTTCACAGTGGAATCCCGTTCCGCGAATGATGTGGATTCAGACGCGAGCGGGATTATTCTCGGAGTGGCTGCATTCGGCTCGGATACTGCCGAGTCGAAGACGGTAAGTCAGACAACGACATCACTGGGAAAGAATGTATCCGTAGAGGCTGACAACGTTGCTGTCGGGGCCTATGCCCTGAATGACACCTATGCTGAATCCACGGCAGGAGCCGGCGGCGGCATTGCCGGTGTGACCGCGAAGGCAGTTACATCACAGGCGAACATCACGAATGCCTCTGTTGCTGACAGTGCCCCGGGGAATGATAAAACAATTCATGCTCTGCAGGACATCTCGGTCCATGCAGAGGAGACATCGCAGTTTAACAGTTATGTGAACAGCACCGCAGCCGGACTTGTGGGCATCAGCGGAGCACGGATATCAAATACCATCGCCTCCGTTGTGGATGCCTCAGTGGGAAAGAACACGGCTTTGAATGCCGGTGGTGATATTTATGTAAAGGCATTGAATAGGACAATTAAGGAGTATATCGGTAATAACCTGCGGGCAGGAGCAGGCGGTCTTGTAGGAGGATCAGCGGGGAAAAGTGTGACAACAGTAACGAACACAACTGTTTCCACGATCTCAGGAAACGACGAGCAGGATGGCCCTGTTATTGAAGCAGGCGACGATGTGACGGTATCTGCAGAGAATGAAATCCCTCTCTTCTATGACAGGGGAAAGCTGTCCACCGGCGGTTTGATCGGAGTAGCTGACGTTCATTTTGAGGTCCACAACGAGAACTCGGCCACTGCGGAAATCGGGGACAGGGCCATTGTCAGGTCAGGAAATGATATTAATACGCTTTCACGGACAGCAGCCCTCATCGGGTCAGGCACCTATACCCGCACCTGGGGTCTTGCGGGGGTAGGCAACGGCACAGTCATCGTTGATGTGCTTGCGGCCCAAAATACGAATATTGGAGCCGACGCTGATCTCTATTCTCAAAATGATATAAATGTCTACGCCGGACTGAATGAAGAGGATTATGAGAATGTGCTCGTATCCGCTGCCGATGCCCGCTCCTATGTGTCAGGTCTTATACCGATCAGCAGTGTCACCGGACGGGCGTACCTGCGGGATTACAACAATATCACGTTAGCAGCAGGATCTTCCCTTCGGGCGGAGCACGATGTCAATCTCGGGGCTCTGACAGGTGTTCCCGTATCGTTGGGTTACGCGAAGGCAAAGAAACGGTCGTATGCTCTTTTCGGCATACCGATTACCGTTTACAGCAATGGAAACCGCACCAGCTTCTTTGATAGCAGTAATATTGTAACCATCAACGGTACTGTAGAAAGCGGACTTCAGCACCGTAAGGAACTCACTATACCGTCAGATGGGAATAATTCAATGATTGCCAGTGAAATTGCAGGAAACATTCTCTATGAAACTGAAGAGGGTCTCAATGTCAGGGAATTTCTGCAAGCAAAGATCGATGACCTGAATGCGCGGATCAGTGATCCGGATGTTGACCCCTATGAACAGTTTGCAATGATTCTTCAGAGGGACCGATATCAGGACCAGCTTGATAACACTCCTCCGGATCAGACCTTTGACCGGGTTACCATAGATGATACGCGTGTAGGTTCAGGTGATATCAATGTGATGGGGTCGCTTTCCGGAACGGGAACTCTGCGGGCACCCGGCAAGGAGTTCATCATTGAAGTGACTAATCACTCTACTGCTCATCTTGATTTTAATGACCTTGAGATCCCCGAGGATGTGAGCGGGAATGTCTCGCTGAACAGGAGAAACCTGTCAGAGGGTGTATACAGCGGTGTAACGGTTGACCTCGGAGATCAGGAAGCACGGGAAATCAATATATTTAATACATATATCCCGGATGGTCCGGCAGATCCTGTGTCTGACATTCTCATCTACGGAGATGTGACAAATCTTGGAGGCAGTGTGACGGTCAGAAACAGGAGCGGAAGCACGGAAACCTACGGTGATATTACAGCGGATGTCATCAATATCGATACAGCCGGCAATTTTGTGCACCACTGGACCCCCGGCACATACGAGACGAATACCCCTTTTGATGAACCCCTTATCGCCGGAAGAAATATCTACATCAGCGCTGAGGAAATTGACATCAATGGGACAGTCCAGAGCGGTATCGCCAATCGATATATAGAAATTCCTGAGGGCTTTGATCCCGATGACTCCACCTGGCTGACTCGGTATGTGGGAATTGACAATGTTATCGATCCTGACAGGGTTCTCAGTGACGACTGGACACTGGCAGTATGGGATGAGGAGAATCAGCGTATCCAGATCGATCCGGTCCGCATTACGGGAGGAAATATAGAGCTCTACGGCAGGATCACAAGCACGACGGGCCATGGAGAACTGAAGGTAATCGACGGATATGGTGATATCAGTGTCACGAACAGATCTGATTATGATCTGGAATTGAGCCGTCTTGATACGGGTGAGAGGATGAGCGGGAATATCAGGATTATCGACGTAAATATGGAACGCGCTGAAGCCGAGCCGATGGTAACGGAGTTCTTCCGTGACGAACACGGTCTTATTCACGAGGCCACAAATTACCTCTTTATTGTTGAGGAAAATGGAACCTTCAATATTAGAGGGACTGAAGTCATCGATGTTCCCGGGACTGTTCCTTCGAGGCAGAGCACCTATCTGCCGGTGAATGTCGATTTCACCAGTGTGTACCCGGTAGAAATAATCTTTGACGGCAGTGATGATCCTGGAATGATCACTGTTCATAATGAAGGGGCTTCGGACATTTTCATAAAGAGCGTCATCAGGAACAGGGAAGGGAATGTTTTCATTGAGAATGGCGGAGGAAGTATTCTTTCGCAGAACGAGTCATCACTCGTAAGTGGATTGAACGTCTTTCTCGCCGCACCCGCAGGTGATATCGGTATGCTCGAGCAGGCGGTCAATACAGATATCCAGGGCGGAGTGGCTGCGGCTAAGGCTGAGGGACTCATCCATCTCAATGAAACGATCGGTGATGTGAGAGTCGGTATGGCAGTAACAAATGGTGATGTAAAGATAGAGGCGGAGGGCAGTATCATTGATTATTCAGATGCTGAGAGGTCGCAGCTGGGTGCCGGGGAGCAATCATGGTATTCGGACATTCAGTGGATAAAGGATCAGAAAAAGGCTGAGTATGATGCTTCTTTTACGAATGACAACGGGACACCTGATGATACGTCTGATGATTTCTTCAACAGCGGCCATGATCCGGACTGGCAGTACGAACCCGGTTATGCATCAATTATCGGGGAGAACATTACACTGCGGGCCGGACTCGGAGGCAGCGGAGGAATCGGTGCATCGGACAATGAATTCACGGTGGATTCCGCAGGTGTCCTCAATGCAGAGGCAACGGGCGATATTTTTCTTACTGAAACGCAGGGTGATGCGCAGGTCCACAAGATCCGTTCAACCAGGGGTGATGTAGTTCTGGCTGCGAGAACGGGTGATATCCTGGACTTCAATCTCTTTGAAGCCGATGATCAGGAGTCACTCAATGCACTGCTGAATGCTGAAGGAGAGATAGAAACGCTGGATGAGGACACAGCAGAGGATATGGAAGATGTCCTCCAGGAGATACAGAATGATACTGCCGATGAAAAACAGGCTTATATCAAACAGAAGACTGATGAATACCGGTCTGATCATGTTATCCCCGACGATGAGATTGTAAAGCTGAAAGCTGCTCAGAAGGAAACCTATGACAACCAGTACCGCGATGACAACGGTACGCCCGATGATACCAGTGATGACTTCTTCCGGGAAGGACATGATCCGGACTGGGAATATACACTGACTGAAGAGGACAGAGAGGGAAAAGAATATGATTCTGAATATGACCCGGATTATGTGTACGTGCTGACGGCTGAAGAGGAAAGTCTGTTTGAAGCAGGCGACTGGGATTCAACGGATGAGCTTCTCAATGCCAAGAATATCGATACCGTACCTGATGAAGGAGAATCCAGGCCTTTGATTGAAGATCCGAACATTGAAGGTGTGAACATCACCCTGCTGCCCGGTACAGGGATTATAGGGAAGAAGGGCGAGGATGTGGTCATATTCAAGGACCATGAACTCACCCCAGAGGAGCGGAAGGTAATTGCCTCTGCTGACAAGAACGATATAACTGATTCAGCAGACAGGATCATCGTGTCACAGAAGGAAGATTTCAACGTCCATGCGTCGGGTACAGTGACGACATGGGCTGACAACGTTTTTCTTGAATTTTCTTCTGATGATACGATACATCTGAACATTAGTGGTACCCAGGGCGGCCTGGCCGATGATGTTGACGTATATGGGACAGCTAAGAACGCTGTTATTTTCGATAATCTCCAGTCCAGATATGCCAAAGTGGATGTGCCCGTTGACACACTCAAGATGTATCACAACATTATTGGTGAGCGGGCTGACATTAACAACAGCCTTTATTACGTGCTCGTTAACAATGTGAACAAAAAGCTGCAGCCGGGCAATGTCCAGCTCTATATGCCGGATATGCCCTTCTACATGCATTTCTCCGGAGAGAAGAAAATACTGACAAATGCATACGTTGTGCGCTATGACGATGATTTTACTGTCAATTACTTTAGCACTGAAAACAGTATTGTCCGGATTGATCCAAAGATGCTCTACCTCACCGAATTTTCCAATACATTCTTTGAGACCACGAACCTGGTGCTTTCATTCAGCAAGCTGGCTGAGTCTGTCATAGGCGGAATGGAGGATGAGGTCAACTTTGATCTGGGTAATATTGGCTTAGAAGACGAGGATTCCATAGAAGATGAAAGTGAAATGGAGATAAATGAGTTATAACCTTATGGGGAATACGAAGATGAGAAAAAAGGTCATCCTGATCAGTGTCATATTATTGATTCAATGCGGCGCTTTACACGCTCAGGTGCTGCGCCCCCTGGAACCCGGCGCAGTGCAGCAGCGCTCTGCTGACACTCTCAAATACTATCGCTTTGAGAAAAAGCTCAAGGAGGAAAAGAAGAAGCGTGCCGATGAAGAAAAAGTAGTTGAGGAAGAAGAAAAAGTGAAACCTCTTCCGCCGGAAGTTGCAGACCGGGTCATCTTTATCTCAAAAATTGAGACCGGCCCCTCAGAGATACTATCAGAGGAAGAAATTCGCGCCATCATAGCACCCTATGAGGGCAGGGAGGCAAATATCAGTGATATATTTGCTCTTCTTGATCAACTGAATAAGCTCTACAGCGCTGAAAACGTTATTACCGCAAAGGCCGTGCTGCCACCTCAAAAGGTTGAGGACGGTGTGATCAGGATTAAACTTATTGAAGCCCACTTGGGGAGTGTTCAGATAGAGGGGAATCAGTACACACGCAGCAGTTACTTTCAAAAGAGGATATCACTTGAAAGAGGGGAACTCGTTGATATCGATGCATTGAAAAATGACCTTTTGTACTTTAACCGTACGAATGACGTTGCAATGCGGGCAGAGTTAAAAGCAGGTGAGGAATTCGGACTGACTGATTTTGTACTGAAAGTCTATGAGCCGACGAACTATTATGTGTCTGTTTTCGTTGATAATGCGGGACGAGAAGAAGTGGGGCGCGAACGTATTGGCGTCAATGCAGGCTCCTTGAGCCTCCTCGGCATTCGGGATCCATTATCACTCAGCGGTTACATATCGGACGGAACGATTTCCGGATCTCTGGCATATAACATACCGATCACCTCTTCAGGGACCAGGTTAGGGGTATTGGCCAGTTATACGGACATCGAGATAACCTCGGGTCCTTTCGTACCATTAAATATTACCGGAGATTCATATGATGTGGCTATAACCTTGTCCCATCCTATTATTGTCATGCGCCGATATGACATTACAGGGTTTGCAGAGTACCATGTTAAAGAATCGACGACAAATTTTGATGACGTCACGCTCTTTGACACAGAAGGGGACAGCCTGCCCTTTGGTATCGAGTACCAGTCATTCGGCCATAATTTTGATATCACCTCTAGATGGTATGCCACCTTTGGTTCCTATGACAATCAAAGCGTTAGTGATGATTTTTTCAAGGTTAATGCAGATGCTACTGGCATTTTGTCTATTCAAAATATCTATAGTACAGTGCTCAAGGCAGGCGCGCAGATTACCGATGCCGAGTTGCTCCCTTCTTTTGAGCAATTTCAGATTGGTGGTCTCGCTACAGTGAGAGGTTTTGATGATGGTGCGCTCATCGGAGACCAGGGATACTTTCTCAGTGCTGAGCTGAATTTCCCCTTTTCTTTCTTAAAGGCAGGGGATATAACAGCGAAACATGCAGACAACATACGAGGCTTTGTCTTTCTTGATCACGGAGGGGTTGTTGCCTTTAAAGGGCCTGCTGCCGGTTCCGGTGATTTTGATATGATCACGAGTACAGGATTTGGTGTGACTTTCAGCCTGTCAAAATATCTCATGGGAAAGCTTATCTTTGGTCTTCCCGTGGACAGTCCACCCAACATAGATGATGATCCCAAGTTTCATTTTTATCTGCAATCAAATATCCTGTAATAATCTAATTTCTATAGGGGCAGTTAATGATTCAAAGTCTACACAGACTCTGAATCATTTTTTTTGCAGGCCAGACGAACTTTTCAACCGAAAACAGGCTGATCTTTTAGAGACTTCCTTTAATTCCGTTAGAAAACCGTTAGAAAAACCTGCCATTTTGACAAAAAAAGGACCTACGGAAGCCG
>Ga0209536_100005910_pt1 | contig 18879 bp, 21 predicted proteins | sample DeeMarSeWOR28_12_FD_187461 | JGI IMG/M metagenome (GOLD analysis project Ga0209536, IMG submission 187461) | Marine sediment microbial communities from White Oak River estuary, North Carolina - WOR-2-8_12 (SPAdes) (version 2) | ecosystem: Environmental > Aquatic > Marine > Intertidal zone >... | reverse complement strand
AGGAACCTGCTGAAACTTAAGAAGTGCATACACCCGAATCCGAGTTCGGTCAAAGCGAAGCCGCCCCAACAGAAACTGAAGAGGAGAAAAAATAAAATGGTTGCCAACGCCCGTCATACAAACCGAAGGCCAAAAAGAAAAAAACGCATCTATCACCGGCGTAAGGTTTGCCGTTTTTGTGCAGATACAAGTATCGTAATTAATTACAAAGATCCCAAAGCGCTGAAATATTTTATTACCGAGCGCGGAAAAATTATTCCCCGACGCATATCCGGTTGTTGCGCAAAGCATCAACGTACCCTGACGCATGCCATCAAACGCGCACGGACCATAGCTTTGCTACCCTATGTCGGATCCGTAGACTTGCATTAAACCATCAACTACTGATTAGAGCCCATCTCAAAAATATCGATGCCTCACATGGAGGTTAACATATGAAAATCATTTTAAAAGAAACGATTGATTCCCTCGGTATCATCGGCACTGAAGTCGGTGTGGCAGACGGTTATGCCCGCAATTACCTCTTGCCTCAGAACAAGGCGGTTGTCGCCACTCCTCAAAATCGCAAAATGCTCGAGCAAGAAAGCGCCAAATTTGAGCTTCAGATCGCCAAAGAGCGCAAATTGGCCGAAGAAATGGCCCAGAGGCTTGAAGGAGTGGTCTGTAAAATTGCTGCTAAAGTTAGCGAAGAAGACCGCCTGTACGGATCCGTTTCGGTTCGCGATATCGTCGATACGCTGGCCCACCAGGGCATCGTTGTTGAAAAACGGATGGTTCTGCTAAGCGAACCCATCAAGGCAATTGGGTCGTATAATGTTCCGATCAGGGTATATAACGATGTTGAGCCTGAAATTACCGTTGAAATTGTACCGGAATAAATTACCGTCTCGAGATTTATACCATTAAATAAAAATACAGGGTATTTTTTGAAGCCTCAGTTTTGGCCTCAATTATGGAATAATGGAATAGTGGAACGCTGGAATGATGGGTTTCAAAGGAAATTATCCTTTTAAACTTTAGCGTCAATATGAATTAGGCCATTTTATCCAATTTTGCAGTAGTTCAAACCCATTTTCCCAATATTCCAACATTCCATTGTTCCAATTGGGGCAAAGCCCCAAACTTCTAGTTTACATTTGATGCCAGGGTGTGTATTTTAGAGATCACCAATAAATGGGTAATGCCATCAGAAGTGCTTTATCAATTTAGCTGAGTTTAAGCACATTTGACCTTTAGCCCATTTCCAACCCATTGCGCCGATTGGAACCTATGGCAGATCAACAGTTGCAAAGCCAAAAAGATCCATCACTTTACCGTCTGCCGCCACAAAGCATCGAGGCGGAAGAATCCCTGCTCAGCGCCATCCTTGTCGATAACAATACATTGCTGGATGTTATCGAGATTCTTTCCACTGCCGATTTTTATCGAACCGCGCATCAAAAGATATTTGCGTCCATCATGGACTTGTTTGATCGGGGTGAGCCCGTTGATCTGGTAACACTGGCCAACAATCTAAAAGAAAAAGGCCATCTGGACGCGGTCGGCGGCGCCAGTTACCTGGCACGACTTGTTGATGCGGTGCCGGTAGCCGTCAATGCGCAGCATTATGCCAAAATCGTTGCAGACAAGGCGTCCTTAAGACATTTGATTGAAAAAGCCAATGCCATTACCAAACGGTGTTATGATGACCGCGGAAATGTCGATGATATTATTGATTTTGCCGAGACGTCCATTTTTGAGATTTCAGAACGGAAGGCCAGTCAGGCCTTTTATCCGATCAGTCGGCTCATCATCAGCAATATTGAAACCCTGGAAGAAAAACAGGGCAACAAGAGCTTGGTCACCGGCGTCCCCATGGGTTTTGGCCGCCTGGATAACCTGACTTCCGGTTTGCAGAATTCAGACCTCATTATTCTGGCCGCCCGTCCGAGTATGGGCAAAACCGCCCTAGCCTTGAATATCGCCAGAAATGCTGCTGTTGATGCCAACATTCCGGTGGCTGTATTCTCGCTTGAAATGTCAAAAGAACAATTATCGCTGAGAATGCTGTGCGCTGAGGCCCGTCTGGATTCATCCCGCCTGAGGGGCGGTTTTTTCAGTATGGATGACTGGCGCCGGCTCACCGATGCTGCCGGCGTTCTATCAGAATCACCCATCTATATCGACGATTCCCCTGTCCTGACGGCGATGGAAATTCGGGCAAAAGCGCGCCGGCTTAAAATGGATAAAAATATCGGACTGGTCATCATCGACTACCTGCAGCTTATGAAGGCCCATCGCAGTTCAGAGCGCAGGGATCTTGAAATATCAGAAATGTCCCGTTCATTAAAAGCGTTGGCCAAAGAGCTTGAGATCCCGGTTTTAGCGTTGTCTCAGCTAAATCGTATGCTGGAACAGCGCAATGATAAACGTCCGAAACTATCTGACCTGCGGGAGTCCGGCGCTCTTGAGCAGGATGCCGATGTCGTCGCCTTTATTTACAGAGATGATGTGTACAATCAGGATGAAAATAACCCCCTGAAAGGAACGGCTGAGATCATTTTAGCCAAGCAGCGCAACGGACCCACCGGAAAAGTTGTCCTCACCTTCTTAGATGCCTATACCCGTTTTGAAATTTTAGCGCCGGAAGATATGGTGGATAATCTTTAGGCCCCGGATGACAGAGGACAGAAGTCAGATGACAGAAAACGAAAAAAACTGCCCCCTGTCATCTGTCATCCGTTTTCTGTCCTCAGTCCTCTGTACTTTCCAATCCCCCGTAGAAGTGGTTTCAAAACCCCAGGTCAGGTTCAAGGGCAAGGCGTCCCGCGAATTTAAAGCAGAGCGTACACGATAGTACGTGAGCATTTAAATTCGCGGGACAACGCAGCCATTGGGCCTGAGATGGGGTTTTGAAACCGCTTCTGGACTTGCAACCGATTTGGAACTGGCTTATTATCTGGCTTGGATAATACGATGAAAAGGCTTTTTGGAAATACCGCCGGTCTTAAGGCGAATCAAATCCGACGGCTTGAGAACTTTTACCGCCGCCGCATTCAACCCCAATTCTTAATCAGCCCAGAGCTGGCCCGCGATCTCAGCAGCCTGTCCCATGAAATGCGGCGTCAGATAGGTCTGCTGGTCAACCGTCAGGGTAAAGTGGCGTATGTGATCGTCGGTGATCATAAAAAAATCGTCATCCCCTCAATCAGTGAATACCGGGCTGCTCCCGGTCGCTTGAAAGGATTACGCTGCATCCACACCCACCTGGCCAATGAACCGCTGACCGACGACGATCTTACCGACTTGAGCCTGCTGCGGCTTGACATGATGGCAGCCGTTACCAACGGTGAAACCGGTATAATCAAACAGGTTCACGCAGCCCATATTCTTCCCAAAAACCCCGACGGCGATCCTTACCGCATCCTACCTCCCCTGCTGCCGTCTCAACTGGATATTGACTGCCTGGCAACGATACAGGCGTTGGAAACCGAACTTGCGCGCCTGAGCAAAGGTCACACTGCCAATTCCGGTAAAGAGAGGGCATTGCTGATCAGTGTGTCTGGGACTTCAAAACAAAATGCCCTTGAATCGCTGGCCGAGTTAACCTCACTGACAAAATCGAGCCGAATCGAAATCGCCGGCACGGTGATCCAGCAGCGCACGCAAAAGACATCTCAATTTCTGATCGGCCCCGGCAAACTGCAAGAATTGGCAATTCTGGCATTGCAGGAAGCGGCAACCATTATCATATTTGACCAGGAATTAAATCCTTCCCAGATCCGAGCCATTACCGACCAAATCGAATTGAAGATCATCGACCGAACCCAGCTCATCCTGGATATTTTTGCGCAGCGGGCTCAAACCCGTGAGGGTAAGTTGCAGGTCGAACTGGCCCAATTGAAATATTTGCTGCCGCGTTTGATCCTTAAAAATACTGCCATGTCACGGTTAACCGGCGGGATCGGGGGGCGCGGGCCAGGCGAAACCAAGTTAGAGATCAATCGACGACGCGCACGCGATCGAATTGCACGTCTTGAACGCGAATTGTTGGCTGTGCGAAAGCACCGCAAGCAGCAAAGGGCTCAGCGGCAGAAAAAGGGGCTGGCGGTCATATCTATCGTCGGCTACACCAATGCGGGTAAATCCACCCTGTTAAATACGCTGACGAAAAGTAATGTTTTGGCGGAAAGCCGTCTATTCGCCACTCTGGACCCTTCAAGCCGGCGACTGAAATTTCCGAAGGATACCGAGGTCATTATCACCGACACGGTGGGATTTATTAAGGATCTGCCGGAGGATCTTTTGGTGGCTTTTCGAGCGACGCTTGAGGAACTCGAAAACGCCGATCTCCTGCTGCACATCATCGACATCAGCAATCCGCAATACCTGACGCAAATAGATTCGGTGGAACGAATTATTGCCGATCTGAATTTAGAACATACCGCTTCCATTCGGGTGCTCAACAAAATAGACCGCGTCAGTGCGGATAAAATTCAAAAATTAAATCGTCAACTTGGCGGGATGACGATTTCAGCTAAACAAAAATCGACCCTTCTGCCTTTAATCGACCGGATGGAAACGCTCTTGGCGGATATCCGCCCGCACTAACCGATTGCCGTAATCTTATACAGAGGCTGACCATATGGATATTGAAGATGCAAAACGAGTTGGTATCGAAGCCATCTACAGTGGAGCCCGGGTGCTGCGAAATCATTTTGGCCGCATTTCGCAGATCCATCAAAAAGGCGTCTTTGACCTTGTGACCGAAGCAGATACTGAATCCGAAAAACAAATTATGAGAACCATTCGCAAAGCGTTTCCGGATCATGCCATTTTGGCTGAAGAAAGCGGCGCCAACAAAGGAACCGCAGAATATCAATGGCTGATCGATCCACTTGATGGCACAACGAATTATGTCCATCAGCTGCCGTTTTTTACCATTGCGATCGCACTGGCCGTACGCGACAAAATCGAGCTCGGATTAATACTCAACCCCATAGATCGTGAGCTATACTCGGCAATTGCCGGTAAAGGTGCAGCGTTAAACGGCAATCCCATCCAGGTGTCCTCAACTGCATCTGTTTCCGACAGCCTGCTGGTAACCGGCTTCCCCTATGACTTTAGCGAAATTATCGAACCGGCCATGAAACGCTTTAGCGTTTGCCAGCAAGCCTCTCAGGGCGTTCGGCGGCTCGGTTCGGCCGCCCTTGACCTTTGCTATGTCGCCTGCGGGAAATTCGACGGATTCTGGGAACAAAACCTAAAGCCCTGGGATAAAGCGGCCGGCGCAATCATTGCAGCAGAGGCCGGTGCGGTGATTACCGATTTTTCAAACCAGCCTTTTTCGATCAATCAAAAAGAAATCCTGGTCACCAACGGCCGAATTCATGAGGAGATGCTGTCGTTGCTGAATATAGAAGAACAAAAAATCAGTGACTAAAGTGAGCTAATGTTGGAAGTGACTGAAGTTAAGGAATTCTGTCCGTCGAGAGCCTCCCGTCGAGAGCCTCAGGGTCGAACGACTGGGTCGAACAATTATTTCTATAAAAGACGGAGCGAAGCGACACCAAAACTTTAGGCACTTTAGTTCATTTTAGGCATTTTAGGCACTTTAGGAATTGTTTTTAGAATCTTCCAGACTCCAGCTTCTGGTGAAAAAATTCGACCTGCTTCTGTATCGAGCTGCTTTCTTTCAATCCACGTTCAATGCTATGAATGGAATGAAGGGCGGTGGCATGGTATCGGTTAAAGGCCTTACCGATACTCTGGAGTGGTGCATCTGTATAGCGGCGAGATAGATAAATCGCCATTTGCCTCGGTCGCACGAAGCGTTGTTTGCGTGAACGCGAAACCACTTCTTTAAGTGAGCAATTATAATATTTGCAAACCAGCTTTTTGATCACCTCTATGGTGATTTTTTTACGCTGGCGCACAATGTTTTTAACGACACTTTCTGTTAGATTCAAATCAATCGGAGTGCCCAATAAAGACGATTTGGCAGCAACACCATTGAGACCGCTTGACAGCTGCCGGATGTCCTCCGTCAGCTCACCCGCCAGGTAATTGATGACGTCATCAGGTATCTGGTAGCCATTACTCAGTGCTTTTTTTCTCAATATGCGGACCCGGGTCCTGAAATTGGGCGGATCAATGCTGGAAATCAGGCTGTCAGATAAACGGGACCGTAATTTATTATCTAATTTGGGAATATCACCGGGCAAAAAACAGCTGGAAAAAATAATTCGTTTGCCGGCTTCAAAAAGCGAATCCAATGTTAGTGCCAGCTCCACCTGGGTTCTGGCTTTGCCGCTAAGGTAATGAACATCTTCAAGAAGCAGGACATCACAGTTATTGCGGTATTTTCCCTTAAATTTATTGATCGAATCCTGGCGGAATGCCTGTACCATTTCATTGCTGAAGTCTTCCGCGGTAATATAATAGACCCGCTCGTCGGGATATTCGGATAAAACATGATGCCCGATCGCCTGGGAAAGGTGGCTTTTGCCCATACCGGTTTTAGAAAGCAGGAATAAAGCATTTTGCTGGTTCTCTTTGCGGGAAGCCAGCGAAAGAGAAGCCGAATATGCAAAATCATTGCTGGCGCCCACCACGAATTGATCGAAGGTGAAATCCCTTCTTAAAAATCGTCCGCTGTGCGGGCGGATTGAATCATTTGGAAGCGGCAATTGATGATCGGGCATTTGTTCTTTCGGACGGTCCGGATTTCTTTTAGCGCCAACCGCAAACGTCAGGTTGCATAAATTGCCGGTTGCGGTACTCAGTTCTGCAGAAATCAAATTTCCATAAAGATCGCTCACCCGCTTTTTGGAAAAGAAATTTGGACAGACCAGGATCCAGTGCTCATTTTCGCCCTTCTCCAATTCCAACGGCGCAATCCACATTTCAAAACTGTGTGCGGGAATTCGATTCTTAATGGCAGATTTAACTTTTTTCCAGACGGCTTCCATCGGCTTTGGCATAACTCTTTAAAACACAAATTCAGTGTTGACGGTATGTTAGATGATATTTTATGAAAAAAAACACGAAGCTAAACGGTTTGGAAGGTTTAGTTATGATTATCTAATAATTGAAAAAACAGAAGCTTGTTTAAGGCATGAAACAGATTCAGTCAAACCGGATAAAAGCTGTTTTAGAACCCATTATCGATCGGTTTTGAACAATCTCTATCTATCTGTTTTCATTTAACTAAATATACAGATAGCGACAAGTATCTTTAAATACGACCTTTTCCAAATCAAAGGTATTTTTAAGTATTTTAAGTATATCCACACTCCGCAAGAAGTTATTGACAACAAAGTATTCTTCTAAAATCACGTATTTTCTTACATTATCTTTGATTTTTAAAAAAACAAAAACGACTTTTAACATAAACTACGTAAACGACTGAATAGCAGGAGTTCACGGTTACTAAAGAAATTTGTTTGAATTTATTTTTTATGACCGCTAAACTCAGGATGATAAATTCATGGTCATCGGCAGACCGTAAAATCATTTTTGAGATGAGTTCATGTTATTCATAGCGACAGGGTCTTTGACCCGGAAAACAAAAATCGATGATAGCTGAAAAAATTATTATCCGAGGCGCCAGACAGCATAATTTAAAAAACATTGATGTTGAGTTGCCGCGTGACAAACTGGTGGTTATCACCGGTCTGTCCGGTTCCGGGAAATCAACGCTTGCTTTTGATACCCTTTATGCTGAAGGTCAGCGCCGGTATGTTGAATCGCTTTCCACCTATGCGCGCCAATTTTTGGAACGCATGGAAAAGCCCGACGTTGATATGATAGAAGGCCTATCGCCTGCCATCGCCATTGAACAAAACACCGCCGGGCATAACCCGCGCTCAACCGTCGGAACGGTAACCGAGGTATATGATTACCTTCGGCTGCTGTATGCACGCAGCGGCACGCCGCATTGTTATCAATGCGGCCAGGAGATTCATTCCCAGACGTTGGACCAGATCGTAGACCACGTCCTGTCTTTGGAGGATAAAACGCCGGTTATCATTTTATCTCCTCTGATTTCAGATCAAAAAGGTACCCATGAAGATCTGCTGAAACGACTAAAAAAAGACGGTTTTGCCCGGGTGCGGGTCGATGGGAAGATGACCGATATCGAAGATGTCGGCAAGCTGGTAAAAAATAAAAAGCATTCGGTGGACGTCGTTGTGGATCGTCTCGTCATCCAGGATAAGGTCAGAAATCGCCTGGCAGATTCACTGGAACTGGCAATGGCGCAATCCAATGGGCTGGTTTGCATCGAGGTCCAGGGACACGGCACCACTCTGTTTAATGAAAAAGCCGCTTGCAGCAAATGCGGAATCAGTTATCCCGAATTTAGCCCTGCAAGCTTTTCATTTAATTCTCCCCAGGGCGCCTGCCCCCATTGCGACGGACTGGGATCAACAACTGAATTTGATCCGACACTAATTGTTCCCAATGCGGAACTGACATTGCGCGAAGGTGCGGTTGCACCCTGGGCCAATCGCAACAGCGTCCATTTTGCGGAGTTTTTAGATGCCCTCACACAACAGTATGGCGTTGATATTTACACGCGCTATAAAGATCTACCTGAAGAATTCAAGCAGGTTCTGCTGTACGGCTCGGGTGATAATCTCATTACCTTTTATTTTGATCGTGATCATCGCCGCATCAGCTATCAAAAACCCTTTGAAGGCCTTATTCCCAACCTTGAACGCCGATACCGCGAAACCGATTCCAGATGGTCGCGAGAAGAAATCGGACGTTATATGAATTTCCAGCCCTGCCCGGAATGCAGCGGTGAAAAATTAAATCGTGCAAGTCGATCCGTCAAAGTGGGCGGTCTGACCCTGTCGCAACTAACCGCTTTGTCCATATCTAAGCTCCGCCTCTTTTTTCTGGATTTGAGGCTGGAAGGCAAAAAAGAAATCATCGCCCGGCGAATTCTGAAAGAGATCGTAGAGCGGCTGGGTTTTCTGGAAAACGTCGGGCTTTCCTATCTGACACTGGACCGCTCCGCGCATTCACTTTCAGGCGGTGAGAGTCAGCGTATTCGACTCGCCACCCAGATCGGATCAAAACTAACCGGTGTGCTGTATGTGTTGGATGAACCCAGCATCGGATTGCACCGTCGAGATAACCAGCGCCTGCTGGAAACCCTGTTGCAAATGCGCAATCTGGGAAATACGGTGCTGGTGGTTGAGCATGATGAAGAAACCATTCGGGCTGCCGATTATGTGATCGACATGGGTCCGGGAGCCGGGATCAATGGTGGTGAGATTATCTTTGCCGGTCCGCCTTCTGAATTGAGCACCCATGAAACCTCGTTAACCGGTCAGTATTTATCCGGTCGCAAACAAATAGCAATCCCTGCATCCAGGCGCCTTAATAACGGGCCATATCTGATGATTGAGGGGGCAACAGCCAACAATTTGAAGAAGATCAATGTAAAATTCCCGCTGGGTTGTTTTATCTGTGTCACCGGCGTTTCCGGCTCGGGCAAATCAACCCTGGTGCTGGAAACGCTGTATAAAGCGCTGATGCAAAAGCTTTTTCATACCCGGGTGCCCGCCGGAGCTCACCGGCAACTGCGGGGGGTAGAAAACATCGATAAGGTCATTCACATCGACCAGAGCCCGATCGGCCGGACACCCCGTTCAAATCCGGGCACGTATACGGGGGCTTTTACGCATATCCGCGAGCTGTATTCGCGCACGCCGGAAGCCCGCATGCGGGGATACAAGCCCGGTCGCTTCAGTTTCAATGTCAAAGGCGGCCGCTGTGAAGCTTGCCAGGGTGATGGCATCATCAAAATAGAAATGCATTTTTTACCCGATGTGTATGTAACCTGTGATGTCTGTCAGGGCCGGCGCTATAACCGGGAAACACTAGAGGCCCGCTACAAAGGGAAAACAATCGCAGAAGTGCTGGATATGACCGTCAACCAGGCGCTGGAATTTTTTGGAAAAATCGGCAAAATACAGACCATCCTGCGCACGCTGGTCGAAGTCGGCCTGGGCTATATCCAGATCGGCCAGCCGGCCCCCACCCTTTCGGGCGGTGAAGCCCAGCGCGTCAAGCTCTCAAGAGAGCTCAGCAAAAAGGCCACCGGCCGTACCGTTTATATTTTGGACGAACCCACCACAGGATTGCACGCCGATGATATCCAGAAACTGCTCGCAGTGCTCAATCAACTGGTGGACCAGGGCAATACGGTTGTGGTCATCGAACACAACATGGATATCATTAAAACGGCAGATTACATTATTGATCTAGGCCCGGAAGGCGGGGATGAGGGCGGTTACATGGTGGGCTGCGGCACACCTGAAGAAGTCGTTGAAATCAAAAATTCCTGCACCGGCGAGTTTCTAAAGCTCTGTCTCCAGGAATAAATCGTAGGCAGCTTCAATTTCGCTGGTGAGTCCGGTATACCAGTCTCCAACATCTTCCATCATATTCATCATAAATTTAACAACATCCGGGTGCATTTTTGACAGATCCAGCCGAAGTTCCGGATCCAAATCGTAGGCATTGACAATAAAATTGGCCAGATAAATGTTCTTTACGAAATTTGCACTCTTGATTTCAGGCTGAAACTCATGATGCCACCGAATCGCATCCACAAGACCCTGGGGCAGTTGCCATTTGTCCGCCAGATGGGCGCCGACTTTGGTATGATCAATCGGCAGCGTTTTTTGCTCTGACTCGTAAAAGGATATCTGGTTATTCTGCAGTGTCGACCAAACGGCCTCAAAAAGTTTCGGGAAATATTGTGCCATAATGACTTTGCCGGTGTCGTGCAGCAGACCGCCGACAAAGCAATTATCGGGAGATTCTTTTTTGGAAAGTTGGGCAATATTTTTACTGGTGACCGCTACAGCCAGGGAGTGCTTCCAAAATAGAGAAATATCAAAATCCATCAGGGTCACACGCTTGGGAAAAGAATTAATGACCGAAAGCGAAACAATGGCATTGCGAACCGCATTGTAGCCCAGCAGAGCAACCGCATTGCGCAGGTCGCTAATTTTGGATTTAAACCCATAAAAAGCTGAATTGACCAGTTTTAATATTTTCAGCGTAATGGCCTGATCCTTTTCGATGGTATCACAGACGGTTTGAATGGAGGTGTCCGGATCCCGCAAAAGTTTATTTAATTCGAACACGATGGTGGGCAGGGTTGGAATATCCCTGATACTATCAAGCTTTTTTAATATTTCCTGTTCATCCATCGAGCCTCTCCTATTATCAGATGCAGACGAGCTATATCCATAGGCCATTGACTGTTGGTCATTTTCATATCATCGATATTACGCTTTTATTTAGTATATAATAATTTTATCATAATTGAAAGTCAAAGGTCAAATTTTAGCATAAATTCAGGCATCTTAAATGGATCGGTCGCCCGCAACAGCCGGTATCTGCGACAGTACGCCTGAGTGGCAAAAAAAAACGGGGTTGAACCGGAAACCCGGTTCACCCCGCCTTTTTCGATATAAATACACGCTAGATGAAAAGAAACGATTAGCCCCCGTGAGCAAACAACGCGGCAATAGATGCGGCCTGCGGATGGGCAAAGATCAGGATCAATGCAACCACCAGCGCATAAATACAGAGTGATTCGATCAGCGCCAGACCAATGATCATGGTAACGGTCACTTTACCCGAAGATTCCGGATTTCGAGCGATACCTTCAACCGCCGATCGTAATCCGATACCCTGGGCAATACCGCAACCAAATGCCGCAATGGCAATTCCGAAACCAGCTGCCGTGACACAGGCAATAAAAAACTCCAATGCTTTTGCTTCCATACTTTCAACTACCTCCTTTTCTGGATATATTGTTGGGCTTCTTCTGTTATCCCATTAACAGCAAAATTTTGAATGAGCTAAAATGAACTAAAATGAGCTAAAATTAAAAAGTGGTTTAGAATCCTTAAATTTAGGCATTTTAGGCATTTTACACTTTAGGCAATATTTTTAATGTGCATGCTCCATCGCGCCTGAAAAATAAATGATGGACAAAAGTAAAAAAACGAACGCTTGCAAGAGCGCGACAAAAATTCCCAACGCCATGATCGGCAGCGGTGCGAAGGCCGCACCGGCCAATAAAAATAAGATCCCCAGCACCAGTTCATGACCGGTTATGTTTCCAAACAGACGAATAGACAGTGACAGGATCCGTGCGAAATGGCCAATGAGCTCGATGATAAATATCAGCGGGCTCAGCCACCAGACAGGTCCCAGAAAGTGCTTGATGTACTTGGCGCCATGAAATTTAATGCCGATGACATGCGTAAAAACGACTACTGTCAGCGCGCAGGACAGGGTCGTGTTAATACTGGCGGTTGGTGGAAAAAAACCGGGAACCAAGCCCAGCAGGTTGCAGGTGGCTATGTAGAGAAATACCGTGGCGATGAGCGGAAAAAACGGGCGGCCCTGCTCCCCGGTAATCTCGACCATAAATTCTTCCAGGCCCGAAATCAGAATTTCAAAGACATTTTGCGCTTTTGACGGAATCATGTCCATTTTACGAACGCCCAGGAAGGCCAAAACAATCAGCAAAATCATTACAAACCAGGAGTAAATCACCCAGGGGTAAGCATGGGCGAAATGGCCAAATCCGATCAGCTCAAAAAATTTAACGATGAATAAGTAGGGATGTTCCATCCTTAGACAGCCTCCTTCAAAATAAGTTTCTTAACTTCGCACAGGGTTGCCAGAATGATACTGAAAACGACGATGGAGAGGCCGATGACCAATCCAACGGGATGAACAATATGGCCGGCGATGAGCAGAAAGATGATAAACCCGCTGACCAAAAAACGAAGGTAATATTTTGCGAGAACCAGATTATGAGATGCCAGATGGGGTGGGGTCAGAGCTTTTTTTAGTGTTTTCGCCAGTAGATGGAAATTGATGGTGACCAGCAGCCCGCCAAAAAATATGCCCAGAGCAACATGGGCTGAAAAGAGCGCAAATCCCAATATACTCGCAACACCAAACAGAATCCAGTTGGATCGGGTAACGAATTTAATGATTCGTTGCTGGATATCCAATATGTCTTCCCCGTTTTATTTTTTCCCGCCGATCAGAACTTCCTTGTTTTACGAATTACGAGGGCGATGTTGCGAAAGCCGGCAATGATCCCCAGCACCAGAAAAATAAGGGTGCACCACGGCGATGTTTCAAATCGGCGGTCCAAATAAATCCCCACAGCCAGACCGATAAATATCGATAGGGCAACAGAAAACCCCAGACTGCTGTAATACGCCAGTTCCCTCAGTGAGCTTTTGGTTTCTTTTTTCATGGAATTCAGCTACCTTCCGCCCTTTCAGGAAGGTTACAACCAAGCTCAGAAGATTGAGCAACTAACACAGGATAACGCCCAAGTCAACGCTAATTTTGCATCTCGGATTGAGCGTTTCAAATTTTAAGATCCCGGGTATCAAACACCGGTCCGTTTAAACAGACATGCAAATATTTATCGGAACTTTTTCGACCGGCCACCGCACACCCCAGGCACGCGCCCATACCGCACGCCATCATGGCTTCAATGGAGACCTGACAGGCAACCCCGTGTTTATCTGCAATTCCGGCCACACAGCCCAGCATTTCCATGGGGCCGCATGCAAAAATAATATCCGGCCGGGTTTTAACCACTGCGATTTCGAGCGGATCGGTCACCAGGCACTGGTCGCCCGAACTGCCATCATCGGTGGTCATATGAACCGGCACGCCCAAGGTTGACAATTCATCAAGACACAAAAGATCCGCTTTTGACCGGCCTCCCAGAAAAACCTCAACACCAGCAAGGTCATGCTTGTGTTCATTCAGGTAATCCAGCAAAAAAATCATGGGCGCGACTCCGATCCCGCCGGCAACAATTTTGATATGCGCAACATCAGCCGGAACAGCGAACCCACGGCCAAGCGGCCCGGTCAGACTCAAATGATCTCCTGGCTGTCTGAGAGACAGCGCATGAGTGCCTTTACCAACCACTTTGTACAACAGTTCCAGCCCGGTGGTAACACCCGCTGGTTTGATTAAACGATGAATCGAGAAAGGACGCGGCAGGAGCGGATCAACCTGTTCGGGAAAACGAACCATGACAAATTGCCCGGGGCGGGCCGTCGCATACTGCCGATGGCAGCTTAAACGGATACGAAAGTACCCGGTGCCCGCCGGGATGTTTGCTAGGACCTGAACGGTTTCATGCTTAATTTGGGTCATCACTATTTTCTTTAAACTAAGCCGATTACCGCAGCAAACCGGCCCGTCTTCCCTTCCCCTCGATAAGAAAAAAAAAGCGCCGTATTGCAACGGGTACAGACATTGCTGACTTCAATATTTTCGCGGGAAACGCCCGCATCGGCTAACTGATCGCGACTGATCGACCAGAAGTCAAAATGGTTGTTGGCCGTTTTGTATTGCCAAAATATTTCGGGTATTTCTTTTCGGTAATGAATGAATTCCGCGCAGCAGGGCCCGAGGGAGGGTCCGATACCGGCCATAATATCTGCGGGGTGACACTTAAAGTGTTTTTGCATGATATGAACCGTTCGTCCAGCAATATTTCTAATGCTGCTGCGCCAGCCCGAATGGATGTTGGCAACCACCCGTCGACTGGCATCATAGAGCAAAATCGATTGGCAATCTGCCAGTTGGATGGTTATAAATTTTCCAGAAGCATTGGTAACAAGGGCATCCCCGGTTCCCAGAACCGGTTGGGAGCCCTCATTGCCAGCAAATTTGCCAGGATTCAATATGAGGACTTGATCACCGTGGACCTGTTGCGCAAAAATCAGATCATTGCTTCCCATGGCCCGGGCGATAACCTGGCGGTTCTCCCTTACCTGGGCCGGCTTATCCCCCAGGCCGAAACTGACATTTAAGCTTTCGAAAGGCCCCGTGCTGCATCCAAAATGGCGCGTAAAGATGCCATGCCGAATTTCCGAAAATCCTGCCAGACTTTCAAATCGGTAAAATGATGCTCCGTTTTTGTGGGTTAAAATCACAAGCGCTGCTCCATTTTTTTATCGCCAGCAACCATTTAAATTTTTATCATTTTTTTATTTCGATATTTTATTCACCGCAGAGGCGCAGAGAGCGCAAAGTTTTTTTATAAACGTTTTTCTCTCCGCGCTCCCTGCGCCTCTGCGGTGAGAGATTATTCAATCAAGAAGCAGCTCTCAAGACTGCCGGCTAATTGTAGAAAGGGCGGGCCAACGTGCCCGCTGGATCCAGGTCGGCACGGTGGCCGACCCTACTTCAGCATTTCAACACTCCGGCGGATTTTGCGGTTGTGCGGTTCAAAATAACCGGCTAACAAAAGCGTTCAACGATTCGTTCAATAACACTGCTGGTCGACGCATTCTGCACCAGCGACACCCGCACCACGCGGCCTCCTCTGGATTTGACAAAATCAGCACCGATAATTTCATCTGCGCTCCAGTCCGCACCTTTGACGAGAATCGACGGTTTTAATAATTGAATTAATTTGAGTGGATCGGGTTCATCAAAAAGGGTGACATAATCCACAACCTGCAGACTGGCGAGTATTTCCAATCTTTGATCCTGCGCAACGATCGGCCGCCGCTTTCCTTTGATCAGTCTGACGGATTGATCTGAATTTAAGCCGACCACGAGAAGATCCCCTTCGTTCCTGGCAGCCGACAAATACCTTATATGACCGATATGTAAAATATCAAAACAGCCATTGGTAAAAACAACGTGTTTGCCGGCGCTGCGCAGGCCTTCCAATCTGTCAGCCAGCGCCCGAGGGGCCATTATTTTTGACTGCATATCCATAGAATGCCCTTCGTTTTAAATCAATTTTGCAATGCTATAGCTATTCCCACTTTGGATTTTAGAATTCGGATTTTGGATTTAAGAACAAACTGGCCATATAGTCAATTGGCCGTCAACATCTTCAATCCGCAATCCAAATTCCAAAATCTAAAATCAGCACGGCTCTATCAATCCAGTACTCCAGGTTCCCACTAAATCGCCCGGGCAAGCGTCAAGACATCAACTCGCACGGCCCCGAATTTCAGAAGAATGCGGGCGCATTCGTTGACCGTCGCACCGGTGGTGTAAACATCATCAACCAACAATAACTTCTTACCATAAATTTTCTCGGGAAATCGCAGGCTGAAAACGCCCTTAACATTTTTTAATCGCTGCCGGCGGCCAAGCCCGGTTTGGGGAACGGTTGCTTTGCTTCTTATGAGTACATCCGTATGAATGGGAATGTCTGACAAGGCGATATGCATTGCTCTGGCAACGGCTTTCCAGCCATTAATCAACAAATAGGACTGGTTAAACCCGCGGCTGCGAATTTTTTGGGGATGCAAGGGTACCGGCAATATCAGATCGACTTTTGCGCCTTCCCACTGCCGCATAAAAACGCTGAGCATCAGCCCGCCCAGGGGTCTGGCCAGCTGGGTCTTGGCGGCATATTTGAACCGGTGAATGACGGCCATTAATTGTTGATCACATGCCATGGCAGCCCGCGCCATCCTGAATTTTTTGGGACGTGAAATACAATCTCCGCAAATATGATCCTGGCCCTGTTGGCTTTTAAACGGAATCCCGCAACACGTACACATGGGTGAGGAAATGGCCGCAAAAGCGTTGACACAATCCGAACAACAAAAAAAGGTCAGCAAACGGCAAGATTCTACAAACGGGTCAGTGATTTCAGTTGCACCATTTGGCAGCTGTTCAATTCCGAACCTTTTGGTGGCGGGTTTAAAAAGGCGGCTGCATACCAGGCATTTAGGAGGGAAGACCGCATCGAGGAAAATGCTCAAAAGCAACCCCGGCCAATTGGAGGTTCCAGATTTAGCGACCTGATCCAGCAACACGAATGCGTAACCTCCCGGAAATTTAGATTCCAGCTATGCTGGGAAAACTCAACCCCGCCGCGCGTGTCCCGGCGACCTGTCCCGGCGAATTTTCTTGACCGCCATAGCTATAGCGACGGCGGTTAGCGAAGACGGAAGCCTTTAGGCGAAGACGGAATCTTGAACCAAAATCCTATTTTTGCGATGGGTTCTATATAACTCATTATTACCTAAATTGAGCGTTTAAGATTCTCATCGAGCGTGCGCTGCCGGTACGATTCGTACATGGCAACGGCCCCGGCCACCGATGCGTTAAGCGAACCCACGGGTCCGTTCTGCGGTATGGAGATTAGAAAATCGCAATTTCTTTTCACCAGCGATCGAATCCCTTTTTCCTCTCCCCCGACAACCAGGCCGACTGCACCGGTTAGATCCGCAGTATAAATAGACTGCCCGGCGCTTTGATCCAGTCCCACGATCCACACATCCCGGTCTTTGAGCGTTTTGGCAAAGCGCACCATGTTATTGACCTGTGCCACGTGCATATACTCCAGGGCGCCCGCAGATATCCTGGATACGGCCGGCGTCGGGAATGCGGAGCGATCTTTGGGAATGATCACACCGTCGATGCCGGTACACAAGGCGGTTCGAATAATGGCACCCAGGTTGTGCGGATCGACAATCTGGTCCAACAAAAGAAAAAACGGTGAGCGCGCGCCGGATGAAACCGCTTCTAAAAGATCGGCCGGATCGGCAAGCGGGTAAGCGGTTACTCTGGCCAGGATGCCTTGATGCGGGACGGTGCCGCCAATTGTCTTGAGCTTTGCCGGGCTGGCCTCTTTTAGCAATATATTTTTGCGGCCGGCCGCCGACCGAATCCGTTCAATTCGCTTGGCATGCATTTGTTTTGAAATATAGATTTCGTGGAATGTTCTGCGACCGGCCCTTAAGGCCTCATAAACCGGATGGAAACCATAAAGTATTTCAGCCTTCACTAAGCGTTAATCCTCCTGCTAGTCGTTTACCGCGGCATGCGATATTTTTCAATAACTGAAATCAACTCTTTGGTGGCGATGGGTAACTGATCGTTCTCAATAACATGATGGTAAAGATCCTGTTGGGCAATTTCTTTTTCAGCATTGCGCAATCGAACAGCGATGGTTTCTGGACTATCTGAGCCTCTGGCTTCCAGCCGCTGCTGTAACACTTGCAGCGATGGGGGCCGAATAAAGATGGCCACACATTCAGTGTAACGCTTCAGCAGCTGTCGGGTTCCCTGCACATCTAAATCAAGGAGTATATCATAACCGGCGATAAGGCCCTCATCTAAAAACGCTGTTGCAGTTCCATAATAGTTACCGTGTACCAGCGCCCATTCCGCCCATTTCCCATTGTCGATTCGGGTTTTAAATTCGTTTTTTCCGATGAAATGATAGTCAACTCCGTCTTGTTCTCCTTTGCGGGGTTTACGGGTGGTATACGAAACTGAATAGAGCATATCCGGGAATTGCTTGCGCACTTCGCGACATAGCGTTGTTTTGCCGCCTCCCGAAGGGGCTGAGATGATAAACAGATGAGTTGATTTCGGCTGCATGATTCGGTCTGATGGTGTTATCCAACTCAGGGTTGGATTATATCAAATCAGGTGAGTTCTTTGAGCGTCGCGTAACGTTGCGAAACGGTCTCGGCCTGAATGGCAGACAGAACGATGTGATTGCTGTCCATGACGATTATCGAACGCGTCCTGCGGCCATGGGTCGCATCAATAAGGCGTTTCTCTTCCTTGGCCTCGTCTTTGAGACGTTTCATGGGGGCGGAATTGGGAGAAACGATCGCAACGACACGATCCGCCACCACCGAACTTCCGAATCCAATGTTTAATAATGTCTGATCCATTTTACCTCCAACTCAAACCACTTCCAGAAGTGGTTTGAAAATCCCAGATAAGGTCCAAGGGCAAGGCGTCAGGCCGATCGGGAAAGCGCAGCATACATGGGTATGTGAGCATTTACCGGAGGACTGCAACGCAGCCATTGGGCCTTAGATGGCA
>Ga0209536_100005909_pt1 | contig 18879 bp, 20 predicted proteins | sample DeeMarSeWOR28_12_FD_187461 | JGI IMG/M metagenome (GOLD analysis project Ga0209536, IMG submission 187461) | Marine sediment microbial communities from White Oak River estuary, North Carolina - WOR-2-8_12 (SPAdes) (version 2) | ecosystem: Environmental > Aquatic > Marine > Intertidal zone >... | reverse complement strand
ATGCAACAGAAGGAAAGACGCGGGCGAGTCGCTGGTATGCTGTCCATGTGTGCCGCATGATCCAGGGGCAAGGCGGTTGCCGGGGCCCGATCACTCGTGGGTCGCGGCTACGACACGCCGGCTTGCCGCGGGCACGAAAAAGCGCGGCGGGTCGACGAGACTGGCAGCACAAACTGAAAATTCTGATAACAGGATCACCGGATGAAGACGCTTGAAGGAGTAGTTGCCCTCGTGACAGGCGGTGGCCGTGGTATCGGCGCCGCAATTGCCGAGCGCTATGCAAACGACGGTGCGGCGGTTGTGGTGGCGGACCTCGATGAGGCCAATGCGCGCGGTGTTGCAGACCGGTTGCGTGCACGCGGTGTGGAAGCCGAATCGCTCGCCGTGGATGTACGTGAGCCGGAACAGAGCGCGGCGATGATCAAGCGCGTTGTGGAACGCTTCGGACGGCTTGATGTGCTGGTGAACAATGCCGGCGTGATACGTGTGCGTTCGCTGTTGGATACGAGCCCGGACGACTGGGACCATGTCCAGTCGGTCAATGCGCGCGGGCTGTTCTTCGCACTCCAGGCAGGGGCGCGCCACATGCTGGACCAGGAGCCGATGGCGCCGGGACGTCCGAGCGGAAAGATCATCAATATGGCATCGATTGCCGGACGGGGCGGGCGCAAATTGATGGCCGCCTATTCCGCCAGCAAGGCGGCAGCAATTGTCATCACGCAGACGGCAGCAGTCGAGTTCGCCCCCAGGCTGACCGTGAACAGCATCTGTCCCGGCCCGGTCGGCACCGACATGTGGACGCAGATCGATCGCGAGTGGGCCGAGCACGAGCAGCGGCCGATCGGTTCGGTGTGGGAGGAACGCGTACGCGCCATTCCGATGAAGCGGACCGAGACCCCCGATGACGTGGCGGCGATGGCGGCGTTCCTTGCCAGCAAGGACTCCGACTTCATCACCGGGCAGTCATATCACGTCGACGGTGGATTATTGATGCTCTAGGGCCTTCAGCTGGCGTTTTGTCGCGGTGCCGGCACGGCTGTGTGCCGCCGTGCCCGCGCCGCATAACGAAAGGACGGAAATGAAAATCAGCGCCGGAGACTTCCGGGTTCCACCTCGCGAACGCGTCAAGCTCGACCAGTGGCCGACGCGGGTCAAACCGGTTTACAAGTCCAAAGAAGAATACAACAAGCTGCTCGCCAAACACACGGCGGAGCTGAACGAGCAACAGGAGCGACAGTATGCGTCGGACCGCTACGCCGTGCTGCTGATCTTTCAGGCGATGGATGCCGCGGGCAAGGACGGTGCCATCAAACATGTCATGTCGGGCGTTAATCCGCAAGGCTGCCAGGTGTTCAGTTTCAAACACCCGGTTGCAACCGAGCTCGATCACGATTTCCTGTGGCGCACGACGAGGGCCCTGCCCGAGCGCGGACGGATCGGCATCTTCAACCGGTCCTATTACGAAGAGGTGCTGGTCGTTCGCGTGCACCCGGAGATATTGGAGGCGCAACGTATTCCCGATGCGGTTCTGAACGCAGAAACGATCTGGCAGGAACGCTATGACTCGATTGTTGGTCTCGAGCAGCATCTGCACCGCAACGGCACGCGCATTGTCAAATTCTTCCTGCATGTTTCCAAAGAGGAACAACGCAAGCGGTTGCTGGCACGCATCGACGAACCCGAAAAGAACTGGAAAATCGGTCTCGGCGATATCCGGGAGAGGGCGTTCTGGGATCAGTACATGCATGCCTATGAAGAATGCCTCAGCGCCACCAGTACACCTGAGGCACCGTGGTATGTCGTACCGGCCGACGATAAAAAGAATGCCCGCCTGATCATCTCGCAGGTCATCCTGGAGACGTTCAGGTCGCTTAAACTATCGTACCCGGAAGCGGGGAAGGAGCACCGCAAGGCATTGAAGACGATGCGCAGGCAACTGGCGAAATGAGGAGGCCGCGCTGCATGGCGCGCGAGCGTGCCGATTTGAGCGATACGGAACTGGTCCGGGTTCTTGTCACTGGTTGCCGAACCGGCGCCGCATGGACGGGGATGACAACAAGAACGGGAGGAAAAGCATGGAAGAAATCTGCCGCGGTCTGAGATTTCCCGAGGGGCCGATCGCAATGAACGATGGTTCGGTGATGCTGGTCGAGATCGAGCGCCGGACGCTGTCGCGGGTGGAACCGGACGGCAGGATCAGCGTGATTGCCGAGTGCGGAGGCGGTCCCAACGGTGCTGCCGTCGGGCCCGACGGGCGTGTCTATATCTGCAACAACGGCGGGTTCGAGTGGACGCAGCAAGGCCCGTTTCTGCGTCCGGGCGAAAACCTCGCTGCCGACTATCAGGGCGGCAGCATCCAGGCCGTGGATATCGGCACCGGCGCGGTGGAAACGATATACACGGAATGCAACGGCGAATCCCTGAAAGGGCCGAATGACATCGTATTCGATGCGAAGGGCGGCTTCTACTTCACCGACCTCGGCAAGCGCCGCGGGCGTTCGCTCGATCGCGGATCGGTGTTCTACGCGCAGCCCGACGGCAGCGGCATTGAGGAAGTCGTGCATCCGATCGATACGCCGAACGGCATCGGCCTGTCTGCCGACGAGTCGACGCTGTACGTCGCCGAGACCTTCGGTGCCCGCGTCTGGGCCTTCGATATCAAGAGCCCGGGAAAACTCGGGCGGGGCCCGCATCCGTTCTTTCCCGGGCGCCTGCTGCACAAGTTCAGTGGGTACGAGCGCCTCGATTCGCTGGCAATGGATTCCGAAGGTAACGTGGTGGTCGCCACTCTGGGAACAGGCTGCATAACCGCTATCTCTCCCGAAGGCGTGGTGCGGGCAGTGGTGCCGGTACCGGAATTTGATCTGATGGTTACAAACGTCTGTTTTGGTGGTCCGGACCTGAAAACCGCGTACATCACTTCCTCGGGCCTGGGGCGGCTGTATAAGGTTCAGTGGCATTGCCCTGGTTTGCCATTGAACTTCCTGAACCGCTGATGCGATGAACGCGGGAAGGCGGCCTGATGCGCTCTGCGGGTGCCGCCGTTGCAGAGCGGTGTGGCGGTCGGCGCCTATCGGCAGATTGCGCCAGCGTTGAAGGCGAAGGGCTAGCGCATGACCGAAACCGCAGTCGTTGCTTTCGCAACTTTTTTTGCGACCATCAGCCCTCTCGACATATCGGCGATCTTTGCGGCACTGACGGTCGGCGCTACGGCACGGCACCGGCGGGCGATGGCTATTCGGGCGACGCTGATCGCCACAGCGATTCTGTTGTTGTTTGCGTTTGCGGGGAACATGCTGTTGGCCAGCATTGGTATCTCGCTTGCGGCGTTGAGAACGGCCGGGGGCATCCTGTTGTTGTTGATCGCAATCGAAATGGTGTTTGCGAGAACATCCGGCGGCACCTCGGCGACCGACGAGGAAAAACTGGAAGCCGCGACGCGGCAGGACATTTCGGTGTTTCCGCTGGCAACCCCTCTGATTGCCGGTCCAGGTGCGATGGGCGCCACCATTCTGTTGATGGCAAACGCACACGGCGATCTGCTGCAACAAGCGGCCGTGATTGCCGCGATGCTCGCGGTTCTGACAGTGACCGCGATCTCATTGCTGCTGGCTGGAAAGATTCAGCAGCTTCTCGGGGTGACGGGCATGCATGTGATCACGCGCGTCATGGGTATTTTGCTGTCGGCCCTTGCGGTCCAGTTTATTTTTGATGGCATCAAGCAAAGCGGCATACTCGGTACGCTGTGATTCGCGTTGACCGCGCTTGAGCCGACAACCTCAGGTTTACGCGCGCAGGTCGGGGGTGGAGCCGCCTCTGTTGTTGCCTTTTGGCAGCTCAGCCGCGATATCGCCCTGGTGACTTGCAAATAGTTGGAGACAAGTGGGCGCAACAGGGCCAGACTTGCTTCGAGGGTGTGCTCATGCGCGGGCATGGGGCGGCGTATCCGACGATCTCTGTACCGGCAATCGGCTTCCCATGCGACCGACACGGAGTCTGCCTTCTGCTCGAGGGCGTTAATGAACGATGAAAGGGTGCTTCATGCGGCGCAAGCAGCTTGGCGATGGTACGAACGCATGACAGATATGACAGGAATCGCCAGCGGGCGAACGGGTTTTGCCCTGATCAGAACCGGGGTGCGCTGGTCGGAGTGTCGTGGTTTGTGTCGGGAAAGTCGGCAGGCTGCGCGGGTGATTCCGTGACGGGGGCCTACGATTCGGTCGCCTACCAGACGACACTGGTGCAGACACATGCAAACGTCAAAACCGTGCTCAAGCGCAGATTGCTCGATCCGTTGCGCTACATTGTCGAAATCGATCCCGGGTTACCGATCTTCGCGCTTCGTGACGCGCATCAGTTGCGCATTGCCTACAACCGTTTCGCGACCCTGTCGGTAGAAGCCAGTATTCCGCACGAATGGATGCTGGAAGAGTCGGGGAAGGGGCACGATCATTTCATGCGTGCTGTCGATGATATGGTGCTTTCGTTGAAAAGCAAGGTAGAGGCGACCGGACGGCCGGTCTGAAGACGTCCCGGACAGTGTTGCCGTGTGTCTGCCGCCCGGTTGGGTGACAGCGTCCCGCCGTTCTTCTGCCATGCACACGAGGCAAATCTAACTATTCGGCCGTTTGTAGAACTTCCCTTCTTTCATCACCGCGATGAGTTTGTGTTCATCCTGAAGAATGGTGACGTCTTGCAGCGGATCGCCGTCGACCAGGATCAGGTCCGCGAGAAAGCCGCTCTGGATGAGTCCCGTCTGCTCGCTCATTCCCATGATCCCGGCCCCCGATCTGGTCGCCGCCATGATGGCGTCCATAGGAGAAAAGTCCAGGAGCCTGACGAATAGTTCGATATCGCGCGCGTTGGCGCCGATGGGTGCCCAGGCGAAGCCGTAGTCGCCGCCTGGCAATACGCGCACGCCGCGCCGGTGCAGCGTTTTCATGTTTTCGATGCCGGTCTCGATTTCCTGTTCCAGTGCTCGTTTGTGCGCAGGGCTGAATTCGATTCCCCAGGACGCTGCCTGATTGAGCGTTGCATGCAGGTTGCCCAGCGTAGGCGCTACAAAGACCCGGTCGCGCGCGGCCTCGAGCAGGTCCCGGGCTTCGCTATCGATCAACGTCGCGTGGTAGATCACCTCGACGCCGTGGCGCAGCGCCAGTTTCACCGACTGCGCGCTTCGCGCATGTGCCGCGAAGCGCTTGTTGTGGGCCTTGGCAACTGCGTGCACCGCAGCGATTTCCTCGTCTTCCATGACCGTTGTGTCCGCCGGCGAGGCCGGGGTGCCGGCGTCACCGGATACGTTGACCTTCAGCGTGTCGACGCCTTCGCGGCACATGAGTCTGGCAAAGCGCCGGAATTCGTTTGCGCCATCGAGCACCACTGCGAAATTCTCCCGATACAGATGCGAAAGACGCACGTCGCCAAGGCCGCCCGTCACGGTCATTTCAGGCGATGCTGCCAGCGTTCTCGGTCCGGGAAAGTCGCCGGCATTGATTGCGTTGCGCAGCACGACATCGAGGCGCGGCTTCGCCGACGCCGCACTAAAGCAGCTGGTAAAACCCATCTCCAGCATCTTGCGTGCGTTGCGCACGGTGATCAGCGTGTGCTCTTCGGGCGGAATCGATCCCATATCCACCGAGCGCGTGCAATCCGTGAAAGTCAGATGCGAATGGGGCTCGATGAGCCCGGGCATCAGCGTAGCGCCTTGGCCGTCGAAAACATCAGCATCGACGGTTTCCGGCGCCTGCCCCTTGCGCCAGATTGCCTCGATGCGGTCTGCCACGACGAGCACCTGTCCTTCAAATGGCGGCTTGCCGCTGCAATCCAGAATGCGTACGTTGCTGAAGAGCGTTCTTGTCATGTCGGCCGGGAATCGAAGCGGTTAATCGGATACAACGAACGGGAACAACCAGTTTCGCGCGTGCCAAGTATAGTGCCCTCGCGGCGTTTTGCGCATGTGGTCGCTGCCGGAAACAAAGTGACATAATCTGTTCACCAGGCAAGTTTGCAGGTGATTCGTTGGCAGGACGGGCAGAATGAAATACAAGGACTATTACGAAATTCTCGGCGTCAAACGCGATGCCAGCGCGGATGACATCAGGAAGGCCTACCGCCGGCTGGCGCGGAAATACCACCCGGACGTTTCCGAGGACCCGCGGGGCGAGGAGAAATTCAAGGATGTCTCCGAGGCCTACAAGACGCTGAAAGATCCGGAGGCGCGGGCCGCCTACGACAACCTGGGCAAGCACAGGCCCGGCGAGGAATTTCGGCCGCCCCCGGATTGGGGGCAGGGCTTCGGCGACGGGTCGTTCTCGTCGGAGGACATCGATTTGTCAGACCTGTTCGCGGCCTTCGGCGGCGGCCGGGGACGTCAGGGGGCGATGCCGATTCCGGGGCAGGACTTCGAGGTGACTGCGCCGATTTCGATCGAAGAAGCCTGGCGCGGCACCGAACTGGAACTCAACCTCAGCGTGCCGGAGTATGACGGCAAGGGCGGCGTGCGCAGAGTGCCCCTTGTGTTCAAGGCGCGTATCCCCAAAGGGGTGACGGACGGAGAAAAACTGCGCCTCCCGGGCAAGGGCGGCAAGGGACTGAACGGCGGTCCGAATGGTAGTTTGTACCTGAACATCGCGTTCAAACCGCATCCGCTGTTTCGCGCAGTCGGCCATGACCTCTACCTGGACTTGCCGCTGGCGCCATGGGAGGCCGCGCTTGGCGCCAGTGTCGAAGTGCCGACGCTGGCAGGTTCGGTGCGGTTGAAAATACCGCCAGGGACGAACAGCGGACGCAAGCTGCGTTTGTCCGGGCGGGGATTGCCCAGGCGCGGCGAGGGCGAGGGTGACTTGTTCGCCATTGCGCAGATTGTAGTGCCGGATACGCTTACCGAACGCGAGCAAGCCTTGCTCAAGGAACTGGCAGCTGCTTCGAAATTCGATCCGCGCAAGGCATTTCCGAAAGGAGATGGGAAATGAAACTCGAAATCACAGATGCCGAATGGTTGTGCGAGCGCCCGGAAGTGAGTCTGGAAGAACTGGTCGAGTTGTCAGGTCTTTCACCAGAGCTTCTGGTCGAACTCGTGGAGTATGGCGCGCTCGCGCCAACCCGAACGATATCGGCGGCCGGCGTGGGCTCGCGAACCGAAGCGCAACCAATGCAGTGGCGGTTCGCTTCGGATTGCGTCATTGCGGTGCAAACCGTCAGCCGCCTGCGCGATGACTTCGATCTGGACGCGAACGCATTGTCGGTGGCAATGATGCTGGTCGAGCGGATTCGCGGGCTGGAAGCGCAACTGCAGGAATTGCAGTCCCATCTTCCGCAACCCGACAGGCAAGTCCGGCGCGAGTAGTGTTTACCAAGGCGCCGGAAAGCTGCTGATTATTGACTTGTCTCCAGAGGCGTTCTGTTGCCGGTTCAGTATGTCGGCCCGGCATCATCTCGCTGACGCGGATCGCCATCTGTGCTGGCGGCGCTGAGTAAAATGACTTCAATTTCCTCGATGATTTCTTCCTGACGCAGGGCGTTGCTTTGTCGAGCCAGTTCCGCTGACTGATCGTCAAGGTGTTTGACGGCCCCCTCCAGGTGGGTAACGCGATGGCGATTTTCCAGCATCAGCGAGGTGTAGAGGATTGCGTGAAGGGCAGCGAACAGGTATTGGTCGGTAAGTTCGATCAGGAACGCGGCGGGCGGAAGGTGTAGCAGCGGTGGGACAGAATGATGTTGCGGTGTGCCGGGAAACTCCGCAAAAGGCGGCAACAGCGGTTTCACTACGACGCCGTCCTCGCTGCCGTGATAGACACAGAACACTTCACCGGCGCCATGACGGGTTTGAAACGAAACAATTTCGTTCGCCAGTTGATTCAGCACACCGGCTACTTCTTCCACGACGCTCGCGCCATCGATCCAGGCGACGACCCGTGCATCACCTTCAAGCAGTGTATGCAGTTTGTGTCCGACCGCGATCAACGCCGGACTGCCGGATGAGCGCTCGCGCAGCGCCGATTGCTGTTTCTCGAGCAAAGCGTGATTGAAGTCGCCGCAGAACCCGCGTTCGGACCCGATCACCAGGTAAAGCGGCGTTCCCGTCTGGGCTTGCGGCAGCACGTCGCCGTGGAAACTCAAGAAATCCGCCGCGACCTCCTTGATGCTTCGTTCGACTGCGGTTTGGGCATCCAGAAAACGGGACAGCTTGCGGGTTTCCATATAAGCCAGGGTTTTCATCGAGTTCATGATTTCCCGAATCTCGGCCAGGCTCTGCCGACGCCGCTCCACGTTTCGCCGACGGCTCACGATGACTCCGGCTTGTTGCCGCCGCCGGCCCAGCCGGCAACGGCCGAACTCCATTCCGCTCGAGGGGAGTCGAGGTCAAGCGAAACGCCTTTGAGCGCTTTCTCCAGAGACTCCAGCAAGCGGGGAATCGTTTCAAGCTCGGCGGAATCAAATAGTCCGTCATTGAATGCCACCAGCCACGCCATCTGAAATGCCGCCGGCTGGGGAACGAGGCGATCCTGTTTGAGAATTTCCCTCAGGATGCGGCCTTTGCGAATCACCGCTTCCATGGACGCTTCGAGACGTGCTCCGAAGCGGGTAAAAACTTCGAGTTCCTGAAACTGGAGATAGTCGAGTTTCATGCGTCCCGCTTCCGCTTTGATGCGCGGATGTTGCGCCTGCCCGCCGATGCGTGACACCGATCGGGCGATATCGATGGCCGGCCGGAATCCACCGGCGAACAGGTCTCGATCGAGGTAGATCTGGCCATCGGTGATCGAAATCAGGTTGGTGGGGATGTAGGAAGCGATTTCGCCGAGCTGTGTTTCCACAATCGGCAGCGCGGTCATGCTGCCGCCGCCACGGGTGGCATTCAGGCAAGTGGCGCGTTCCAGCAATCTGGCATGGACGGAAAAGATGTCACCCGGATAGGCTTCACGTCCCGGGGGGCGCCGCAACAGCAGAGACAGTTCGCGGTAGGTTCTGGCATGCGTCGACAGGTCATCGTAGACCACCAGAACGTCCTGACCTTGCTGCATCCAGAATTCAGCGATCGCGCAACCGGCGAATGGTGCGAGATGCTGCAGGCCGGGCAGTCCGCTTGCCTCCGCCACGACAACGGCGGTGTACTCGAGGGCACCAAAGTGACGCAGCAGTTCAATGGTGTTGACGACAGTCGAGCGTTTTTGTCCGATCAGCACATACACGCAACGGACATTCTTGTTCTTCTGGTTGATCACTGCGTCGATCGCAAGCGAGCTGCGCCCCAAGCCCTCGTCGCCTATGAGCAGTTGCCGCTGTCCCTTGCCGATCGGAATCATGGTATCGATGATCTTGATGCCGGTGTAGAGGGGGTTATGCACAAAGTCGCGCGCTACGATGGGGGGCGAGGTGGATTCGAGCGCTTGCCACCGGGTATGGATCGGCGGCGAATCGCCGTCGAGCGGTTCGCCCAGTGGATCAACGATTCTTCCGAGCAGCGCATCACCGGCGGGCACACTCAACGGCCGGCCCGTGCGCTGGGCGCTGGTGCCGGCGGTCAACGCGTCGGTTTCTTTCAGTAATACCGCGCCGATCAGTTTCTGCGTGAGATCAAAAACCATCGCCCGGCTGCCATCTTCAAACACCAGAATGTCGTCCATGGCGGCCGATGGCAGGCCGGAGATCCATGCGATGCCGTCGCCGACCGACACGACGCGCCCCTGTTCGTGGATGCGAAGTCGAGGCTGGTAGTCCGCCAGCCACTCGGCCTGTCGTCCAAGCAAACCATTGACGCTGCCGGATTCGCTACTGCCCATGTGCGAGTTCAGCCATTCCCTTGAGTTCATCCTGCAGATTCGCACTCAACACCCAGGCGCCAAGGGTAATGTGCACACCAGCCAGCAGTTCCTTGTTCTGCCCGAACCGCAACGGTACGGTGCGGCCGGCAAATCTGGTCATCGCTTCCTCGAGCCTCTGGCGATGATCGTCGGAAAGCGGGAATGCGCTGGAGACCTGGATTTCGCCGGGTGTCGCCTCAAAGCTCTTTCGTATTTCTGCGACGCGGTCGGGAGGCAACTGGTTCAGTTCGTCGATCACCATGTCAACGAGCCGGCCTTCAACCTCCGGCCCGGCCGCTTGCTCAAGGAGGCGCGTCGCGAACGTTGCCGCCTGCATCAGCGCCGTCTCCTCCGTTTTGTGTAGCGCGTCGATCTGGCGCCGGCCCTCGGCTACGCGCACTTTCTCTTCTTCCTGCTGCAACACCGATTTCATATCGGCAATTTTTTGTGCGCGCTGGACCTCGATTTCCCGGGCAAGGTCTTCGCGCGCTTTCTGGCGCTCCTTGCTCCAGTCAGCAAGCCGGCGCTGATACTGCTCTTGCAGCTTTTCGGCATCTGTATGCAGTGCCTCGGCTTCGGCCCGGGTCTTCTCGATGGCGGCGCGCCGTTTTGCGATGATGTCAAGAACCGGTTTGTACAGGAAATGCTTGAGGATCCAGAGCAGGACCAGGAAATTGATCAACTCCAGCACAAAGGTGGACCAACTCAGCTCCATTGTGGTTTGCGTCCCTGTGTCGATGAGATCGGCGTGTTTGCTGTGGTCACCGGATTACTTGAGAAGATATTCCAGCAAGGGATTACGGAACAACACGATGAGCACGATCACCAATACATAGATCGCGAGCGATTCGATCATTGCCAACCCGATAAAAAGTGTTCGCATGATGGACTTTTCCGCTTCCGGTTGACGCGACAACGCATCCATGGCCCGACTGATCGCCCAACCCATGGCGATGGCGGGCAGCATGACGCCGAGAGCAATCCCCAAAACCGCCGCTACGGTCGAAGCCAGTGTAAAAGTGGACAAATCAGGCATGGGCTATTCCTTCTGTTTTTGCCGAAGTTGTTGGGACTGTATGCTGCCGGCCACGTAAATCAGTGCCAGCATGCCGAAAATGTACGCCTGTACCAGTGCTTCGATGATGTGAAGCATCAGGATCGGAACCGGGGCCAGAAAACCGGCCACCAACAGGATCAACAGCGCCGCCATTTCCAGGCTCATCATGTTGCCGAACAGTCGCACTGCGAGCGCAACGGTACGGGTAACCTCGCTGATCAAGTGAAACGGCAGCAGGATGGGGCTGGGGGTCAGGTAATGGCGCAAATAATTCTTGATGCCGCTGATACGAATGCCGTACCAGACCGTCGACAAAAATACCAGGAACGCCAGCGCCGCAGTCGCGGAGAGATCCCTGGTCGGGGAATGCGCGCCCGGAATCAGTCCGGTGAGGTTGGCAATCACCAGGAAAATCCAGAGTGTGCCGATGAACGGAAGAATTCTCTGGCTGTGCTCTGGCGCGACGGCTGAGATCGCATTCTCGATGGCCAAAACTACGCCTTCCACCGCTGTCTGCACTGGCCCGGGTTCCATCCGCAACCGGCGCGACAGCAGCCATGCGAACAAGCCGAGCAGGGCCATGATCGCCCAGGTGGTCACCACGGTATTGGTGATGGCCAAAGGCCCGAGGCTGAACAGTGGAAGAATCTGTATGTTGCCGTCGTTCACGCGTCATTCCCTGATGAACAGATAGACGTTCAGCCCACCGACGAACACGCCGATCAGGATCAGGCTGATGGTCCATTGGATGGAGTATCCCGTCACCATGCTGTCCAGCCATCGGCCCAGGTAGGCGCCGCCAATTACGGGCAGTACGAACAACAACCCAAGCGTGCCGATATAGACTGTCTGGCCGAGCAGGTTGGGGCGCTCGCTCTCGGCTTTCTTCATGCGCTGGGACTGACGTTCGACCTGTTTCCTCAAATCGTCCGGCTGCGGCATCAATGTCATGCTGCGCTCCTGCGTCCCATTTCCCAAAGGCGCTTCAGCGCTTCCTGTTCCATTTGGCGCAGACTGTGTTTTATCGTTTTCAGCGCGTCTTCTTCCGCCAGCAGTTGTTGTTGCAAGGCCTGGCTTATACGCATGTGGTCGTCGTCGAGCAGGTAGCGGCGTGTGCTCAGTGTCAGTTTGTCGTCGTGAAAATACAGTACTGCCCCTGGCAGGGCCAGATACCTCCAGTGTTCTTCGCCCACGCGAAAACGGGCCAGCCCGACAATGAGGGAGGTCATCATGCGTGCATGGCCGGCGAGAATGCCAAAGCTGCCGGAGGCGTCCTCGCCCGAGAACGACGTCACACCGGCTATTTCTTCCGACTGCGTGGCGTCCTGGAGTTGCAGGGTGAAAGTTTTCATGGCGTGGCTTCGCTCATCTTCCCACGCATGTAGCAGTGATCTTCGGGAACGTCGTCATGGCGTCCGGCCAGAAAGGCTTCGCAATCGTCAAGCGTGTCCTGCAAGGGGACGGAAGCGCCTTCTATGCCGGTGTGTGAAGCTGTGGTCCAGAAGGGCTGGCTGAGATAACGCTGAAGTTTTCGCGCTCGCGCGACAATCTTGCGGTCCCTCGCCGACAACTCCTCGACGCCGAGCATGGCGATGATGTCTTCGAGTTCCTGGTACCTCGCAAGGTGTTCGCGCACGGCGCCTGCGATGTCGTAGTGACGGTTGCCCAGGGTATGACGGTCCATCAGCTTGCTGCCCGATTGCAATGGGTCGACAGCAGGGTAAATGCCTTTTCCCGCCTGATTGCGGGACAGGATCACGGTCGTGTCGAGATGGCTGAGAATGGCGGTGACGGCGGGATCCGTCATGTCATCGGCCGGAACGTACACGGCCTGAACGGAGGTGATGGCTCCGTCGCGGGTCGACAGTATCCGATCCTGCATCTCCGCAACCTCGGTCGTGAGCGTCGGTTGATAACCGACGGTGGCAGGCATGCGCCCGAGCAAGCTGGAAACTTCGCTGCCGGCCTGGACGAAACGGAAAATGTTGTCCATCACGAACAGCACTTCTTTCTGCATGCTGTCGCGAAGGTACTCGGCGTACGTGAGTGCCGAGAGCCCGACGCGGAACCTCACGCCCGGTGACTCGTCCATCTGGCCGAAGACCATGAGTGTTTGCGGCAGCACGCCGGCCTTGCGGATCTCGTGCCACAGTTCATGGCCTTCGCGGATACGCTCGCCCACGCCAGCGAATACCGACACGCCCTCGTGCAATTTCGCCACGGCGTGCATGAACTCCATGATCAGGACGGTCTTGCCCACACCGGCACCGCCGAACAAGCCTGTCTTCCCACCCCTGACAAAGGGGCAGAGCAGATCGATGACCTTGATGCCGGTTTCCAGTACATCACCGGTGCCGACTGCTTCCTGAATCGGTGCCGGACGGCTGTGGACATTACGGAATTCATCTGCGGAAAGCGCGCTGTCACCATCCAGTGGTTCACCGAAAATATTCAGAAGTCGTCCCAGACATTCTGCCGTGACCGGCACATGCAGTGGTGCGCCGGTGTCGTAAACGGTCATGCCGCGGTACAGGCCGGCGCTATGGTGCAGTGTGATTGCGCGCAGGCAATGCGCATTGATATGTTGATGTACCTCGAACAGGTAGGTGTCGTGATCGATGTGCGCGCACAGCGCCTGTCGCAGCGGCGGCAGCGTTTCACAGGAGATGACGACCACCGGGCCGTGGATCTCCGTGATGACGCCTACAGGGGTCAGTTGTTTCTGTTCGTCAACGACTGGCGCAGTCGACATGGTGGCTGGAACGTCCGGGTTCATTGCCTTTGAATCACTATCGTAACGTATCTGCCCAAGGTGATCCGGCATGTTCAATCGTGCCCGGCAATCCTCGCCCAAGCGTTCCTTTGTGTTTCTCGGAATACGACAATTGGCCGCAGAATGCGAAACGGCGCAGCCAACTGTGGATGTGGCTGTCCGGCATGACACAGCCTGTTGGTGTTATGCATCCGATCGGCTGAGACCGGTTTTCTTTTCGACAAGGCCATGCCCGGGACAGGCATCACATGTGTTCATTTCGCGAGGACATACGTGCCCGGTGCATCGCACAGCGCCGCATACCCCGCGCTGGCGTTCCCCATAGCGGGGCATCGGTTTCTGCTGCCCGAATGCTGCGCCAGCCACGCTTGCCAGGCAGGCCACCAGGAACCGTCGCTGGCCGTATTGATATCCAGCCATTTTTTCGGGCCAACATAGGGTTCGCCTTCTCTCTTGGTGGCGACCCGGAAGTGGCGTCCGGGGTGTCCCGGCTCGCTGATGATTCCGGCGTTATGCCCGCCACTGGTGAGCAGGAATGTGACCTCCGTGTCGGTCAGCAGGTTGATCTTGAAAACCGACTGCCACGGCGCAACGTGATCCGCTTCGGCCCCGACGCAAAATATCGGAGCGCGGATGTCAGTCAGCGCGACCGGTGTGTCGCCTACGCAATAATGACCCTCCGCCAGCTGGTTCTGGAGAAAAAGTTTTCTCAGGTACTCAGAGTGCATCCGGTAAGGCATGCGCGTCGGGTCGGCATTCCATGCCATCAGGTCGATCATCGGAGTGCGCTGGCCCATCAGGTAATCATGGACGATACGGGACCAGATCAGGTCGTTGGACCGCAATAGCTGGAAAGCGCCCGCCATTTGCCCGGTTTCAAGGTAGCCTTTGTCCCACATCAGGTCTTCGAGGTACGAGACCTGGCTTTGATCGATGAACAGCATCAGCTCGCCGGCTTCGGTGAAGTCGGTCTGCGCAGCAAACAACGTCATCGATTTGAGCCAGTCACTGCCGTCGCGCCCAAGGGCCGCGCCGGCAATCGAGAGCAGTGTGCCGCCAATGCAGTAACCCACTGCGTGTACGTTCTCGCCGGGGACGATCGATCGCACTGCCTCCAGAGCCCGCATCACGCCCAACTCCAGATAATCGTCCATGCCCAGATCCCGGTCGTCTTCCGTCGGGTTTTTCCACGAGATCATGAAAACGGTATGGCCCTGTTCGACGAGGAATCTGACCATCGAATTGCCGGGCGAAAGGTCGAGGATGTAGTTTTTCATGATCCACGCCGGAACGATCAGCACCGGCTCCGGATACGCCGTATCGGTCGCTGGTGAATACTGGATCAGTTCGATCAGCCGGTTGCGATAGACAACTCTTCCCGGTGTTATCGCCACTTCCTTGCCAACGCGGAATTTCTCCGTGCCGGCCGGGGGCATTTGCAGAACCGCGCGCTCCCAGTCCTCGAACAGATTCTGCATCCCGCGCACCAGATTCATTCCGGCCGAGGCGATTGTCGCCTTGAGCACTTCGGGGTTGGTCAACAGGTAATTTGAGGGCGAGAACGTGTCAAGCGCCTGCCGTGCAGAGAAAGACACGACATTACGATCATGCTCCGAGACGCCCTCTACGTTTGCCGTGGCGTTATGCCACCACTGTTGCAGGAGGAGGAAAGCCTGGTAGTAGATCGAGAAAGGCGGTTTTTGCCACTCCTCGCCTTTGAAACGATGGTCTTGCGGTAACGGTTCTATGCACGGCTCGGTTGCTCTGCCGGAGAGCAGGGCGCCGACATAATGGTTGAACTTGACGCTTTTGCGAAACGCCTTTTCGAACAACTCGCCTTGCTTGCCGGGTGAATTGGCCAGATGTACCGCCCAGTCTAGATAGGCAGTCAATGCCGAGGCCGGGGACAGGCCTGCCGTTAGCTTCGCTTCGTTTGCGTGAAGCAGCCTGTCAACAGGAAAGACATGAGTGGGCTGCCGGGAAGATTCCGTCATTGCAAGTCTCCGCAGGATACGGCGGCGTCGATCTGCCGGTGGGACGCCCGCATTGGGGGCGATTTTTTTTCGCGAGGCGAGAATACTGCACTGTTCAACCGGTGCCGCAGTTGACGCAAGTCAACGCACCATCGGGCGGCGCAGACCGCGGCTTTGGCCGGTTTTCGGCGCTTCCGGCGGAACGGCGCCAACGCAAAGGTCTGGATGGCGAGAACGCCGAAGCGCGCTGCAACGTCCTCGCCGCTGTCGCGCCTCTACGTCGCGCAGCGGTGCGGCGAGGACCGGGCATCACCGAGCGCTGGTCTTATCCGCAGGCGGAGGTTTGAAAACTGACGCTCCGTCATCGAGATGCAATCCCGGGTTTGCGGCCAATCCACGGATTCGTCGCTTCCAGTTGGGCGCCGAGCCTGAACAGCGTTGCTTCGTCCCCGAACGGCGCGACGAGTTGCACGGCCAGCGGTAAACCACCGTCGCTTTGTCCGAGCGGCAGCATCATGGCGGGCTGGCCGGTCAGATTGAACCAGACGGTAAACGGCGAGAATCGAAATACCCGCTGCCAGTACTCGTCGACGTCGTCCATCATCATGTCGAGCCAGCCGAGTTTCACGGCGGGTGAGGCAAGTCCCGGCGTCAGTAACACATCCCAATCTGAATGAAAGACCGCCATCTGCCTGCCAAGCCGGTGTGCCGTTTGCGTGGCGCGCACATAATCGGCTGCGCCGATCTTCTCCCCCATCTTTGCAGTTAACCAGGTAATGTGTTCGACCTCGTCCTCGCGTGCCATGCGCCCGGCGGTTGGATGCGTTGAAAGGTTTACGACGGTATTGGCTGCGGCCAGTGTGACAAACGTCGGCACGATATCGGCGCCGTCGACCGCTGGATTGCATTCCTCCACCTGATGGCCGAGCTCGGCACACAGCTTCGCGGTTTGTTCCAGCAGGCGCAGACATTCCGCCTCGACAGGCGCGCCGTTGGGCGCCTTGCGGGTCCAGGCAATTTTCAGCTTGCCGGGATCGGCACCGACTTCCTCCAGGAATGGCCGTGCCGGCGCCGGCGCGGCATAGGGATCACCCGGACCAGCACCATGGGTGGCGTCCAGCAACGCCGCGGTGTCGCGCACGGTGAGGCTGACGGCGTGTTCGGTTGAGCAACCGCCGAGACCTTCCCCGCTGACCGGAGAGAAGGTATTGCGCCCGCGCGTTGGTTTCAGGCCGACCACCCCGCAACAGGCGGCGGGTGCGCGTATCGAGCCGAAACCGTCCGAGGCGTGGGCCATCGGGAGTATGCGCGCGCCGACCGCGGCAGCAGCACCGCCGCTGGAGCCGCCCGAGATGTGCTCTGCGTTCCACGGATTTCGCGTCGGCCCGTGAAGCTGCGGTTCGCAGGTCAGCGACAAACCGAGTTCGCAGGTATTGGTGCGCCCGAATATCACCAATCCGGCGCGCTTCAGTCGCTTGACGTGCTCGCTGTCGATCGGGGAAGGTGGCGTGTCGGCGAAAAACTTCGAACCGCGCGTCATCTTCACCCCGGCAATGGACGCGGTGAGGTCTTTCATCAGATAGGGCACGCCGCGAAAGGGTCCATCGGGAAGGCCATTGGCGATGGCTTGTCTGCCGTAGTCGTAGAGTTGCATCGTCACCGCATTGATTTGCGGATTGCGTGCCTCGATGCGCGCAATTGCGGATTCCAGCAGTTCCTCCGCTGTGACTTGCTTGCGCCGTACCAGATCGGCGAGCCCCAGCGCATCGAAGTTCTCGTACTCGGTGAATCCGCTCATTGTGTCTGCTCCATCAGCCGGTTCCAGCGCTTCGCCGACCGGGAGCTATCCCAAATTGATGTCCGGCTTCGCGATGCACATGATCACGGAGTCTAACCGGATGGCAGGGGGCGATCCACCTAAAAGCTGTAGCTGGCTCCGGCGACGAGTGCCCAATCGGCCACGAGTTGAACACCGTTGACGTATTGATATACGGGCAGTTGGATAAAGCCGTAAAGCTGTGTTTTGTTTCCCGCTTTCATGCTGACGCCGGGAGACAGATAAACGAAGGTGCCGCCAGTGTCGTCGGGTTCTGCATCGCTGCCTGAATCACGATCCTGCCATCGCGTGTTGACCTGAAGCAACATCGCCACCTGTTCGCCGGTCGGCCAGCCGAAACCCGCATTCACGGTGATGCGATCGCCGGGTGCGTAGTTGTCGCGTTCGGCCAATGGCGACACCCAAACGGCTTCTGCAAACCATGTTCCGGTCGTTCGGAGGAATCCGGAATAGAAAGCGCCGACAATTGCATCCGTTGTGCCAGATCCGGGTTGTAGCGAGCGTTCCGCCGTTTCACCCTGCTCGTTCGTGACGTCATGGTCACCTGTGGGCAATTTCACGCCGAACTGGAAGCCGATGGCGTTGGAAGAGGGTGTGTCTGGCGTAAGGCGGTAGCGCCCGATCACCCTGAAGTCCCCGGGGTCTGAAAAATTCCACTGCTCGAGAAGGTCTTCTCCGTGATGATGGTGAATGTGTGAATGGCTGCGGCTCACGATTGGCAGTTCCATCCTGATACCCCAGTTCTGATCGAATACATAGTCGGCACCGACAATCCAGTTGCGGTTTACTGTCCTGATTTCGGTGTGATGAGCCGTGACTTCATCGGGACCTATGTTATTGCTGCCGGCGCGTAACTGATCCTGATCTATGAATTCGTATCTCAGATCCATGTGCGCACCCGGTTGTGAGAGATTCCCGCGTATCGCCCGGTCGGTACTGATCGAACAGAAGGATGCGCCGCAAGCGGGGAAGGAGGGGGGCGAGGCAGTCAACAGCACGAATGCCGCCAGACAGCACAAACGTCGTCTCATTGTTGTTCTCATTATTGGGAGGCGAAAAATGCTATACGCATGAAGAATGGAAGTGAATGCGGCAAATTGTCGCAGCATGCGTGGCTGTCGCCGGGCGCAGCCATCCGGGCTTGAATTACAGTTCAATATATTGCGAGAAAAGCTGCGCAACACGGCCTTGATGGTCCGGTAGTGCCGCAGGCGCGGTGTCCGGATCGGTGCGCGAACTGGGCGCAGTGGCGAAAGCAGGCCGTCGGAATATAATGCAGATGTCAGTTCATGTGCTCGCCCCGGCAGGAACAATGAGGAAGGTATGGACAGGAGAATCCGCAAGAATCGGGGAACCTGGTCAACCGTTGGCATTGGCACGCACTGACTGGTTGCGCGATGTATTTTCATTTGGCCGACACCATTCGTACTCCCGAT
>Ga0209536_100005908_pt1 | contig 18880 bp, 12 predicted proteins | sample DeeMarSeWOR28_12_FD_187461 | JGI IMG/M metagenome (GOLD analysis project Ga0209536, IMG submission 187461) | Marine sediment microbial communities from White Oak River estuary, North Carolina - WOR-2-8_12 (SPAdes) (version 2) | ecosystem: Environmental > Aquatic > Marine > Intertidal zone >... | reverse complement strand
CCTATGCGTTGGGGTGAGTCCTTTCGTCTCTCAGCGGAAGGAAAGGAAGGTTTTATCCAGGTGGAAAGAGTGCGTTGAGAGAAATCACCTCCTATTCTTTCCCTAAATAACCGGTTCTTATCACACCACATAAGGCCCAGAAAGGGTATCAGCTATATTCCATCCTCTTGATGAAAAGATAGAGAAAAAACGATTTACTTGGTTTTTTCCTCCGCCAGCCTGATCAGTTCCCAGTATGCCTTTTTGGGTTTCATCTCACGGTCAAAAATCAAAGGGTAATCGGTCCTTCCAAAAATCGGAAAGTTGTTCTTCCAGGATATTCCATCATGCAAACCCCAGAAAGTGACTCGGCTGATCTTATCCTTGTGCTTGTTGAAAACAGCAAAGATATCCCTGTATCTTTTTGCAATATGAATATTCTCAGATTCCTCAATCTTATATCCTTCAAATCGTTTTCTTTCCGGAGTACCTATTTTTACCTGTTCATCGAGTGTTTTGAGCGATTCACTGGACCCATAGATTTCCTCATAATTTTTATATGGACTTTCACTATCATAGCCATAGGTTTCAGTGGCAGGGGATTCTTTTTCTTCATCTGGCAGATCATCATCGTATTCATCGAAGGTGCTGACCTCCTCCTCATAACGTTCTTCAGGTTCATTCTTTGCCCCGGTAAACTCTCTTAACAGGTCCTCGAAAGTCAAAGGTTTTTCCCGATGCGGGGCTTCCTCATCCTGTCTTCCTGGTGCTGACTGCCTGGGCTGGGTTGGCGGATTGGCTGGCTTTTTTTTGCGAAATGCACGACTCAAAAAATAAATTAAAGCCAATGCAATATAAATGTATAATTCAAGGTCATTCATGCTAACACAAATCTAAGAAATAATTTTATATTTGCCTTCTATAATTATTTGATCAATCGCAGCGGATGGAGCTTACCAAACTCGAAGTAAAGGGATTTAAAAGTTTTGGCGACAAGGTTGTTATTAACTTCAATAAGGGTATTACAGGTATTGTAGGGCCTAATGGTTGTGGAAAGTCCAATATTGTAGATGCCATTCGCTGGGTACTGGGGGAACAGAAGATAAAAACACTCCGGTCGGAGAAAATGGAGAACATTATCTTCAATGGCACCAAGAGCCGAAAGGCACTTCAACTGGCTGAAGCCTCCATTACATTTGAAAATACCAAAAACATTCTTCCGACAGAATATTCGACGGTCACTATTACCAGAAGATATTACCGGTCAGGAGACAGCGAGTTCTTACTGAATGGGATTCCCTGTCGACTAAAAGACATTACCAATTTATTTCTCGACACCGGAATCGCCTCACATAGCTATGCCATAATTGAGCTGGCGATGGTCGATGAAATCCTGAACGATAAAGACAACAGCAGAAGACATCTTTTTGAAGAGGCAGCAGGAATATCAAAGTTCAGAAGTCGCAAAAAAGAGACCTTGAGAAAACTCGAGGCTACTGATCTTGACCTTGAACGCGTGGAGGATCTGATCTATGAGATTCAGAAAAATATGCGTTCCCTGGAAAGACAGGCAAAGCTGACGAAACGCTATTTTAAGATAAAGGAAGAATACAAGCATCTGAGTATTTTGCTGGCCCGGAAGACATTATCCTCTCAGAAAGAAAGTCTCGAAAAGATAAATGAACAAACGACCAGGGAAAATGACAAAAAGATCGAATTGTCACAAATGGTCAGCAAGAAGGAAGCTGAAATAGAAAATGCCAAGAAAACATTGCTTGACAAAGAAAAAGACCTTTCCCAGAAACAGAAGGTGCTGAATGAATATGTATCCAAGATCAGGCAATTTGAGAGTGATAAAAAGATCAAGAATGAAAAGCTCCGTTTTCTAAGGGATAAAAGTGCTACCCTGAAAGACCAGATAGAACAGGATAAGAAAAGTAACGAAAGGGCCTCTTTCAGCATAAAAAGCCTTAAACAGGAAAAATCGTCAGCGGAAACGACGCTTCAGGAAATTGAAACCAAATTAAAAGTATTACAGGAGGAGCACCTCGAGGAAAAGCAAAGAACACAATCCATACAGGATGAAGTTGACTCGATGAATGAGGTGTATAAAGTAAAACATGAGGAAGTATTTCAGTACAATAAAGAGTATGAAATAAAGGAAATACAGCTGAACACACTCATGCAGGAGTTGGAAAAAACCACCACGGATACTACTGAACAATCTGAAAGCCTGGTGGAGTTCGACAAGAAAATAAAGGAGATATCTACTGAATTGGAAAGTAAATCCAAGTACCTGAATTCCCTGCGGGCAGGTGAAAGGCAGCTGGAGGAAAGAATTGAATCTTCAGATAAACTGATAGAAAAAATAAAGGATGAACTAGCAGCTGCGAATCGTATGCTGGATTCCCGACAAAATGAATATAATTTAACGAAATCCCTGGTAGACAACCTTGAAGGATTCCCGGAAGCCATCAGGTTCCTGCGTTCTCAGAAAGAATGGGGCAAAAAGGCGCCCCTCCTTAGTGACATATTGACCACGGAAGAAAAATATCGTGCCACCATAGAGAATTACCTGGAACCCTACATGAATTATTATGTAGTCGATACGGAGGCGGATGCTTTTAAAGCCGTAAACCTCCTTAGCGAAGCATCAAAAGGTAGAGCCCATTTTTTCATCCTTGATAGTTTTGAGCATTTTAAACCCGCCCCTGTAAAAATCTTTGATAATGCCACGCCGGCAACAGAGATTGTGGAATACGATTTGAAATATCAGAAACTTGTCAGCTATATATTGAATAATGTGTATTTGATCGCACAATCATCTGGTGATTTTCCAAAGGAAGAAGACGCAATTTTTATTACAGCCAATGGAAAGTTTACCAAAAAAAGATTCAGTATCTCCGGCGGATCAGTGGGGTTGTTTGAAGGAAAAAGGATCGGTCGTGCGAAGAACCTTGAAAAGCTGGACCGGGAAATAAAAAAACTGAACAAAAAAATTCAGGAAATAAAAAAGAAGCTCAATGAGGAAGCCGAAGCACTCGTTAAATTAAAGGCTTCTACAAAGAAAGATCAGATCGATATTCTTCAGACAGAAAACAACCAGTTGAACGAGAGCCTGATCTCGCTCAAGACCAGAGAAGAGCAATACACACAATTACTCACCAACCAATCCACAAAAAAAGAAAACATACAGGAAAGGGTCAAAGTGCTTAATAAGGATCTCAAGAAACTTTCCCCGGTTACCCAACAAGGTACCGCAGATATGGAATTACTTGGGGAAAAAATAAACAATCTCAAACGGGAATTAAAGAACCAGCAGGAAATATTGTCCTTGAAATCAACAGCCGTTAACGATGAAAACATCCTGTTTCATCAGCAAAAAAATAAAATTTACAGTCTGGATCAGGAGATCAATTTCAAGTCCATCACCTATGAAAATTCAACTGAGCGGATTCAGAAGAATCAGGCATCCCTTGAAGTAAATGAATCCGAAATAAAAGCACTGCTGACAGCTGAAGAAACCAGTGAAGATACCCTTGTTGGGATGTATGAGGAAAAAGAAGTTCTCGAGAAAGCACTCAATGAATCAGAAAAGGAATATTACTCGGCACGCGGGAATATTGATGAACTTGAACATCAGGTTCGCGAATTACAGCACAAGAGGGAAAACATAGACACGATCATACTTGAGCTAAAAGACAGACTCAACGAAATAAAACTTCAACTCAACAGTATCAGGGAAAGATTATCCGTGGAATTTCAGGTGGACCTGGAGGAAATCCTGAATCAGCCTGAAGACAATGAAGAGGAATTGGATGAAACGGAAGAAACCGTGAGAGAAAAAGTGGAGGCTGTAAAGAATAAACTCGATAAGATCGGCCCCATTAACCCAATGGCCATGGAAGCCTTTGAAGAGGTAAAAAAACGGAATGATTTTATTACTGAGCAGAGGGATGACCTCTTGAAGGCTAAGGAATCGTTGACCGCAACTATTGATGAAATTGACCTGGCTGCCAGAGCCAATTTTATGGAAGCTTTTGAACATATAAAAGCCAACTTTATCAATGTATTCCGTACGCTTTTTGGTGATGAGGATGATTGTGATCTCATTTTAACCAATCCAGAAGACCCCCTAGCCTCTGGAATTGACATCATTGCTAAACCAAAAGGGAAAAAGCCATTAACCATAAATCAATTATCCGGAGGGGAGAAAACCCTGACTGCCACCTCTCTGCTGTTCGCCATTTACCTGATGAAACCAGCCCCATTCTGTATTTTTGATGAGGTGGATGCGCCACTTGATGACACAAATCTTGATAAGTTCAATACGATTATCAGGAAATTCTCCAAGGATTCTCAATTTATCATTGTAACACACAATAAAAGAACCATGGTATCTACCGATATTATCTATGGGATCACCATGGTTGAACAGGGCATTTCCAAGGTAGTTCCTGTCGATTTGAGAGAACTTGAAGTATAAGTTTTTATTGCCTAAATGGTACTATCCAAAATACGCTACAGTAATAAAGTTTTTATGAATTCTAAAACGACGAAATAAAAAATGCTTAAAAAGATCAATCCAACTACCACCAGCGCATGGGCTAAACTTAAAGATCATTATAAAAAGATCCATGATCAGCACATGGTGGATATGTTCAGGGCAGATCCCGACAGGGCGGACGATTTCACCATAGAGTTCAATGATATATTCATTGATTATTCCAAGAACAGAATTAATAAAGAAACAAGGGATTTGTTGCTGCAACTTGCCGAGGAGGTAGATCTCAAGGGGGCGATTAATTCTATGTTTACCGGCGAAAAGATCAACCTTACCGAAAGAAGGGCCGTACTGCATGTAGCCCTTAGGAACAGGTTGAACGCCCCAATTTTTGTCGACAACATGGATGTGATGCCCAACATCAACAAAGTCCTTGACAAAATGAAATCCTTTTCAGAACAAGTCATCTCAGGAGAATGGAAAGGGTATACCGGAGAGCGGATCACCGATATCGTGAATATAGGCATCGGCGGCTCCGCACTCGGACCACTGATGGTCACCAAAGCTTTACGGCCCTTTAAGATCCCGCATATCAATGTGCATTTTGTTTCCAATGTCGATGGTTCACAAATTGCTGAAACACTAAAAAATGTCAATCCTGAGAGGACCATGTTCCTTATATCTTCCAAAACATTTACCACACAGGAAACCATGACCAATGCACATACGGCAAGAGAATGGTTTCTCGCTACGGCACTGGATGCGGAACATATCAAAAAGCATTTTGTGGCCATTTCAACCAATAAAGATGCGGTTGAAAGCTTTGGCATCGATCCAAAAAACATGTTTGAATTCTGGAATTGGGTGGGTGGCAGGTATTCATTATGGTCGGCTATAGGATTATCCATCATTTTAAGTATTGGTTTCGATAATTTTCTCGAACTACACAGGGGAGCCCATGAAATGGACCAGCATTTCCTTAATTCAGGATTTGAAGACAATATTCCAGTTATTCTGGGATTATTAGGAATTTGGTATAACAATTTCTTTGATGCTGACACCTATGCGATACTTCCCTACAGTCAGGATTTAAAGTATCTGCCTACCTATCTTCAACAGGGTGATATGGAGAGCAATGGTAAAAGTGTCGACCGCAATGAAAAAATGGTCAATTACCAAACAGGACCGATAATCTGGGGGGAACCGGGGACGGACGGCCAACATGCCTTTTATCAACTCATACATCAGGGCACAAAGATGATACCTTGTGATTTTTTAATTCCTGCAAGAAGCTATGATCAGATTGGAGATCATCATAAAAAGCTAATCTCAAATTTCTTTGCACAGACCGAAGCCTTGATGAAAGGTAAAACTGAAGAAGAAGTTATTAAAGAGTTTGAGCAGGAAGGGAAAGAATTGCATGAAATAAAGCACCTTATCCCGTATAAAGTATTTCATGGTAACAGGCCCACAAACTCCATCTTATTTAAGGAATTGAATCCAAGAACCCTTGGCAGCCTCATTGCTATGTATGAACACAAGATCTTTGTTCAGGGAGTTATCTGGAACATTTTCAGTTTCGATCAGTGGGGTGTTGAACTCGGTAAGCAGCTGGCACAAAAAATATTGCCCGAGCTTGAAAATAATGATATAATCGATTCACATGATGCTTCTACTAATAACCTGATTAACTACTATAAGAAAATCAGATAAGCTCCAAAATCAGTTGGCCAAGGAGGAATACAGTGTTTGTTCCTTGGGTTCAGCATTGGCAACCTGAATAGGCTCAACGGAATTCAAGGATTGCAGCAGTAATGTTTCATTGGATGCATCAAGAATCCTAAACTTTTGATCTCCTTCCGGCATTCTCAATACTAAAGATGGAACTTGGTGATCGATCGACCAAAGACCGTATTCAGCAGACTGGTCATTATTTATTCTGGTAAAAAAACCATCGTTGCGCAGTATGATCTTATACAGATCTGTTTGCGCAGTACTGCTGGTGAATTGTCCTACTGACATTTCTTCCACTTGCAGGGCCTTTTCCATGGTGCCAACTGATCCACGGTCATAACCCGGAGTGCCCCAGTTAAAATAGGTCATCCAGGCAACGATCTGAAAAACAATAAACAAGGTTATACGCAGTTTCATATCAGGTTGATTAATTTATCTGTGGTATTGTTTGGTTTTTCCTAATATCATTTAATACTATGCTTCTTTAATTCTCACCAATTAAATCATTTATCCATTGATTCCTTGGCAAAATCTCCAATCCATTCCCTGATTAAAATTCCTTGCAGGCTTGTAATATTAACTGGTTTTAACAAATATATATTGTACAAATATTATAATTAAATAATAAAAAATCTAGATATCTTACAATTTTGTTTCGCAGTTTTTACTTTTTTTTCATTATCCGGTCGTTATTTCTCACTGATCTGAAAAAAGTTACCAACATTTCTCTTGTTAATATCCATTTTTACAGAAAGGTAATCTTTCATACAACTGGTATTATTTAGAATTTCCTTAACGGATAAGGGTGGCAATTTCGAGAATTAAGAGCGATGAGAATAGGATGACCGTTTGCTACAGGGATATCTGATCAGGGAGTTTGATTTCCTTCAATTTACCGAGACCTTTATCCAATTCTGACCAAAGCAAATCCTCAAAGGTCAGATGCACCATACTTGCTGGTGGCAGGAATCCGATGATGTCTTTGGATAAATGCTCACAAAGGTGTGTCAGGGCTGGATTATGGCCGATAATAAGCACTGATTTCAGGGAGTTGTCAAGTTTCCCAATGAATCCCAACAGGGTCCTTACAGAAGCTTCGTACAAGTCTTCATCGGTTTTTATTTCAGAATGGTCGAGTTTAAGCTGTTCCCCGAATAACTGGGCAGTTTCCATGGCCCTTTTTGCATGGCTTGTAAATATGATTTCCGGAATTATTTTCTCCAGATACATGTATCTTGCTAACCTGGAAGCATCCTGAATTCCTGAATCTGTTAGTTCACGGTCAACATCTTTCTGGCCAGGCTCAATATTTCTGCTTTGTGCATGCCGGATTAAGATCAAATTACGTTTCATGCTTCCAAATTAAACTGTAAGGTATCTATTTTCCTGATCAAAACTATTGAAGAAAAATTCAGTTATGAATTTATTAAGATTTACGAGTAAAAAATCATTTTCTTATTTTTTTTATTAAAAATATTGATATTTGAAGCTTTCAAAATAATTAGGGATGAGCAAAAATCTTGTTATTGTAGAATCGCCTGCCAAGGCCAAGACCATCGAAAACTATCTTGGCAAGGATTATATTGTTAAATCCAGCTTTGGACATGTGCGGGATCTTCCGAAAGCCAATCAGGCCATTGACATTGAAAATGGTTTCAAACCCACCTATGAAATACCCAAAGACAAAAAAGAAGTCATCAAGCAACTAAAAAAAGATGCTGAAAAATCTGATCTGGTCTATCTTGCCAGTGATGATGACCGGGAAGGAGAAGCCATATCCTGGCACCTTAAAGAAGCGCTCAATCTCTCAAATGAAAAGGTCAGAAGGATTGTTTTTCGTGAGATCACTAAAAACGCGATTCTTAATGCCATCGAAACGCCGAGGGGCATAAATCTGGACCTGGTCAATGCACAACAGGCACGAAGGGTCCTCGACAGGTTGGTTGGCTTTGAATTATCCCCGGTGCTTTGGAAGAAAATAAAAACCGGACTATCAGCTGGCCGGGTACAATCTGTGGCGGTAAAGCTGGTTGTTGAAAGGGAACGTGAAATAGAAAAATTCACGGTAGAAAGTTTCTTCAGGATCTCAGCCCTGTTTTTAGTTGATGGCGATGTAGTTCTAAAGGCCGAACTGCCAAGACGATTAAAGAATGAGGAGGAGGCCGTCGAATTTCTCAATTCAAACATAGGGGCAAGCTACACAATTAAAAATCTTGAAAAGAAACCTTCACAAAAATCGCCTGCTCCACCATTTACCACTTCCACCCTACAACAGGAAGCCAGCAGGAAACTTGGATTTTCCGTTTCCCGAACCATGACTATTGCCCAGAAATTGTATGAGGCTGGAAAGATCTCCTATATGAGAACTGATTCTGTCAATCTTTCATTGGAGGCTATCGCCGGTGCCAAAGAACAGATACTGAATGATTTCGGCCCTGAATATTTGAAGACCAGACAATTCAAGACCAAATCCCAAACTGCTCAGGAAGCACATGAAGCGATCAGACCTACTAATTTCAGCATTCGTGAAGCTGGCGATGACAAGAATGCAAAGAGATTATACGATCTCATCTGGAAACGTACAGTAGCTTCCCAAATGGCTGCAGCACAACTAGAGAAGACCATAGTTACCATTACAATAAGTACCCGTGACGAGCATCTTACTGCTACCGGTGAAGTGATCAAGTTCAGTGGGTTTTTGACATTATATAAGGAATCTTCCGATGAAGAAAACGGTGAAAATGGTAAACAAACCCTCCTGCCACCCTTAAACATAGGACAAAAACTGGTCCTCAAGGAAATGATTGCCAAGCAGGGATTTACCCGTCCACCCTTGCGGTATACGGAAGCCAGCCTGGTAAAAAAACTGGAAGACCTGGGCATTGGACGTCCTTCTACCTATGCTCCTACAATTTCAACCATTCAGAAAAGGAATTATGTGGTAAAAGAATTTATAGAAGGCAAAGAAAGGAATATTAAAACCTTATCCCTCAGGGACAACAAGATAGAATCCGACGAATCTTCCGAGATGTACGGATATGATAAAAACAAACTATCTCCTACCAACATGGGGATCGTGGTTAACGATTTTCTGGTAAATCATTTTCCTTCCATTATTGATTATTCCTTCACTGCCAATGTGGAAGAGGAATTTGATGAAATTGCCCAGGGTAAAATGCCCTGGGAATCGATGATCGATACCTTTTATGGAAAATTCCATCCCATGGTAGAGAAAACAGAAACCATTTCTCGTGCAGAAGTGAGTGCGTCCAGGGAGTTAGGCAATGATCCCGAATCTGGAAAGCCGGTATATGCCAGGATGGGTAGGTTCGGACCAATGATTCAGATAGGAGATTCCGACGAGGAAGAAAAACCTCGATTTGCCAGTTTAAGGAAAGGTCAGTTTCTGGAAAGCATCACATTGGAGGAAGCCTTGGAACTTTTCAAACTGCCCCGTGAAATCGGAAAGTACGAAGACAAAGATGTGGTAATTGGGATCGGCAGGTTCGGACCGTATATCAGACACGACAATAAGTTTATATCACTTGGCAAAGAAGATCCCCTGCAGGTCGATCTTGAAAAAGCCATTCAGATCATTGAAGAGAAAAGAAAAGAGGAATCGAATAGTATTATCAAAACTTTTGAGGGATACCCTGAGGTAAGGGTATTGAAGGGCAGGTATGGCCCCTATGTTAAATTCGGCAAGAAAAATCTCAAAATACCTAAGGGTAAGAATCCGGAAGACCTGACGTATGAAGATTGTGTTGAGTTATCCGAGAAATCACCGGCAAAAAAACGTAAATTGAGCAAAAAATAATTGCCATGAAAAAACTTGTAGTGCTGACCGGATCAGGCATCAGTGCTGAAAGTGGATTGAAAACTTTCCGGGAATCAGGTGGCCTCTGGGAAGGATATGACGTTTACGAGGTGGCCACTCCCGAAGGATGGCATAAGGATCCGGCACTGGTCTTAGATTTCTATAATCAACGCAGGAAACAGGCCATGGATGCCGAACCCAATGATGCCCACAGGGTCCTGGCAGATCTCGAAAAGAATTTTGAAGTTACCATTATAACCCAGAATGTAGACAATCTTCACGAAAAGGCAGGATCTACTAATGTCATCCACCTGCATGGCGAATTGTTCAAATCCCGAAGTACTGCTGACGAATCCCTTGTCTATGATATTGAAGGCTGGGAATTAAATTTGGGTGATACTTGTGAGAAGGGGAGCCAACTGAGACCCCATATCGTATGGTTTGGAGAGATGGTCCCGATGATGGAAGTGGCTGCTGAAATTACCTTAAAAGCAGATATCTATATTGTGGTGGGCACCTCCCTGGTCGTCTATCCTGCTGCAGGACTTCTGGATTATGTTGCTTCCGATGTGCCGAAATTTATCGTTGATCCGAATATGCCAGGGGTCAGGAGCAGGCCCAATTTGTTCCTGATTGAAGAAAAGGCGTCGACGGGGATGAAAAAGGTTCAGGGAATGCTACTGAGTGATTACACAAATTAATCCATCTCAGATTCAAAGGATTCCTGTACAATTGATCCGGATGAATCCTCTTCGGTACTCAGAAACAGGGATGTGATTTGCTGGATATATTTTACGCTGGACCCGCCATCCGAAGAATTGTACACTATCCTGTCAATCCTGTCATTGATCGAGCTTTCCTCCAGCACTTCCCATGACCCGGAATCCAATCGTACGGGATTTCCCCCACAAAACTCCGGAATGGTTTCAATAATATAGGTCTGACCTGAACTATTGGAATAAAAGGTGGTTTGATGAAACAGGTCACATTCAGAAAGCTCTGAAGTTTGTCCGTCAATTATCAATGATTTCCGGATCCAGGATTTAGAAGAATCATTGGACAACAGTCGGATCACCTCATTATCGATGAATAATACCTGATTTTCCTTATCACTGCAGGACATCAGCAATCCGGCGAAAACATAGAGTATCCCTGTTAATACCTTTCCTGGTCTTTTCATTTGTTCAAAAATACATCCTATGGGTTACTAAAGAACACATTTAAAAGAGAAATCTGTTCCCTTGGATCAAGTTGTTGCTGCGCAGATATGTAGAAAGATTTAAAACTGTTATTTTTGCATGCTTATACGCTGAATATAATACAAATGGCCGATTATAACTTTACGGAAATCGAACAAAAGTGGCAGAGGTATTGGGATGTCCACCAGACCTATAAGACCAGAATTGACCATTCAAAGCCTAAATACTATGTGCTGGACATGTTCCCCTATCCTTCCGGAGCAGGACTGCATGTGGGACACCCACTGGGGTATATAGGCAGTGATATAGTTTCCAGGTTTAAGCGGTTGAAAGGATTTAATGTACTCCATCCTATGGGATTTGATGCCTTTGGCCTTCCTGCAGAACAATATGCTATTCAAACCGGGCAGCATCCCGCCAAAACGACCGACCGGAATATTGCAAGGTATAAGGAACAAATGTTGAATATCGGTTTTTCGTACGACTGGGAAACCGAAGTGCAGACCTGTGCTCCCGATTATTACAAATGGACACAATGGATATTCCTTCAGTTGTTTAAAAGCTGGTACAATAATAAAACAGAAAAAGCTGAGCCTATAGAATCCCTTACCAGGGAACTTGAAAAAAATGGAAACGGGGACATAAAAGCAGCCTGCGACGAAGATACGCCTGTGATTTCAGCCAATGAATGGAACAATTTCTCCACACATGAAAAATCTTCCTTTCTGCTGAAGTACCGGCTGACATACCTGGCAGAAAATACGGTGAACTGGTGTCCTGCGCTTGGAACCGTGCTGGCGAATGATGAAGTCAAGGACGGTTTTTCAGTTCGGGGCGGGCATCCGGTAGAACGAAAAAAAATGAAACAATGGAGCATGCGCATAACAGCGTATGCCAACCGATTGCTTGAAGGTCTGAACAGAATTGATTGGACTGAATCTCTGAAAGAAATGCAGCGAAACTGGATCGGAAAATCATTTGGCTGTTCCGTAACCTTTAATGTCAATGATTCCGATCTGAAGATGACGGTATTTACTACACGGGTAGACACCATATTCGGCGTAACATTCATGACGATTGCCCCTGAGCATGAGATGGTGGACAGGTTAACTACCCCTGAACAGGCAAAGGAAGTAAAGAAATATATTGAAATTGCCAAGAACCGGTCTGATCGCGAAAGGATGAGTGATGTGAAAACCGTGTCGGGTGTATTTACTGGATCTTATGTTGTTCATCCATTTACAGGGGACTTGGTCCCCATATGGATCGCAGATTATGTACTTGCCGCCTATGGAACGGGAATGGTTATGGGTGTTCCCTCATCCGATACGCGTGATTATGCTTTCGCAAAGCATTTTAAGATAAAGATAATCCCCGTCCAGGAAGGGGAAAATACGGACATTTCCGCACCGGATTTCGATCCAAAAGCCGGTACCATGATCAATTCCGACTTTTTAAATGGCCTTCCGGTAGAAAAAGCCATTGAAGTTGCTACGAAACGTGTTGAGGAAATGGGTATTGGTGAAGCGAAGATCAATTTCAGGCTCAGGGATGCCGTATTTGGTCGTCAGAGGTACTGGGGAGAACCTTTCCCAATATATTATGACAACGATATCCCGGTCCCCATGCCTGAGGAAGAACTTCCCCTCCTCCTCCCGGAAATCGATGCCTACCTGCCTACAGAAACCGGTGACCCACCGTTGGGCAGGGCAATGGATTGGAAATATAAGGACAAGTATCCCTATGAACTGAGTACAATGCCAGGATGGGCAGGATCCAGCTGGTATTTGTTCCGCTATATGGATCCTAAAAATGAAAAGGAATTTGCATCTAAGGAAGCCCTGGATTATTGGCAGAATGTAGATCTGTACATTGGAGGAACCGAACATGCAACCGGCCACCTTATGTATTCACGATTCTGGACGAAATTCCTGTACGATATGGGTTATCTTTCTGTCGACGAACCCTTTAAAAAACTTATAAATCAGGGTATGATTCAGGGAAGGTCAAATTTTGTCTACAGAATAAAAGGAACGAATGAATTTGTATCTTTTAATCTGAAGGATGATTACGATGTACAGGAACTTCATGTAGATGTAAATATAGTGGACAATGATATCCTCGATATGGAAGCGTTCAAAAAATGGAGTCCTGATTTTAAGGATGCTACATTCATTCTTGAAAACGGAAAATACTCATGCGGCAGTGAGATTGAAAAGATGTCCAAATCATTGTATAATGTGGTCAATCCGGACGTGATCATAGAAAAATATGGTGCCGACACTTTGCGACTTTATGAAATGTTCCTTGGTCCGTTGGAGCAGTCCAAACCGTGGAACACCCACGGCATAGACGGGGTTAGCAAGTTCCTCAGAAAATTCTGGCGGCTTTTTCATGATAAGCGAAATAATTTTAATGTTACTGATGATACCCCGACGGAGGAGGAATTGAAAATTCTACACAGAACGATCAAAAAAGCCGAGGAGGATATTGACCGTTACTCTTTCAATACATCGGTCAGTAACTTTATGATTTGTGTCAATGAACTTTCAAATATTAACTGTAATAAAAGGGAAATTCTGGAACCCCTAACGATAATAATTTCCCCATATGCTCCACATATCTCTGAAGAATTGTGGTCTTTACTCGGACATGATGAAAGTATCGCTCTTACTTCTTATCCGGAATACAATGAGCAATACATTCAGGAAGACACCTTTGAATATCCGGTATCCATTAACGGGAAATTAAGGACGAAGATCACGTTTAATCTTGACATGCCAAAAGAGGACATGGAAAAGGAAATTCTGGCATCGAATGTTGTTCAAAAGTGGCTGGAAGGGAAAGATCCGAAAAGGATCATCATTGTTCCTGAAAAAATTATCAATGTAGTTGTTTAATTCTCAGAGGTTGATTCGTCATCGGTAGAGTTTTCAGGTTCCCGGTCTTTCTTTTTGAACAGGCGGAATTTTTTCTTTTTCTTCTCTTCTTCGGGCAGGAGTTGAACTTCTTCTTCAACCTTCATATCTTCCTGGATCTCCTGTTTGGAACTTCTGGGAGCCTGCAGTAAATGCCCATACATAGCATCGTACAAGGCCTGATCATTATTAAACAGGGTCAAATGCGGCGAATAATATACTGGTCCAACCCCCAGTGAATCAGTACTTAAAGAGTCCGGAATGGCCCATGCAAACAATAAGGAATCCGAAGTTTCGGGGTATACAGTTTCCATGGCGATGATCTTCATTTCGTTGATCTTCTTCTTGTAAGGCTTCTCGACTATGATCCCGAATTTGCTTTTCTTGACTTTGCCTAACTTTGTTTTGGGTGTGGAATCGGCCTCGAAAAGAGAAAATTGCTCCTTAAAGAACTTCTCATCCAATATGAATGTACTTTGATATGCCGGGCAGGTAATCTTGTTGTGGCATGATACAATTATCATTGCAAACAACATTAGATACACTATTTTAATCATACGGACCATATCTCTTTCAAAACGGACTTCATGATCTTATATTGCCTGATATCCGGTATAAAATATCCTTTATTCTAGTCAAAGGGCAGGATTTTCAGGGCAAATATAAAACTTATATGTTAATGCAACACGAACAAATTTTAAATCGCAGGAAGGGGGATGTTATCCGGCAGAATCAGGGCTACAGGATGTTTCTGAAAATCAATATCAGCAATGCAATTAAAAATATGATTATTGCCATTTTATTGATCCCATGCATAATCCGGAGGTTTATATCACCTTTTTTCCGGGTCCGGTTTCTACGAAAGAAATAGTTGACAACTTCTTGGAAATCGAAGAATTCCTTAAGTGAAAATTTTCTGTTATCCTGTTTCATAGCGTTTTAAAACTCAAGGAACCAGGTTTGCTTCTATCCAATTTCCATCTTCCTTGATCAGATTGATCAGCTCTTCAACAGCGCTTTCTGAGGGCACACCGCGCTTTACAACCTCCTTACCTTTATATAGTGTGATTTTACCCTTACCGGATCCAACATATCCGTAATCTGCGTCGGCCATTTCCCCTGGTCCGTTGACGATGCATCCCATGATCCCTATTTTGACTCCTTTCAGGTGGTCGGTACGCTTTCTGATCATTGCGGTTGTTTCCTGCAGGTCGAACAGCGTTCTTCCACATGAAGGACAGGAAATATATTCCGTTTTGGTGATCCTTGTCCTGGTGGCCTGAAGAATCCCAAAGGCCGTTTCAACACAAATCTTAACAGCATCGTTTGCCTGTGTTCCGGATTCCCCCCCGGCATCTGAAGCAGTTAGCATAATACCATCTCCCAAGCCATCAGCCAACAATCCACCCATGTCCGTGGCCGGGTAAAGAATAAATTCATCCATATCCTTAAGCTGATAATCTCCTTTAATGATCACAGGAAGCGTAATACCGTTCTGCATCAATTCAATAAAGAATCTCCTCAGTTCGGCAAAAGCGTGCTGATTGTTTGTCTCAACGAGGAGCACCACATCTGTCCTAGTTTTAAGGATGTTTAGTATTTCCAGATCAAGGTACTGCAACTCCAATTTCAAAAAGTTCTGTACCGGATGAAATGCGTTGGCATTCATAAAAGTATCATAGTCATACAGTGGATAGCTACTTGTGGGTTTATCCTTTGCAATCCATTGTTCAAAGCGCATAATTTCCTTTAGTGCGCCGGGCAGCTCTATCTCGCTTGGCGTTGATCCTGTATAGATGTAGTCAGCGTTTATGTCTTTCGTAACGAATTTATCCGGCTCGGGCAGGTAAACATGGCCTGTGGGTCTCAGATCAGCATAACTTCTGATCGGTGAATTCGTGTAATCCGCAATGACCCTGGGGACATTTGATCCTCCGATATTACCCACTTCAGTGGTGGCTCGTTTCCTGTATTCAAAAGGATTTATTGGAGATATCTCAATGTCAGGAATCTCTGCATGATTATTCCGGTCGCTATAGCGGTCCACCAGTCTTCTGGCTACCGGTATTTCAGCCTCAGGTTCTTCTGTTAGAGACACCCGTACCGTATCTCCCAGACCATCTTCCAGGAGTGTGCCAATACCTACCGCTGACTTAATGCGCCCATCTTCTGCCTCACCGGCTTCGGTAACCCCCAGGTGCAGGGGATAAGGTTTAAGGCCCTCCTCATCCAAACGATTGACCAGTAAACGGTAGGCATGAATCATAATTTTCGGATTGCTGGCTTTCATAGAAAGGACGATGTCATAATACCCAAGGGCTTCACATATCCTGACGAATTCCAGGGCAGACTCTACCATTCCCATTGGGGTATCACCGTATCTGCTCATTATCCTGTCGGAAAGCGAACCATGATTGGTACCTATCCGCATGGCCGTACCGTATTCCTTACATATATTTACCAGTGGTGAGAATTTTGAGCGTATTCTGTCCAGTTCGGCATTGTAGGTATCTTTAGTGTACCGTATGTTTTCAAATTTCTTTTTATCGGCATAGTTGCCGGGATTGACGCGTACCTTCTCCACTATTCTGGCTGCAAACTCAGCGGCATTGGGTGTGAAATGAATATCGGCAATAAGGGGTGTGTAATATCCTCTTGCCCGCAGACCATTTCGTATATTTTCCAGATTCTTGGCTTCGTTGATAGAAGGTGCCGTTATTCTTACATATTCGCATCCGGCTTCTATCATGCGTATCGATTGTTGTATGGTGGCTTCAGTATCCATGGTATCTGTGGTGGTCATGGATTGAATTCTGATTGGATTGTCACCACCCAGAGGGATCTCCCCTATCTTGACGGGAATGGTAAGCCGGCGGCTATATTTCGTTAGACTGTTACAGTAATTTTGGTTTGAGCTCACAATCTTAATCTTATTTTGAAATTTATCTGCGATCCGCTTTTTGAATAACCATTTACTAAGTTAAATGTTCTATGCCAATAATTCACAGGATTGGCAATTTTCATTGATGGGATCAAAATTGAACGCTCTCAGGCAATCCCAGAGGCAAAGCGTCAATAATTTTACTATAATTACTAATATATTTAGCTCAAATTGATTGATATTGTCTGTTATACTAATTATTTTAGTATATGTATTTGTCATGCCATACGTACTTTAGTTTGCTTTACGGAACTTTATCCCCGAAGGAGCTATTTCTGGAGGCCCAAAAGAATAAGGTCGGCAAACTGGTATTGAGCGACATCAACAACACATCTGCTTTCATAGAGACGCTGCGCATATGCAAGGAAAATGCTGATGAGTTTAACCTGGAAGTAATACCCGGTATTGAATTCCGGCAAGAGGGGAAATTCCTTTATACTGTAATTGCAAAGAACAATGATGGCTTCGAGGAGATTAATTGCTTCCTATCAGGTCACAACCTGGAGAAGACTCCACTTCCGGCTTCTCCTCCCGAATTCTCTGATGCTTTCACAATCTTTCCCATCGGCCATACGGCCTCAGACCGACTTAGGGTAAATGAATTTATCGGTATTAGAATTCATGAAGTTCCTCTTCTGGTCAACCTTAAGCTGAACCATCTTGCCGAAAAAATGGTTATATGGCATCCTGTCACCTTTGGGGACAGAAAAGGCCGCAATCTGCACAGACTGCTGAGGGCCATAGATCTGAACACACTGTTGAGCAAGTTGCCGGAAGACGCCCAGGCCCTGAACTCTGAATACATGGTTGCAGAGGTAGAGCTGTTGAAGCATTACTGGCAATATCCCGCCATCATTTCGAATACGAAAATGATACTGGAGCATTGTTCTGTCGACTTCGAGCTGGGCCTTCCTAAAAACAAACAATCATTTGCCGGGAGTCAGGAAAAAGACCACTACATTCTCAGGAACAGGGCACTTGCAGGTTTCCAGCAAAGATATCGCGAATACGACAGTTATGCCATGAGCCGTCTGCTCAGGGAACTTGAGGTAATAGCTGACAGAAATTTTGAAGCCTATTTCCTGATAGCGCTGGATATTGTAGCCTTCTCACAAGAAAAGGGATTTGCCCATGTTGGGCGGGGAAGCGGGGCAAACAGCATGGTCGCCTATTGCCTCGGGATAACTGAGGTCGACCCCATAGAACTTGACCTTTATTTTGAAAGATTCCTGAATCCCTACAGAAGTTCTCCGCCCGATTTTGACATTGATTTTTCCTGGAAGGACAGGGATGAGGTAACCGCCTATGTGCTGAACAAATACCCCGGGCATTCAGCGCTGCTGGCCACGTATACCACCTTCCAGGGCCGCTCCATAATACGCGAACTGGGCAAGGTATTCGGGCTGCCAAAAAGTGAGATTGATGAAATCATCGACCATCCTGCGCAGAATAAGGACCGGGATGAGATTACCAGGTTGATCTTCAGTTATGCCGACCGTCTGCATGATATGCCGCGCAATCTGTCCATTCATGCCGGTGGTATTGTGATCTCGGAAAAGCCAATTGCTGCCTACACCGCACTTGAATTGCCCCCGAAGGGATTTCCGATCACACAATTTGACATGATCTCCGCGGAAGATCTCGGATTGCATAAATTCGACATATTGAGCCAGAGAGGCCTGGGACACATCAAGGACGCTATCGAAATTATTGAGAAAAACAAAGGGGAGCAATTACTCAATTCACATATATTGTTCAGAACCATTTATACACTGCTCAGACTGAATG
>Ga0209536_100005907_pt1 | contig 18885 bp, 19 predicted proteins | sample DeeMarSeWOR28_12_FD_187461 | JGI IMG/M metagenome (GOLD analysis project Ga0209536, IMG submission 187461) | Marine sediment microbial communities from White Oak River estuary, North Carolina - WOR-2-8_12 (SPAdes) (version 2) | ecosystem: Environmental > Aquatic > Marine > Intertidal zone >... | reverse complement strand
CGGCTGTCGAGGCTTAACCCCGAGATAACTGTTTCTACCATTGACCACCGACCGTCCCGCGATGAGCTTTCCGAACAAGTACGCCTGGCGGATGCGGTGGTGGATGCGACCGACAACTTTGAAACACGATTTTTGCTAAATGAAGTCTGCGTGCGGGAACAAAAACCACTTGTCTCTGGCGCTGCTATCCGCACCGAGGGCCAGGTTGCGGTATTCCTCCCGGGAGAAAACCAGCCTTGCTATCGCTGCCTGTACCACGAAGGGGCCGAGGAAGAGCAAACCTGCTCGGAAAACGGCGTATTGGCGCCACTGGTAGGCATTATTGGCAGCGTGCAGGCGATGGAGACAGTAAAAGCGTTACTAGGTATTGGCACCTCGCTGGCAGGACGATTATTGATACTGGACGCGTTGCAAATGGAATGGCGGACAATCAAACTGAAGAAAGATCCCGCCTGCCCCGTCTGCAGTAACCGTTCAGTTGAAAAATAAGCCATAATTGAATCAATGATATGGAATAGCCGGAGAGCGCAATGGATATCAGTTCGATAATTTTCTGGGCCGTAGTACTTGGGCTCGGGTTGTATGTCGTCGCGACCTATAACGGCCTGGTTAAATTGAAACATGATGTGTCCCGCGCATGGTCCAACATCGATGTGCTGATGAAACAGCGCCATGACGAACTGCCAAAGTTGGTGGAAACCTGCAAGCAGTACATGCAGTACGAAAAAGATGTGCTTGAGCGAGTGACAAAGGCGCGCGCCTCGGTTGCAGAGGCCAGAATGGCTGGCGACGTTGGCGCGCTGGGTGCGGCTGAAACCCAGATGCGCATCGGCCTGGGCAATCTGTTTGCGGTGGCGGAAAATTACCCGGAACTGAAGGCTAATGAAACCTTCCAGCACCTGCAGCAGCGTATCTCTACCCTGGAGTCGCAGATTTCTGATCGACGCGAATTCTATAACGACTCTGTGAATGCCAATAACATCCGGGTCGAACAGTTTCCGGATTTGATCGTCGCCAGGCTGTTTGGCTTTGGGCTGCGTGAGCTGCTGGAATTTTCAGAGGCCGAAAAGGCTGATGTAAACGTTAAGGAACTGTTTAACAGCTAGCGCCATATTCGTGTATTGCGTGGTAGCACTATTCGAATATGGCGCTGCTTAGAATGGACCACTGATCGTCCCACCCGGTCAGCATTGGTTCCCGGAATCCGCCGCGGACAAACTGGGCCAAGCGTCCCTCGATAAATGCCATTAACAACCGAGCGCTTTCGGTCGGCGATTGTGCGGATCCGGAATGCAGCTTCGCTTCACGAAGAATCTGTTTCAGCTGGGTATCAAGTCGATCGAAGAACTGGCCTATTCGCTTCTGCAACTGTTCGGTCTCCCCTACCAGGACGTCACCGTGCAGCAAGCGGGAGATGCCAGGATTGCGATCGGCAAAACCGAGCACAAGAGTCACGATCGCGTAGACGCGCGCATCGGCATCACGGGAATCTTCCAGGATTCGGGTAATACGGGGAAAAATGGTTTCCTCGATAAACTCGATGAGCGCCTCGAACATCTGCGCCTTACCGGGAAAGTGTCGGTACAGGGCTGCCTCGGAGACACCGACTTCGCGCGCGAGATGCGCAGTCGTAATATGCTTGCCCTGGGTTTGCTCAAGCAACCGCGCCAGCGTTTCCAGAATCTCCTGCTTGCGATCACCGCTGCTTTGTCGGGCCATGGCAGAATCCCCGATGGATCAGGCGTTAATCAGCGTACCGACACCAAGATCAGTAAAGATCTCCAGCAGCAGCGCATGAGGCACACGTCCGTCAATGATATGCGCTGAACGAACGCCACTCTTCACCGCATCCAGCGCACACGCTACCTTGGGCAACATGCCGCCCTTGATTACGCCATCGGCAACCAGCTTGTCGACATCTCGCGCAGACAGGCCAGTAAGCAACTTGCCGCCGTCATCGAGCACACCTTCAGTATTGGTTAGCAGAATCAGCTTTTCCGCGCCGAGGGTAATTGCCAGCTTGCCGGCAACAATGTCGGCATTAATGTTGTATGCCTGACCGTCCTTGCCAACACCAATGGGCGCCACTACCGGGATAAAGTCACGCGTGTCCAGCAGCGCCACCAGCTCGGGATCAATGGATTCCACCTCGCCCACGTGGCCGATATCCACAATCTCGCTCGGCATGCTTCCGCCATCGCTTGAGTGAAGTGTGAGCTTGCGTGCACGAATCAGTCCACCGTCTTTGCCGGACAGTCCTACCGCCTTGCCGCCATGCTGATTGATCAGGCTGACAATTTCCTTGTTGACCAGACCACCGAGGACCATCTCCACCACGTCCATGGTTTCACTATCAGTAACCCGCATGCCCTGGACAAACGTGCTTTCCTTGCCGATTCGCTCCAGCAGCTTGCCGATTTGCGGACCGCCGCCGTGCACGACCACCGGATTCATGCCCACCAGTTTCATCATCACGACATCCCGCGCAAAACCACGCTTCAGCTCTTCATCGACCATGGCATTACCGCCGTACTTGATTACGACGGTCTTGTCCTGAAAGCGCTGAATGTACGGTAAAGCCTCGGCCAGAATATGTGCGCGCTCGGCTGCCGTTTTTGGAGAAAGTGACACGGTATTTGCCCTGTCGTTATCGTTACGCAGACATTACCGCAAGCAGGCAATAATGTCAGCAGGCGCCAGGAACGACAAAAGGGCCTGGCGGCCCTTTTGTTTGTGCATCACGACGCGGTGTTAGCCGACGTCGACGTTGATGCGCTTGGGTTTGACTTCCTCAGCTTTCGGTAGCGTGATCTCAACGACCCCATCCTTGTAGGCCGCCTTGATCTTGCTTTCATCAATATCGGCACCGAGGCGCAGGCTGCGCATGTACTTGCCGTAGCGACGCTCCTGACGAATGACGCGCTCGCCTTCCTTTTCCTCGGACTCGCTTTTGGTCTCGGCAGATACCGTCAGCACGCCATTCTCATAAGTAACATTGATGTCTTCTTTTTTGACACCCGGAATTTCTGCGTGAACGGTAAAATGATCGTCGTTCTCGCTGACATCAACGGAAGGAATCAGATCATGATCGCTATTGCTCTCTTCCAGCACCCGCATCGGACGGAAAAAGCCCCCAAACATTTGCTCGAAGTCATCATCCAGCCAGCCGCGACGACTGCGTGGTACACGTGAAATTTCTCGCATGATAGTCATCTCCTTAATTAATGCTTCAATCGAATTGCCCCCGGCTACCTTTAGCCGGGTTTTCACAACAACTCTGCTTGAACCAGAAAATGGGTGCGTCGAGATAGATTTCAAGTGGCCAAACGGAAATCCGGCTAGAGAATATAGCGCGCCAGGTCCTCATCCTGCGCCAATCCGCCCAGGTGCTCATTAACGTAGTCGGCGGTAATCTCGACGGTCTCGCCGCCATGATCGGCCGCCTCGAAAGAGACCGTTTCGAGCAGGCGCTCCATTACTGTGTGCAGTCGACGCGCGCCGATATTTTCCGTCGTCTCGTTCACCTGCCAGGCGACCTCTGCGATACGACGTACCCCGTCCTCACTAAAGCGGAGAGTGAGGCCTTCTGCCGCCAACAGCGCCTCATATTGCTCTGTCAGGGAGGCATCCGGCTCGGTCAGGATGCGGACGAACTCTTCCACCGAAAGCGCCCCGAGCTCGACTCGAATCGGCAGACGCCCCTGCAGCTCCGGCACCAGGTCGGACGGGCGACTCAAATGGAATGCGCCCGAGGCAATGAACAGGATATGGTCCGTCTTGATCATCCCGTACTTGGTTGACACCGTAGAACCCTCAACCAACGGTAACAGATCTCTTTGTACACCTTCGCGCGAGACATCCGGGCCATGCCCTTCGGATCGTGCCGCGATCTTGTCGATCTCGTCCAGAAAAACGATACCGTTCTGTTCCACGCGTTCGAGTGCGGCGACCTTGATATCGTCATCATTGACCAGGCGAGCGGCCTCTTCCTCGACCAACACCTTACGCGCCTCACCGATCTTCATTTTTCGCTTGCGCGTTCGCTCGCCGCCCATATTCTGGAACATGCTCTGCAACTGCTCGGTCATTTCTTCCATGCCCGGCGGCGTAACTATTTCGACCCCCATGGGCGATGCCTTGATTTCTATTTCGATTTCCTTGTCATCCAGTTCGCCTTCTCGCAATTTCTTGCGAAAACGCTGACGCGCAGCACCGTCACTACCCGCAGCTTCGGATTCGGCGCCGACAGCAAAACCGATCTCTCGCGCGGGCGGTAACAGGATATCGAGAATCCGGTCTTCGGCCTGGTCTTCTGCACGCTGTCTGACCTTGTCCATGGCCTCGACACGCATCATCTTGATCGCGGAATCCGCCAGATCACGAATGATGGAATCGACCTCGCGACCGACATAGCCGACCTCGGTAAACTTGGTGACCTCGACCTTGATAAATGGCGCCTTCGCCAGTTTCGCCAGGCGACGCGCAATTTCGGTCTTGCCAACACCTGTCGGGCCAATCATCAGAATATTCTTTGGTGTAATCTCGTTGCGCAGTTCGGCATCCGCCACCTGTGACCGGCGCCAGCGATTCCGCAATGCGATGGCCACCGCTCGCTTGGCATCGGCCTGGCCGACAATGTGTTTGTCCAGTTCCTGGACAATTTCCCTTGGGGTCATTTCCGACATGGGGACTATAACTCCAGTTCTTCGATAGTACGGTTGTGATTGGTATAGATGCAGATGTCGGCGGCAATCTCCAGCCCCTGTTCGACAATCTGCCGGGCATCCAGCTCGGTATGGGCGAGCAGCGCCCGTGCGGCGGCTTGCGCATAGGCACCACCGGAGCCGATGGCGATCAGCCCTTCTTCCGGCTCAATGACATCGCCATTGCCGGAGATTATCAGTGACGCCGTGCCGTCCGCGACCGCGAGCAGCGCTTCCAGTTGCCTCAGGCTGCGCTCCGTACGCCAGTCCTTGGCGAGCTCCACGGCGGCACGGGTAAGATTCCCCTGATACTTCTCGAGCTTGCCTTCAAAGCGTTCGAACAGGGTAAACGCGTCGGCGGTGGCCCCGGCGAATCCGGCAATCACCTGATCTTTGTAGAGGCGACGAACCTTTCGTGCGTTGCCCTTCATGATGGTGTTGCCCATCGATACCTGACCGTCACCGCCGATAACAACCTTGTTGCCCTTGCGCACAGAAAGGATAGTCGTGCCGTGATATTGCTCCACGCATTGCTCCCCTATATTGGTTCTCAGCTCTTCACTATTGGGGCGGTGGTGGATTTCTTAAACCCACCAGGCCCGATTACTGGCTCGCCTAATACCGGGCGTTAGACCCGATTTTCGCTGTTCTGAAGTATCCCGGTCTCACCCTCGGTCCTGGCAATAATTACCGCGCCGCAGGAGTCGCTGAATACGTTCACACTGGTACGGCACATGTCGAGAATGCGATCCACCGCCAGAATCAGGCCGATACCCTCGGCCGGCAGCCCGATCGCAGACAGAATAACCACTATCGCGACCAGGCTGGCTGCCGGAATACCGGCAACGCCTATAGAGGTAAGTAGCGCAACCAGTACAATCGTAAACTGCGTCGCAAAGGTCAGATCAAGGCCATAGGCCTGCGCGATAAAGATAGCGGCAACACATTCGTATAGCGCGGTGCCATCCATATTTACGGTGGCCCCGAGTGGTAAGACAAAGCTGCTGGTGCGATTGGAAACACCGGCATTTTTTTCCACGCAATCCATCGTTAGCGGCAATGTCGCCGATGACGATGCCGTCGAGAATGCAGTAAGCAGAGCAGGTGCCATCGCGCGGTAGTGCCGAACAGGATTTACCTGTGCGACGAGCCGCAGCAACACTGGCATGGTAATAAACACGTGCACGGCGAGCGCGGCCAGAACCGTGAGCATGAATACCGCCAATGGCTGAAACGCGGAAAATCCGGTACTCGCGACCACTTTGGCGACAAGGGCGAACACGCCGATTGGGGCAAATTTCATTACCCAGTCAGTGATCAGCATCATTACTTCGAATACGCCCTGCCAGAAATTCTGCATGGTCTCGACATAACGGTCCCGGATTCGTGTCATGAAGAAACCGAACAGGATGCTAAAAAATATTAATCCGAGCAGTTGGCCATTGGCTGCAGCGGCAACCACATTCGTCGGAATCATGCGCACGAAAACTTCAACCACATCCGACGCACCCTTACCCTGGGTTTTCGTCAGCATGTCGCTGGTGTCTGCGCTTAAACCAATCACGCTCTTGGCTGGCTCACCATCAATGATGCCAGGCTGAAACAGATTCACCAGCGCCAGTCCAACAAGAATCGCCAGCAGGCTGGTCAGAAGATAGTAGGAGATCGTCTTGAGACCAAGCCGGCTGAATCCTTCTGCCTGACTGGCACCGGCCATACCGGTAATAATGGAAGACACCACCAGCGGAACAATGAGCATCTTCAGCGCGTTCAGAAAGAGCGTGCCGACAAACACATAAACGGAATAGATGTTGACACCAAATAGCGTTGTCTCCGTTCCTGTGAGCTTGCCAACGATGACGGCAAGCAGCAGCGCAATGGCGATCTGCCAGTGGAGTTTAAGCTTGGGCATAAGGACGACTTCCTCCCCGCAAGGGTTTTTATTCTTTATTTGTAGGCGCGCCAAACCATTCTACCGAAAAATCGGTAGCGCGGGAGAGACAGGAGAATCAGGCTCGTTGAAACGCTGTAATTCGCTGATTGACTGCAGGCAGGCGCATTATTAGCAGTAGGGCTAACAGGAACCCATATATCAGCGGCGATCGAATATCCGACTTCACCAGCCACAGAAAGTGCAGTACACCCGCGATCGCAATGACATATACCAGTCGATGCAGGCGTCGCCAGCGCTGCGCGCCCATCCGTTTGACCATGGCGTTGGTAGACGTCAATGCCAGTGGAAACAGCAACACAAAGGCGGTAAAGCCAACTGTGATATAGGGCCGCTTGGCAATATCCTTCCAGACCTCAGACATGAGAAAGAACTGGTCAAGCCAGATATAGGTGGTGAAGTGGAGACAGGCATAGAAAAAGGCAAACAGACCAAGCATACGACGCAATCTCAACAACCAGTGCAAGCCGCTTAGTTTGCGCAGCGGCGTAACGGTTAGCGTCAGCAGAAGAAAATTCAGTATCCAGTCACCCGTGCGATGGGTGATGGCCTCGACCGGATTGGGTTCGAGTCGGCCCTGCACGCCATCCCAGATCAGCCACGCAAGCGGAAGCAGCGCGGCGAAAAACAGAACGGTTTTTATAAGCAGAATTTGTTTGGAGGTCGGCTGCCCCATGCGTCTAGTAGAACTTCTTCAGATTCATTCCGCGATACAAATGAGCCACCTGGTCAGCATAGCCATTAAACATGAGTGTCGGACGCTTGGGTGCGAAGAAGCTGCCTTCACCCAACCGGCGTTCGCGCGCCTGGCTCCAGCGTGGATGATCCACTTCTGGATTCACGTTGGAGTAAAAGCCGTATTCATGGGGTGCTGCAATGTTCCAGGTGGTTTGTGGCATCGATTCGACAAAACGGATCCTGACAATGGACTTGATCGATTTGAAACCATATTTCCATGGCACCACCAGACGCACCGGAGCACCATTCTGGTTTGGCAATACCTCGCCGTAGAGTCCGACTGCCAGTAGTGGCAACGGATTCATCGCCTCATCCATTCGCAGGCCTTCTACATATGGCCACTGCAGGCCACCACCGAGAAATCCCCGCTGCCCCGGCATTTGCTCAGGGTCATGCAACGTCTCGAACTGTACGTACTTTGCCTTGGATGTCGGTTGCATTCGCTTGATGACATCGGCGAGCGGTACGCCCACCCACGGGATCACCATTGACCAGGCCTCAACACAACGTAGCCGGTATATCCGCTCTTCCAGTGCATGAGGCTTGATAAGTTCATCGAGATCAAACGTGCCGGTTTTTTTGGCATGGCCCTCGACTGTAATGGTCCAGGGCCGGGTCTTGAAATTGGTCGCATTGCGCGCGGGGTCTGCCTTGCCAGTACCGAACTCATAGAAATTGTTGTAAGTGGTAACGTCCTGGTACGGCGTTAGCTTCTCGTTCGGCCTGAAGGCCGCGTTTTTCTTGTAGATGAGTTTCTGCGCGGCCGCTTCTGCACGCGCCACCAGCAACCCGGGAATCGCCGCGCCAGCCGAAACAATGCCGGCAGCCTTCAAAAATTCCCGTCGCCGTAAATAGACTGACTTGTCAGTTATCTCCGAACTCTTGATGTCGCTGGCACGCTTTATGATCAAACCACTCTCCCCGCCCGTTAGTTACAACACTGAATATTATAGGTGTAGCTATGGGACCCTGCCACGCCGCGGAAGTTCCTGAGGCCGGGTACGCAAAAAAAACCGGTGACAGTTGCCCATCACCGGTTCTCCGCATCAAGATTTGTGAAAGCGAATCAGCTAGCCCGCCGCCTTGAGCGCCGCAATGCGCTCATCCAGCGGCGGATGTGACATAAACAGGCGTTTCAGTCCGCCGCCGATGCCGCCCGAGATTCCAAAGGCTGCCATCTGATCTGGCAGATGTGGCTGGCCCGCGCCTTGCTTGAGACGTTCGAGGGCAGCCACCATCTTTTCTCGCCCGGCAAGACGGGCACCGCCCGCATCCGCGCGGAACTCACGCTGACGACTGAACCACATCACGATCATGCTGGCGAGAATGCCGAGAACGATATCGGCGACAATCGTGGTAATCCAGAATGCCGGGCCATGACCATGCTCGGTCTTGAACACCACGCGGTCCACGGTATGGCCAATAACGCGCGAGAGAACAATCACGAAGGTATTCACCACGCCTTGTATCAGCGCCAGCGTAACCATGTCGCCATTGGCGACATGGCTGATTTCGTGACCCAGCACCGCCTCCGCTTCATCCTGGGACATGGACTGCAATAAACCTGTGCTAACTGCCACCAGCGAGTTGTTGCGGCTTGGGCCAGTAGCAAAGGCATTAACGTCCGGTGCGTCGTAGATTGCGACCTCCGGCATTTTGATTCCGGCCCGATTCGCCTGACGACGAACCGTGTCGACAAGCCATGCCTCCGTCTGGTTTGCCGGACGCTCGATCACGTGAGCACCAGTAATACGCTTCGCGGTCCACTTGGATATGACCAGGGAAATGAGCGAGCCGCCAAAACCGAAAACAGCAGCAAATAGCAGCAGGGAATTCATGTCTAGATCGACGCCCTGGGCATCGAGAAAACCGGTGAACCCAAGCAGGCTCAAGGTAATGCTCAGCACGACCAATATCGCGATATTGGTTACCAGGAACAAAAAAATACGCTTCATTGTTGTCCTCACGCATGAATGGTGAAAGTTATCAGCACCTGGGCCTTGCGACCCCGAAAAACCGTGCCTGGTGAGAGGATGGGACCTGTCGGCAGCAATTTCAATATCGGGAAATTTCCCTGATATCTGCAGGCCTATCGGGACCGGGCACCCGCATGGCAGCACATCGCCCAATGTGCTTTTCTATACTATATAAATGAGACCCGAGATCGGATCTACCATTTACGCCAGCAGCATCATACAGGAACGCAATGCCAGCACGCCCGCCTAACGCAGCTCCGCCCGCTGCCACCAGTCCGGTGGACAAGAAGCAGAAGGAATCGTTGATCTCCATGATCGCGATCCTTTATATCGAAGATCAGGGCATGCTGAATCAGGAACAGTTGCATGATGCCAAGTCGAGTCTTCGAGCGCTGTTTCTTCGTACTACCGGCGAAGAGACCATGTTGCGTAAACTCATCGAGATATTGAAAACCAATAAGGCACTCAACAAGAGCTTTGGTGATATATCTACAATTCTCAACGGTATCAGCAAGAGCTCTGAAGCAATCAAACGAAAGATTGATGCCCTGAAGATTCAAATAAACGCGCTAGATATCAGTGCCGAAGAACACGCGGATTTTATTGGTCCGTTTCTCGATTTTTCATCGGAGTTCGTAAAAAACGTCAGCCATTTTGACCGGCTGATCAACAGCTATCGCGATATACGCGAACGCGAGGCACGCTATTCTCATATGTTTCGAATCGCCAAGGAGGCACGAATTCGACTTAAAGATCGGCTGTCCGGTGCACTCGGAGACGAAGGCGACCGAGAGAACGAAATCCGGGAGAAGGTGATCCACACTTTTGACTATGGCGAAACCGAGACCAACCTGCACTATGCTCAACGGGAAGCAAAAAATACGCTTGCTGATATCGAGTCACTGTTAAGCAACTTCAAGCAAATGTGCCAGTTTGCAATGAAACCGGAAATGCGGAATCAGGTAAAAGGTTATCAGCCGTTCCGTGACTCACGCTATCCGGATGTTTTCACCCTGTTTTCCGAGGCACAGAAAAGGTATCGGCGGATCGAGATGATCAAGGAACCAATTCAAGAACTATTCCGCTTGTATCAGCATTCCTATGGCCTGTTTGCCCTGGACTTCCAACGGTTCAATCAGGCAATCGCACCGATGAGTGAGAATACGGAAGCCTATTTTCAGGCCAAGGACGAAGATGAAGATATTCGTGCCAAGCGCACCAAGCTCGAAAAAATTGAAGGCCTGATCGCGTTTCTGGAAAACGCCTCTTCGCTGTTAAGACAAAACGAAAACATTGCCTATGCTAATTTCTCGCGCGCAATCACCGACGTGATTACCCAAGCCAATTCACCCTGGTCCCATATCGGCGAAGACCTGCTACGCATGAAAGTGGCAGCCGAGGCTGATCTCAGTACTCGCCTGGGTTAACAGACAAGATTCATTCAACCTTTCGATCCTCTCGCTATTGAAAGTGCGCTGGCGGGCCGATGCGCCGCTATTCAGACAACCATGCCGGGTAATCAAAAACGTCTTTAACTGCCCGACATTGGCCAGGAACGGCAATATGGCAGCGCCAAACTACCGGAATCGGATTCGTTAGCTCACCACGGTCGTGTCGACACCCAGCAATGGATTGATAACGACACCCAACGTCGCATCGGCCTGCCGCAGGGTGGCCGTCACTTCGTCGGGGGTATTGGCGCTGGCAAAAATAAAACCAAGGTAAGTCGAGGCCTCGGGCAACGGCTGCACCCGATCGCCCTTGCGGGCAGTAATCTCGATCGACTCGACACCCGGCACGGCCCGCGCAGCGTCCAGGCCTGTTACCCGATCGAAGACGCCGCCTGCCTCGACAGGCAACATCATCACACCCGTCGCGCCTGTAGACGCCGGAGCCGGATCAATCGATTGCCCGATGGCGTGATGCAGGATCACCTCTTCCAGCGTCATGCCGAGTGTATGCCGCAACATGCGTGCGCACAGGCCGCCAATACTTCTTGGCGCCACCTCCAGTAGTGTGACTGTGGCGCCATCAATCCTTGCCTCTGCGTGGACCGGCCCCTCCAGTACACCGGCATGACGACATACGGTTTCTACCTGTTGCTCGAAAGAACTTTGCACTTCCGCCCGAAGGCCAGACGGACACACGTAAATGGTTTCTTCAAAATAGGGTCCTTCCATTGGGTCCGGCTTGTCGAATAGCGCAAGTACTCGCAGACGGCCGCCCACCATTAACCCTTCCAATGCATGCTCACTGCCCGGCAGGTATTGCTCAACAAGAACAGATGATGATTCAGCAACAGACGCTTCGTGGCGCAGAATAGTTTTTACGCGATCCACCGCATCAACAAACTGGTCCGACATATCCACGCGGATAACCCCGCGACTACCGGAAAGACGTGAGGGTTTAACGACGCACGGGAATCCGAATGGCAACTTCATCGCGCTTACGTCTTCGTCGCCGGCGAATGGCACAACCTGCGGTGCTGGTAACCGGCATTCCATTTGTAACTTGCGAAAACGATACTTGTCCCTTAATTGCGCCACCGCTTCCGGGGTATTGGCCGACAACCCGAGTATTTGGTTGATCGCGGCGGCTACCTCAGCACCCTGGTCGTCGACACCGAGCACCGCAACCGGGAGCGCATCACCGAGTTGTTCCCGTACCATGCGGGCGGCGCGCGGCGGATCATCGAACGGCAAGGCAAGCATTTGCTCCAGGCCCCAGTAGTCAGCCAGCTGATGACACTGATTCTTTGCCTGAATGACATCAACGCCGAGTCTTGAGGCAGCCGTCAGAAAATCTTCATTGCGGTAGCTGTCTTTCGGCAACAACAGCACCAGCTGCGGTGACGGCAATGACCTAGCCTGGCTGCTCATACTTTTTCAACAAGATGCCGTCATCGCCGCAACAGGGGGCGGCACATTTTTTAACCTGATGGAGGCTAGCCGCTTCCCCCGAGAGATATTCCGCGACTGGCAGGTTGGACTCTGCGCAATCACACCCCTTGTCGTCATAAACATATACATTGTTTAACCCGACTTCGCGCGCCATCGCTTCGGCCTCATGCATTATTGCGGACGGTGTGGGCGGCAAATGGCTTAACTTGAAGGCAGGGAAGAAGCGAGTGATATGCCAGGGACTGTCGGCACCAAGGTGGTCATGAATCCATCTAGCGATAGACTTCAGCATTTCCGGGTCGTCATTTTTACCCGGTATTATATTGGTGCGGGTTTCTACATGAATGCCAAGCTGTCGTGCACGTTCTATCGAGCGAAGGACTTGCTTGACCGACGCAACCTTACAAATGTCCCGATAGAAGGCGTCATCGAGACTCTTGATATCCGAGCACAGAACATCCATCCACGGCGCCAATTCCTCCAGCGCCTCATCGGTGACAAAGCTGTTGCTGACATACACAGTATAAAGACCGCGTTCCCGTGCCACTCGTGCGACATCGAGCACATATTCAAGCCACACTGCTGGCTCCGAATAGGTAAACGCGATTCCTTCTACACCCTGACCAAGTGCCGCCTCTACCAGTCTCTCAGGCGAGGCATAAGCGGAAGTAGACGCGCCACGCGCCAGTTCATCCAGCGCCTCGACACCCCAGGATATTTCAAGGTTGTGGCAACCACCGCAGCGAAAATTGCAGCCGTAGCTCCCGACCGACATGACGCGCGTGCCCGGCCGGAAATGACGCACCGGCTTCTCCTCGACCGGGCCAACATCGATAGCCGAAACGATGCCGTAAGACAGGTTGTACAACCGACCATTGCGGTTGACGTGTGCCTGACAGAACCCTCGCTGGCCGTGCCCGATCTTGCAGCGCCAGAGACACAAATGACAACGTGCGGTGCCATTCTCGAGTTGCTCCTGCAGGCGCGTTTCGACCAGTTGGTACTCGCCGGCCATCGTGCTGGATTTCGGTATTTTCATCGTCATAAGTGCGGCCAACGTAGCGGGCTGACTGGTTGGTGGCAACCCCTGATTCCATAGGGCGAAGCGTCAAAATGTGTTAATGCAGGACACAGAGCGTCAGCGCAAACCGGGGGTGGCCCCGCCCGCCCTGCTGCGATCGATGTAGCCCATCTCAACCCGGCGTACGAATTCCCTAAAAATTCAATCAGTTGCTTAGCGCACACCGCGACCGGATTTTTCTGCCCAAATCAGTCGATATGGCGTGATTATTGCTCGCCATAGTAGGTATCGATAATAACTATATAAAGCGTCGCGCATGAAAAAACGCGTTGAAGTGGAGGATCTAAGGCCCGGCATGTATGTTGTCGAGCTCGATCGACCGTGGCCGGAATTCTCTCCTGGGGAGCACGGCTTCGCCATAATGACTTCCGACCAGCTCTCCAAGCTGCGGGCACTTTGTGCCTACGTTTATATCGAGACCGATCTGGAGGTGCTCGCGAATGCATCAGATACCCTGCACGATCCGGCCAGTTTTTCGCGGTTGGATCGGCCGGAACTCGAACTGGAGATGCTAAAGATATTTTCGGCTCCCGGTTTAGGTCACGACCAGTACCCCGACACACAGTCAATGGAAGCCGAGATCCGCACGATACGGCTTGTGCACGAACAGGCCGTTGAACTGATAGATGAAGTGATGCGGGTGGTACGTCTTGGTCGCTCAATTGATGTGGCAGCGACCAAAAGGATTATCTCGGACCTGGCCGACAGCATCATCCGGAACCCGGATGCCCTGGTCTGTTTTACCGCCATGCGGCAGACACAAACTACAACTGCCGAGCATGGATTGCGCACCTGTATCCTGGCTCTGGCTCTCGGCCGACACCTGGGCATGCGCAAGCGACAACTGGGCGACCTCGGCATTGGCACGCTGCTGCACGATATCGGAAAGACGCAGGTGCCCCAGGAAATCCTCGAGTGCGGACACGAACTAAGTGAGGAAGAACGCTGCATTCTCGAGAAACATGTGGCCGACGGCGTGGCCATCCTCGAAAGCACGGAAGGCATTTCCTCGAGCGCCATTGACGTCGCCCGCCAACATCACGAGCGCTACGATGGAAACGGCTACCCAACGGGTTTGCGCGAAAACGAAATTGGCCAGGTTGGTCATATCGGCGCGATCGTGAACTATTACGATAGCCTGATACATCCGCGGCCAGGAAAAAAATCGGTACCTTCCCACACAGCTTTAAAAATTATGTATGAGCATCGAGGCAAACTATTTCATCCAGGTCTGGTGGAAGAATTTATTCGTTGCATGGGCATCTACCCTATTGGCAGCATAGTTGAAATGCGAACTGGCGAAGTGGGAGTCGTTGTCTCACTCAATCGGGCACGCCGACTCAAGCCCCGCGTTGTACTGGTAATTAGCGCTGACCAGAAATATTTCGAGACGCCTGCCGTCGTCGACCTCACCCGGCATCGCAATTCCTACGGTGAACTACTGGAGATCGCCGGTGTTGCCGAAGGTCACGCCTACGGATTCGATCCGCTGGATTACCTGCCGAGCGTTGCGTAACCTCGAGGGCGCCTGTTCCCGACCGGGCGCCGAGCCCTTTAGTCGCCTGCGGGAAATACGCTATGCTCTGTTAAGAGCATGTATACTGCTCAAAAAAAAGAAACTATGGAATTTACAACTGAACAAGAAGAGATGGAGAGTCCCGGGCGCTACGCGGTCTGGCTGGTGCCGGATGCGAACGCAGAGCAGAGGTTTGCGAATGTAGTTGAGGACCTTAGCGATCGCTACAATTGCCCGCGATTTGCTCCACACACGACACTGCTGAGCGGACTCACCGGGGCCGAATCTGAACTCGTCGAAAAAACGCAGGCACTCGCCTCCGAGTTAACGTCTGTCGATGTCACCGCCACAGGCCTTGCGATGCAGCCCTACTATTTCACCAGCTTTTACCTGAAGCTCGACCCTTCGGCAGCACTATTGCTCGCCTACCAGAAGGCCACCCAGGCATTTCTCTCCCGCAGCGGTAACTTTGCGCCCCATGTAAGCCTGCTCTATGGCTCGATACCGCGAACGGAAAAGATCAGCCTCGGCGCGGAAATACACAATCGCGTTCCCGGCACATTCACGCTGGATCGCCTGTATCTGGTACACATTACGCTTGCAGTACCCAACTGGAAGATCATCAGCCGGTTCGACCTGCCGTCAGCTGATTAGGTCGACGCGAATCGATGTGCCCGGCGACTTGATCTAAGCGCCTACTGGATGGTGCGGGCCTCGGCCACTGTTCCGGGCCAGTCAGGCACGACTACTCGCCAACATGAATCGCCAGCTGCCGGCGTGACCCGCGATGACGGTGCTCCCAAAGGTAAATTCCCTGCCATGTACCCAGCGCCAACTGACCATCAATCACCGGGATCGACAGGCTGGTGGTGGTCAGCGCCGATTTGATGTGTGCCGGCATGTCGTCCACGCCTTCCATGGTGTGCGTATAGAGCGGATCATTCTCCGGCACCAGGCGATCGAGCCATACCTCCAGGTCACGACGCGCCGAGGGATCCGCATTCTCCTGAATGACGAGACTGGCGGAGGTGTGCTGGACCAGCACCGTACACAAACCCCCGGACAAACTGGCCGAGGTCACCACTGCCGCAACGTCTTGCGTGATTTCGTGCAAGCCTTGCCCGGATGTTGTGATACGGATTGTTTTTACCATGGCGTGCTTCCCAAAATGCCGATTGCGCAGTTAAACAAGCGGGATTACTGTATTATAAATACATTGATCCTGCGCCGAACCATTGCAGGTAGTATAACCCAGCAAGAACTCAATTCCGGGAGCGAGATGTGTCGAGACTAAGTGACTTCTTCTACAGCTTGTTAGCCAGATTTCAGGCCAACCTGAAACGGCTGCTGATTCTTTATCACCCGCGCACCTGGAAAACCAAGGGCCTGAACTGGACCATCGGGCTGATCGTAGTAACGCTGATGGTTGTTCTAACCGTTATGGCTTTCATCTGGAGTCGAGAACCGCCGACGTTTGATGTGCGGCAGGCTGCGATTGCGCGCCTGAATACAGATGAGGAAAAGCTTGTCATTGGCCAGGCTACTACTGGTGCGCTGATCAAGGTTGCTGAAACCCTGCTGGACAAACCGGGTGGCTATCTCTCTAACGACGTAACACCGCCGACCGTATTCCTCGACAACATCCCGAACTGGGAGTTTGGCGCATTGGTGCAGGTACGCGATCTGGCCAAGGCCCTGCGCAACGATATGAGCCGCTCTCAGTCGCAGTCGCTGGAAGACCCGGATCTGGCGGAGGCCGAACCGCATTTCAATTTCAGCACCGACTCCTGGCTGTTTCCGCCAAGTGAAACCAAATATCGCTCGGGCATGGTATCCCTTGAGAAGTATTTCCATCGTCTGTCAGACCCACGGCGCACCAACACCCAGTTCTTTGCGCGTGCCGACAATCTGGCCGACTGGCTGGCGACCGTCTCGAAACGCCTCGGTAGCCTGTCACAACGGCTGTCGGCAAGTGTCGGTCGCGAACGTGTCAACACCAATCTTGCAGGGGATACTGCTGCCCGGCAGTCGACACCGGAACCTACATTCCTGGAGGTGAAGACACCGTGGCTGCAAATCGATGACGTGTTTTTTGAGGCTCGTGGATCGACCTGGGCGCTACTGCATTTTCTGCAAGCTGCAGAAATAGATTTCCAACAGGTACTGCGGAAAAAGAATGCCGTCGTTAGCCTGCGCCAGGTGATACGTGAACTGGAGGCGACACAGGAGAGTATCTGGAGTCCGGTAATTTTAAATGGACGCGGGTTCGGTTTTGTAACCAATCACTCACTGATCATGGCCAATTATATTTCGAGAGCGAACGCCGCAGTAATTGAACTCAGGAACCTGTTGCAGGAGGGTTAAGTTCAGCCCAGTCGCAATGGCTGGGCATCCCCGAGATTTAGCGCACTCGATACCACCTGCAGGGCAAACTCGCAGAAGTGTTCGAGCGAGCCCAGATCATCCGACTCGCCCATGGTGTCTTTTAGACCCTCCATGACCAGGCGAACGCGGTAGTCGTGATCGCCGCGACGCGTGCGCTCACAGGTTACGTACACCACGGGCTCGGTTTCACCTTCCTTTACCGCCGCGAGAATATATTGATAGTTGGGCGGGTCCGACGATTCGATCTCGCCCAGCACCGACACCACATACTCGCCGTACTGGTATCGGCGCTGCGGAATTGCGGTGCGAATCGACGGCCGTTCCATGTCTACGCCAGCGCAACCTTTTGTGCAGCGGTGACCGCACCAGCGTTAATCGGGATGCTCATATCCGTCAGAATCGACTCCAGTGCGCCCAGACAGTACATCACATTCTTCATGTTACTGGCATGCCCCATTAGACCAATGCGCCAGACCTTGCCAGCCAACGCGCCCAGTCCGGCACCAATTTCGAGATCGAACTCGCTCAACAAACGAGCTCGAACTGCGGCCTCATCCACTCCTTCGGGAATCACGACAGCATTCAGTTGCGGCAAGCGATTCGCCTCATCAACCAGGAACGACAATCCCATCGCCTCAATTCCGGCGCGTAGTGCCTGATGGTTACGCGCGTGTCTGGCCCAGGCGTTTTCCAGACCCTCTTCTTCAAGCATCACCAGCGCCTCATGCAAACCGTAGAGCGCATTGATCGGTGCGGTGTGATGATAGGCGCGCTTGGCCTGGCCGCTCCCCCAGTAACCCATGACCAGATTCAAATCGAGAAACCAGCTCTGTACTCTGGTTTTGCGCGCCTTGATCGCAGCAACGGCGCGCTCACTGAACGACACAGGCGAAAGGCCAGGTGTGCACGACAGACACTTCTGGGTACCCGAATAGATTGCATCAATACCCCATTCATCCACTAGCAAAGGCGTTCCACCGAGAGAAGTCACCGCATCGACGATGGTCAGGCAGTCGTGCTTGCGCGCGATGTCACACAAGGTTTTGGCATCGGACTGTACGCCAGTTGAAGTCTCGGCATGAACAAACGCGACAACTTTGGTGTCGGGATTGTCCTTCAACGCCTGCTCAAGCTTGTTCGGATCAACTGCAGCCCCCCAGTCGTCCTCCACCATCACCGCAGTACCACCGGCACGCTCGACATTCTCTTTCATGCGGCCACCAAACACGCCGTTCTGGCAGATGACAACCTTGTCACCCGGCTCGACCAGATTTACAAAACAGGTCTCCATCCCGGCCGATCCAGGCGCCGACACCGGTATCGTCAATTCATTTTTGGTCTGGAAGGCGTACTGCAGCATGGTTTTCATTTCGTCCATCATGCCGACGAAGGCAGGATCCAGATGCCCAATGGTCGGGCGCCCCATTGCCTCAAGAATACGCGGATGAACGTCCGATGGACCGGGCCCCATAAGAGTGCGAAGTGGTGGTACGAATGATTTTGCGGTCATGGTTAGTTTCTTTTATTTGTTGCGGTGGGCCGAAAGTATACGATTCTGGATAGACGGTTCAATAGAATTTAAAAATAAACCCGCCGGCTTCAGGCTTACTGCATTGATTTTGCCCGGCATCGGCT
>Ga0209536_100005906_pt1 | contig 18885 bp, 12 predicted proteins | sample DeeMarSeWOR28_12_FD_187461 | JGI IMG/M metagenome (GOLD analysis project Ga0209536, IMG submission 187461) | Marine sediment microbial communities from White Oak River estuary, North Carolina - WOR-2-8_12 (SPAdes) (version 2) | ecosystem: Environmental > Aquatic > Marine > Intertidal zone >... | reverse complement strand
TGCCCCACCGCCGTCCCGAGAGGATCGGCACCGCCGAGCTGAGTGCGCACGAAGGTCCGGTTCACGATCACGACCCGCTCCGCCTCCGGCCCGTCCGTCCGGGTGAAGGGCCGGCCGGCGACGACCTCGGCTCCGATCGTCTCGAAGTACTCGGGCGTGACCACGAAGCCGGAGATCCCCTCGCGACGCAGCTCGGGCGGATCCCCCGGCAGCAGAAGTCGGGGGGCCCAGGACGGCGACTGGAACGGAGGGTTGGAGGTCGCGGCCGCCGACTCGACACCGGGGACAGAGCGGACCTCTTCGACCGCGCGATCCCATCCGATCCATCCAGCCTCGTTCATGGCGCCGGGGCGCTTAAGCGCGATCCTCATCGTGACGAGCCCGTCGGGCTCGAAGCCCGGCTCGACGGAGAGGATGCGGACGAACGAGGTGAAGAGGAGGCCCGCACCCGAGAGGAGAACGACCGCGACCGCGATCTGCCCGCCGACGAGCACCGTCCGAAGCCGCGAGGAAGGCGCGGTCGCGGTCCGACCGGAGGTGGTGCCGTTCAGCGTGCGCCGCATCGACCTCATCGCCGGAAGCAGTCCCGCCGCCACGCCCGACCCGAGTGACACCGCCGCGGCCACCGCGAGGACCCGGGCATCCACCTCGACGTCACCGACCCGGGGAAGGGACGCAGGCGCGTAGCGAAGGAAGGCCTCCACACCGGCGTACGCCAGCACGACGCCGATCACCCCTCCCGCGGCAGAGAGCAGTCCGGCCTCCGTCATGAGAAGCCGGGCCACGTGCCCGCGCCGGGCCCCCAGCGCGATCCGCACGTCGAGCTCCCGGGCGCGGTCGAGCGCGCGGGCCAGCAGGAGCGTCGCGGAGTTCATCGACGCGAGCACGAGCAGGAGCGCAGCGGCCGAGAGGAAGATCCACAGCGTGCGTCCGGTCGTACCTACCGTCTCCGCGTGTAGGCCGTTCACTCCGATCCCGAAGTAGCTTCCGTCCGGGTACACGTTTCCGTCCGGGTACTCTGCCGCGAGGTCGGCCGCGATCGCGCGGGCTTCTTCTCGCGCGGCCTCGACGTCGGTGTCGGACGCTAGACGACCCACGATCGCCAGACTGCGCATCCCGCGGGACGCGTACCGCGGGTGGTCCGGCTGGAGGGGCATCCAGAAGTCGGGGTCGGCTCGGAAGAACGACTCCGGCGGCCGGAAGTCCCGCGGGAGTACTCCCACGATGGTGACCGCCGTCCCGACAGGCTCGAAGTTGCGACCCACCACGTCCGGATCCGCCCCGAAACGCCGCTGCCAGGCGCCGTACGAGAGCATCACCACCGGGTCCCCGTCGGCGCGGTGCTCGGTCGGCAGGAAGGTGCGGCCCAGTGCCGGGGTCACGGCCAGGGCCTCGAAGAAGTCGCGGGACACCCTCGCGGCGCCCGCGAACTCGGGGCCGGAGCCCTGGTCCGGAAGCAGAACGTTCGTGGTCTCGATCCCGGCGAGCACGTCGAAGGAGCGAGTTCGCTCCGCGAAGTCCTGGAAGTTGAGCATCGAGATGCCGGCGAGGTGCTGGAGCGCCGCAGCCTCGTCCGCCCACTCGCGGGTCGGAAAGGTCGTGCCGACGGCCGCGAGGCGCCCGGGGTCGTCGTAGGGCAACGGCCGCAGCATGATCCCGTCGACCACGCTGAAGATCGTCGTCGTCGCGCCGATACCGAGGCCCAAAGTGAGCGCGACACCGCCCGCGAATCCCGGCCGGCGTCGAAGGCCCCGAAGGGCCATCCTCAGATCCTGACTCCACGTCCCCATCCTCTCCCGTCCCCAAGCTCCGCCCTTCTCTGTCGCCCCCTTCCCGGCGTCGTGCCACCCGGAAGCTTCGATCCGCATCCGTCGGCGCGCTCGGACTGCACGGGGTGTCCACCACGCGATAGCGCTCCGCACGAGCGCACGCCGCAGTCGGGCGCGCGCGCCGGGCCTCCCCTCGGCTATGTCGTGCTCGAACCGCTCCAGCAGATCCCCGACCACGTATTCGGCGCCCTCGCCCCGAATCAGCACCCGAAGGAGGAGGCAATCGAGTCGGGAAAGAGACGGGCTCAACGGGCTCGCTCCCCCGCGAGCGCCTCGAGCCGGGGCATAAGCCCCTCGGACATCGAGCGGATCACGTCGACCGAGCGGCTCAGCTCCACCGCCCCGGCCGGCTCCAGTCGGTAGTACTTGCGGCGTCGGCCGCCGCGCTCCGGGGTCGGCTCCCCGACGCGAGCCGTCACCAGGCCGCGCGCAGCGAGTCGATCGAGCGCCGTGTAGATCGCGCCCGCCGCGACCTCGCGGCCCGTGCGCGCCTCGATCGCCCTGCCGATCGACGCTCCGTAGGCCTCGTCCTCGAGCTCGACCAGCGCGAACAGGATCAGCTGCTCGAACTCTCCCAGGGCACGCCCCATGATATCTCCTTCACTGTAGTAGTTCTGCGATATCTACTACAGTGCAGGTGAAATCACAAGGGGAGCCTCACGCGTGCAGGTCGTCGGGGTCGTGCCGACCTCAACCCGGATACGTGTACGGCGCCTGCAGACCGAGCGGGATGCCGAGCCCCCAGTACACCAGCAGGAAGGCCGACCACAGCACGATGAAGAACATCGAGTACGGCAGCATGATCGAGACCAGCGTGCCGATGCCGAGCGACTTCACGTACCGCTGACAGTAGACGACCACGAGCGGGAAGTACGGCATCAGCGGGGTGATGATGTTCGTGGTCGAGTCGCCGACCCGGTACGCCGCCTGGGTCAGCTCCGCGCTGATGCCGAGCTGCATCAGCATGGGCACGAAGATCGGGGCGAGCAGCGCCCACTTCGCCGACGCGGAGCCGACGGCGAGGTTCACGAAGCCGGTGAGGAAGACGATTCCCACGATCGTGAACCCGCCCGGCAGCGCGAGCTCGCGCAGGAAGTTCGCGCCCTTCACGGCGAGGAGCGCGCCGAGGTTCGACGTCCCGAAGGCCGCGATGAAGAGCGCGCAGAAGAAGGCCATGACGATGTAGTAGCTCATCTGCTGCATCGCCTTCGTCATCGCGTCGATCACGTCCTTGCTCTTCTCGAACGTGCCCGCCGCGTAGCCGTAGACCGTGCCCGGAATCATGAAGAGGAGGAAGATCAGCGGGACGATCGACTGCATCAGCGGAGCCGAGAACGCCGTGAGGTCTCCGTCCGGAGCGCGCAGCGGCGAGTCGGCCGGCGCGGCGGCGACCCAGAGCAGAGCGACCCCGGCCGCCATGACACCCGTCGCCGCCCAGAAGGCCCTGCGCTCGCGGGCGTCGGTCTCCTTCATCTCGGGCATCTCGTCCGGATCCCCGTCGACCGCGGTCGCCAGGAGGCGCGGCTCGACCACCCGGTCGGTCAGGTACCACCCGACGACGACGATCAGGACGCTCGACGCCGACGTGAAGAACCAGTTGCACAGCGGGTTCACCAGGATCTCCGGATCGATCAGCTGAGCCGCACCCTGGGTGAAGCCCTGGAGGAGCGGGTCGATCCCGGACGGGATGAAGTTCGCGCTGAAGCCCCCCGAGACGCCGGCGAACGCCGCGGCGATCCCGGCGAGCGGGTGTCGACCGGCGGCGTAGAAGATCACCCCGCCCAGGGGGATGACGAGCACGTATCCCGCGTCCGTCGCCGTGTGGCTCACGATCGCGACGAGGATCAGCATGGGGGTCAGGAGCGCCTTCGGCGTGACGCCCAGCACGATGCGGAGCGCCGCGTTGATGTACCCGCCGTGCTCCGCGACCCCGATGCCGAGCATGGCGACGAGCACGACGCCGAGCGGAGGGAAGGAGGTGAACGTCTGCACCATGCCGGCGAGGAAGGAGGCCATGCCCGCCCCGGTGAGCAGGTTGTTCACCTGGATCGCCTCGCCGGAGCGCGGATCGATCTCGGTGAACGCGACGCCCGACAGGATCCAGGAGAGCCCCCACACCAGCACGAGGCTGATGACGAAGAGCACCGCCGGATCGGGAAGCCGGTTTCCGACGACTTCGATGGCGTTCAGCATCCGGTCGATGCGGCGGGGCGTCTCGAGCGTGGCGGATTCGGAGGACAAGGGGCAGCTCCTGGCAGGGGCACGGCGCGGTGCGTCCCCGCCAACTTGTGGCGCGGCAGCTGCGCACGCACGGGCGCCTGCGCGAAGCCCTCGCTGTCAGCCGTCCGCGTCGATCCGCAGAGCGCCTCGCTTCAGGGCGTAGCGATGGAACGCGAAGCCCGAGGGCACACCCTCTTCCCTGCCCAGCGCCAGCCCCGCCAGCATCCGGCCGGTGGCAGGGCTGTGCTTGAACCCGCTCCCCGAGAAGCCGGCGCCCACGACCACACCGCTGGCCAGCCGATCGATGATCGGCATGCCGTCCGGCGTCATCGTGTAGAAGCACGACTCCTGGATCGCGGGGCGTCCCGCATCGAGCCCGGGCAGGTGCTCCGCGACGTACGCGCGTACCCGAGCGACGTACGGGGCGAGCGCATCCGGGTCGGGCGCGTCCGGGTCAGCGTCGGGCCCGCCGTGGAAGAGCACCTTCACCAGACCGGGATACTCGCACGCCGGCAGTCCGTACATGTCCGTCAGCCGCGCGTTGAAGAGGATGGGAAAGCCGTGTGCCACGTCGTGCGCTCCGGTCGTGTCCCGCCAGTACGTCACCGGCGTGTGAACGGTGCGGAGGAGGCTCGCCAGGTCGGGAACGAGTCGGCCCGACCACGGCCCCGCGCAGACGACCACCGCGTCGAAGTCCGTCGGCCGAACCTCGGTGTCGTCGTGCGACCGAAGCTCGATCCGAACCCCCGCCGCGCGCGGCTCGACCGAGGTCACGCGCGCCGTCACGACCCGTCCGCCGAGCTCGCGAAAGCGGCGCTGCACCGCGTGCACGCACCGATGCGCGAAGAGGATCCCTCCATTCGGGTCCCACGCCGCGCCCCACTCCTCCGGGTAGCGCAGCGTCGGAAAGCGCTCCGCCACGGCCGCGTGGTCGAGCCACGCGCACGGCCGGCCCCCGTCGCGCACGATCGCCATGTACCTGTCGAGGTAGGGGTCGCCCTCCCGACCGAAGTTCAGCAGACCAGTCCTGACGAAGAGCGGCTCGGAACCTTCACGCTCCAGCGTCTGCCACCGCTCGAGCGAGTACTCGAGTCGGTCGAGCTCGTCGTCTCCCAGGAATCGGAACGCGCGCGACTGCCCGTGCGAGCTGCCCCGCGTGTGGGGGAGGGGGAACTGCTCGACGAGCGTGGTGCGGGCGCCCGCCTCGGCCAGATGCAGCGCAGTCCACGATCCGATGATGCCCGCGCCGACCACGCACACCTCGCGGGCAGCCGAAGCGGAGGTCGACTCGATCGGGCGGTTCGTCATGGCTCCCGGGGCGAATGCGTCTTTCTGGAACACAACGTACCTTCTGCGCCGCTTCCGTCCGAATCGATCCCGCATCCGAACCCGTCATGACCAGCGTCCCCCTTCTCGATCCGGCCTCCCCGGGGCTCTCTGCCCTTCTCGCCTCCCCCGCCCTTCCGGCTCGCGCTCGCGGAGCCGCCCGATAATGGCGGCCAAGAAACGGCGCGGGCCGCGCCCGCAGGTGAAGGGGTTCCGACCGGGCAAGGAGCCGGCCCACCTGAAGAAGCAGAGGGCCAAGGCCGAGCTCGGATCGAGGGCCTCGTGGGCGCAGAAGGCGGCCGTCGACGCCGTGGCGGGGCGGTCGCCTCAGGAGGTCCGCGCCATGGTACGTCGGTGGAGGCTCGCGCTCATCGTCGGCGCGGTCGCGCTCGGCGTGGGCGGAGCCTTCCTCTACGCGTGGTCGGTTCCCGCCGGCGTCGCGGTGCACGTGCTAGCGGCGACGGCCGCGGTCCTCGCGTGGCGGGTCCAGCGATCGGCGCAGGGCCTGGAGGACATGTCGCGCTCGCTCTAGACGTGGAGGCCGTCCATCTTTTCGACTCCGTCGTCCTCAGCCGAGCCGTGCCCGTGCGTACGCACCCCCCCCGCTCCTTTCCGACGCTCCACCTCCTTCTTCTCGTCGCGCTGACCGTTGCGGCACCGGCCGCGGCCCAGGACCGCTTCGGCGCCGCGGTCGCGCTGACCGGTCCCGATGAGCTGGTGGTGATGAAGCCGGGGGCCGCGATCGGACCGACCGGAGCGATCGCGTACCGGCTCGGCCCGGACGGGACGTGGACGAGAGTCGAGCGCCTCTCGATGCTGCCCGGCGGGTACCCGGGCGAGTCGCTCCTCCCCCAGCTGAGCGCCGGCGGGGACCTGCTGATCCTCGGCGGCGGAGATCCGGACGGCCGCGAGGCGGGGCACCTCTTCATGAAGGAAGGAGGGGCGTGGGCGCCACGCATCCGCGTGCCCGCCGATCCCGCGATCGGAGCCTCGGCCGGGAGCCTCCCCGCCAGCGGACTCGACATGGCGACGCTCATGGCCATCATGGGCCCGCCCGCGCGCAGCGTGGCGCTGTCACCGGACGGGACGCGCATGGCGGTCGCGGGTGGGGCGCTCGAGGAGGGGACCGTTCACGTGCTTCGTCGGGCAGGCGAGACGTGGACACTCGAGGAGGCACTCCGTGCACAGTCGGATCCGGGCGAGACGGCGCCTCCCGGGTTCGGCGCGACGCTGGCCATGAGCGACACCCGACTCCTTGTGGGTGCGCCCAACGCCGGGCCCGGTGGCGCGGCGTACCTGTTCGAGCGGGGCGCGGCGGGGTGGACGGCGGTGGCCGCGTTTCTCGCGGACTCCACGGAGGCAGACGGTCGGCTGGGCGCGACCGTGGCACTGTCCGAGGAGCGGGCCGAGGCGTACGTCGGCGCACCGGGCCGGGACCGCGTGCTCGCGTTCGCGCCCGACGTAGACGGCGTGTGGACACGTGCCCGTGAGCTCGCTCCCCCGCCCGCCGGTGAAGAAAGCCCACTCGGTTTCGGCGCCGCCCTTTCGCTCGACGGGGATCGGCTCGCGGTGGGCGCGCCCCTGGCGGGCGGCGGAGACGGACGGGCGTTCGTCTTCGGACGCGGCTCGACGGAGTGGACCCTCGAGCGCACGCTCACCGGGGGTGATCTCGGGCGGGCGCGGTTCGGGACCGCCGTCGCAGTACGCGGGGCCCACGTGGTCGTCGGAGCGCCGGACGCGTACGGTGGGTCCGGCCGGGCGGCCGTCTTCGATCTCGACGGCGAGACCGAGCCCGCGTGGCTCGAGCCGGGAGGGGAGCTCGCGCAGGTGAGCGGGGCCGAGCCCGTCATCTGCACCGACGGCGAGGCCGCCGGCTTCGCCTGCGAGGGCGTGGACCTCGTGTCCTTCCTGCCCCTCGAGGCGATGGGCGCCGAGCCGGGAGAGCGGGTGAGCGACGTCTGGGGATGGACCGACCCCGAGACGGGTCGCGAGTACGCGCTCGCGGGGCGCACGGCCGGCCTCGCCTTCGTCGACATCACCGAGCCGGGCACCCCTCGCCTCGTCGGCCTCATGCCCGCCAACCCGGCGAGCGCGCGTGACATCAAGGTCTACCGCGACCACGCCTTCCTGGCCGGAGACGGCGCCGGCGACCACGGGCTCCTCGTCTTCGACCTCACGAGGCTCCGCCACGTGTCGGAGGTTCCGGCCACCTTCGAGCCGGACGCCCGTTACGACGAGGTCGCGAGCGCACACAACCTCGTCATCGACACCGAGTCGGGCTTCGCGTACACCGTCGGAACGAACACCGGCGGTCAGTCGTGCGGCGGCGGTCTGCACATGATCGACATCCGGGAGCCGCTGCAGCCTGCGTTCGCCGGCTGCTACACCGACACCGAGGGGCTCATCTGGACCGGCCGCACGCACGACGCGCAGTGCACCGTGTACCGCGGGCCCGACGAGGCTTATCAGGGCCGGCAAGTCTGCTTCGCGGCCAACGAGACCGCCATGCGGATCGTGGACGTTACCGACAAGGCCGCCCCCCGGCCCATCTCGACGGCGAGCCATCCAGGAACGGCCTACGTGCATCAGGGATGGCTGACCGAGGATCACCGCTATCTCTACGTCAACGACGAGCTCGACGAGATCGTCGGGACCACCGACCGGACCCGGACCCTCATCTACGACGTGGCCGAGCTCGACGACCCGATCCTCGTGGCCGAGCACCTCGGTCCCGACCAGGCCACCGATCACAACCTCTACATCGAGGGCAGCCGCGCGTACCTCGCGAACTACCAGGCGGGCTTTCGCGTGCTCGACATCTCCGACCCGGAGCGTCCCGTGGAGATCGGCTGGTTCGACACCACGCCGTACGGGGAGAACCCGCCCGGCTTCCTCGGTGGCGCATGGACCGCCTGGCCGTTCTTCGAGAGCGGGATGATCGTCGTGTCGAGCATGAACGAGGGGCTCTTCATCGTGCGGCCGCAGCGGCCGGTGATGTAGAGGGCGAGGCGGATCAGCGGGGCTCGAGCGTCATCCGGACCGCATTGTCCGCCAGGTGCCACGTGCGTCCGCCGTCTCGGCTGATCTCCAGCCATACGTCGTAGCGGGTCTCGACACGGCTCTGTCCACCCGACAGCGCGGTGACGGTGGTCACACCCGCGGACGCCCGGTCAGGGCTCTCCCGGACCGTGATACCCTCCGGCATCACGCTGCCCTGGAGCTCGAACGTGACGAGCTCGGTGTCGAAGGTGCGCGTGTCGCCGCTCACGCTCGACAACGTGATGCGCTCCGCCATGCGCGCCGGCACGGAGAGCGGGTAGGTAACAGCGCTCGGAACGGCCGGGGGCTCGAGCACCAGCTCTCCTTCGAACATCGCGGTGTACTCCGACTGCACGGTCTCTCCGATCACCTCCGGAGGCGCAGCCGAAGCGGTGAACGTGCCGTGGCGTCCGCAGAAGAGCGTGACCTGCTGATCGGGAAATGCATGCGCCTCGGTGCCGCGGTAGACGGCGCCGGCCACGGGCAGAGCGACGTCGATCACCGTGACCCCCGGATCGAGGAGTCCGTCCTCCTCGCCCGAGCACGCGGCCAGCGGGAGTAGCAGCAACGCGAACAGGAGGGCGCGTGAGCGGATCACGTGAGGTGCAGCCTCGGGCCCCTAGCCGACGCAGGCCAGGTTGATGTCGAACGAGACCTCGATCCCGACGGGGTCGTCCGAGTCGCCGTCGGTGAGGGTGCCGACCACGGTTCCGGACATGTTTCCGCCCATGCCCCGACCCGAGTGCGATTCGATCGTCAGCGTGCCGGTTCCTTCGAGTCGGCTGGGGACCCGGACGGGTGAGTCCGCCGGCATGTTCGCCGGCACCTCGACGCCATTGTCCCATACGACGCTGGCGAGCTCCACCTCCCCGGTGTAGCCCCGCGGAACCGGTGCGCTCGACTCCATCCGGAACTGGAAGTACGTGTCGCCGGTGGCCGCCCCGCGCGAGAAGCTGATCGACATCGGGCTCGGCGCTGCGCACCCTCCCACCAGGGTGAGCTCGGCCGCCGAGGGCAGTGCGGCCGCCGGCTCCGCACCGGTGACCGCGAACTGGAACGCGTTGATGGGCCCGTCCGTGGCGGCGGCGCTTCCTTCCTCGGTCTCGGCAGGAGGCGCTTCGTCGATCGGGGCCCCGCCGTCGCCGCCGCCGCAGGCGACGAGAAAGAGCGACATGGCCAGGGTCGTGGCTACAGCCGAGCGAATCATCCTTCGACTCCCGGTGGATGGAAGCGGGAAGGTCCCGGGCCCTCCCCTGCCGGGCTCCAGGATGGCCGCACGGGGTCGGGCGGGCAACCACGCGGGCGCCATGACGGCGCAGACCTGCGACAGTAAGATCCTCATATTCGAGACGACCGCGAAGGTCGCGGTCGGTGTGGCAGACTGAATCAGGAGCACGCCATGAGCCCGACGCCGGGATCGCTTTACCTCGGCCAGGAACTCGATCCCGAGGACGCGTCCCCGGTCGGGGAGCGCCTCGATCTGAAGAGTGATCGCCTCACCACCCACGGCGTGATCGTCGGCATGACCGGGTCGGGCAAGACGGGGCTCGGTATCGTCCTGGTCGAAGAGATCCTGGCGGCCGGCATTCCCGTGCTGATCCTCGATCCGAAGGGCGACATGGGGAACTTGCTGCTGAACTTTCCCTCCTTCGCCCCGGCCGACTTCGAGCCCTGGGTCGACCCGGGCGAGGCCCGCCGCAAGGGGATGTCGACGTCCGAGCTGGCGAGCGCGGAGGCCGAGAAGTGGCGTGCCGGACTGGAGGCTTCAGGCGTCACGGCGGAGCGCATGCGCGCCGTCCGCGAGGGTACCGACATCCGTGTGATCACGCCGGGCTCCACGGCGGGCATTCCCCTCAACCTCATCGGGGACCTCTCCCCCCCGGAGGAATCGTGGGACGAATCCGCGGAGTCGATCCGGGACGAGATCGAGGGCCTCGTGTCGGGGCTTCTCGCTCTCGTGGACATCGAGGCCGACCCGCTCACCAGCCGCGAGCACATTCTCCTGTCGAACCTGGTGGAGCACGCCTGGCGCGACGGGCACGCCCTCGACCTGGCCACCCTGCTCCGGCAGGTGCAGGAGCCGCCCATGAGGCGCCTCGGCGTCTTCGAGATGGACACGTTCTATCCCGCCCGCGAGCGGACCAGGCTCGCGATGCGCCTGAACGGCCTGATGGCGTCTCCGTCCTTCGCCGAATGGATGCAGGGTGAGCCGCTCGACGTCGCTTCCCTGCTCCGGGCACCCGACGGACGGCCGAGGGCCTCGATCCTTCACCTCGCGCACCTCTCGGACGCCGAGCGGATGTTCGTCGCCACCCTCGTCCTGACCAAGGTCGTGACCTGGGTGCGCGCCCAGCCGGGCACCTCCGAGCTGAAGGCGCTCATCTACGCCGACGAGGTGATGGGATTCGCGCCGCCGACCGCCGAGCCGCCCTCCAAGCGCCCGATCCTGACCCTCTACAAACAGGCCAGGGCCCACGGCGTCGGTCTCGTCATGGCTACGCAAAACCCCGTCGACCTCGACTACAAGCTGATGTCGAACGCGGGGACGTGGATGGTGGGCCGACTCCAGACGGAGCGGGACAAGGCGCGCATCATCGAGGGCCTGCGCTCGGCGTCGGGCGACGTCGACGTCGCCTCGTGGGACGCCCGGATCGGTCAGCTCGGAAAGCGTCAGTTCCTCCTGAAGAGCGCGAAGTCGGCTCAGCCGACCCTGTTCACCACCCGTTGGGCCATGTCGTACCTGCGTGGACCGCTCACGCGATCCGAGCTCTCGTCTCTCCGGCCCGACGACGCCGTGGCCCGGGCCGCTTCGGCGACGTCGCACGACGCGTCCGCAAGAACGGGGTCCCCCTCGCCGGATCTTGCGAGCGACGAAGTGCCGAATATGCCGGAAGTCGCGGACGGCTTGTCCGTGCGGTTCCTCGATCCGGGCGCTCCGTGGGCGACGGAGCTCGGGATTCGCGCGGACACGCGCCGTCTTTCCCCCGGGCTCGCCGTTCGCGTGCACATGCTCTTCGACGAGCGCGTCGGCGACATCCGGCACGAGCAGGCATGGGAAGCCGTTCTCTTCCCGCTCACGGAAGCCCCCGACGCCGACGAGGCGCGGGCCGTCGACTACGACGACCGGGACTTCCGGTCCGACGCCCCCGAGGGAGCCACCTTCCTCGTCGGAGACGCTCCGCTGGACAAGAAGACGTACTTCGCAAAGGCCGAGCGGGCCGTCGAGGAACGCCTTTTCCGTGAGGAGACGCTGGAGCTGTTCCGGAACCTGGAGCTCAAGCTCTACGGACGCCCGGGTGAGACCCGTGAGGACTTCGTCCGACGATGCGAGGCGGCCGCCGAGGACCGAGCCGACGCCGAGGCGGAGCAGATCCGGGACCGCTACGAGACGCGGCTGAAGTCCGCCCAGCGACGGCTCGCACAGGCCGAGAGGCGCGTCCGTGAGCTCGACGTCGACCACGGGCAGCGAAAGCAGCAGGAGCTCGTCGCCGGCGCCGGAGAGGTGCTGTCGATGTTCCTCGGAGGCCGCCGCCGAACCCGGAGCCTCTCCGGCATGGCGTCACGCCGCTCGACGACGGTCCGTGCCAGGGAGCGCCTCCGCAGCGCGGTCGAAAAGGCCGAGGACTACCAGGACGCGATCGAGGATCTCGAGGAGGAGCTCGCCGAGGAGCTGTCGGAGATCTGGGAGCGCTGGGAGTCGGCAGCGAATGAAGTCGATCGTTTCGAGATCGGCTTGGAGCGCACGGACATCCGGCTGGACGAGATGGTCCTATTCTGGGCTGCGCTGGGCTAGGTCAGCGGGCGCGGCGTAGCCGGTCGAGTCGCCTGCGAGCCTCGGCGGCTGATGCGGCGTCGCCGAGCCGGTCGGTAGCCTCGATGCGCAGCCGCAGGCTCTCGGGCACGAACGCGACATAGAGCACGGGCTGCGGATGCTCGAAGGCTGCAGCGACCTGGATGGCATCCTCGAAGTCCCCCGTGGCGACCAGCAGCGACGCCAGTGCCAACCGCTCGGCCGCGAGATGCTCCCACAGCGTCCACTGTAGATCGTTGGGCCGCGACACCGGAACGAGCGCACCGAAACGTGCGATGGCCTCCGTGGTGTCGGCGACGGCCAACGCCGACCACGCGTCGAGCGCGTCAGCCAGCAGCGCATAGATCGAGACCGAATCCGGGGTTGCGGTGACGCTTCGGTCGCGCGCCTCGTCGGCGACCTGCCTCACCGTCTCCGGAGAGCCGTGAAGCGCGTTCCACGCACCGATCGACCACAGCGCGGTGGCGCTCGGTTCGGTAAGCCGCTGGAGGCTCCGAACGGCATCGACTGCGTCGTCGAACAGTCCGCCGCCGGCACCGCCCGGAGCGAAGGACTTCCCGACGGCGTCGACCACCCGCAGGTACGATCGGGGATTCTGAAACTGCTCGGCCGAGGCAATCAGTTCGCGTGCCTCCGCTTCCTGCCCCAGGGCGAGGTAGAGGCTCTGGAGCCCGAGGAGTGTCGACCACTGCATGGGAATCTTCCGACGATCACCATCCTCCAGCTGCGCGCTCCACTCCGCCATCGTGTGAAACGCTCCGAGGGCACACGCCGGGTTCGCCGCGCCTGCCCCGAGGTTGACGCCGACATAGAGGACGGCGAGCCCGTCCTCCGCACGAGCTGCGGTCGCCCACGAGGACTCGTCCGTCCCGGAGCGAACGCATCGCGACATGAGCTCGAGCTGCGTCGTGAAGACCGTAGCCTCCCCCTCTCGCTGAAGCGCCTCACGGAGCGAATCTCCGGCCGCCGTATCCCCCCGCCGGAAAGCGAACTCCGCGAGGTGCAGAAGGGGTGGAGTGAAGCCAGGATCGTTCTGACGGGCCCGGCGGAAGGCGTCCTCGGCGCGAGCCACGCTCGAGCCCACGCTCGGTAGCAGGTGGTAGTAGACCTCGCCCAGCGCCATCCATGCGTCGCTCCACTCGGGATACTGGAGTGTCACGTCGAGCAGGACCCGTTCGGCTTCGGCTGCCTCACCGCGGTAGTAGCTGCGAGTGCTCCGCGCCAGAGCCCTCTGCCGGGGACTGAGCGACTCTTCGTGCTGGAGTGCCAGCTCGATCAGCGAAGCCGCGCGTGAATTCTGCAGCGTCCATCGCGCTGCCTGCGCACCCCGGATGGCTGCAACCGCCATCGTGGAGTCCGACTCGATCGCACGCTGAAACGACTCGAGCGCAGGACCGAACCGGGATTCCCGATACTCGCGCTCTCCGTTCAGCCACGCGGCCACGGCCTCGGGATCGAAGTCGCCGAGGGCCTGAGTCGCCACGGGGCGACCCGTATCGATCAGGTTGGGGAGCAGCGACACCAGGGCACGCGTTCCCAGGGCCAGGAGGTCATTGGACAGCCCCGTCTGCAGGCTGGTCTGTACCAGGTCCCCGCTTCGTGCGTCGTGGAGTCGGAGCACGACACTGACCGAGTCCTCCTTCGTCATGATCCGCCCGTCGATCACGTGTCTGGCACCCCGATCGCGCGCGATGTCCACGCCGAGGCGGATGGACCACGACTCCATGTCACCGCGGACCGACGGGTCGAGCCAATCCCAGCCGTCGATCCATCGGAGGGGCCTGGAATGCTCGAGGGCGTTGCCGACCATGATCGCCACCTGCTCCCCGACCGACTGGTCGACCCGCTCTACGCGCTGGTCGATCAGCGGAAAGACGATCACCTGATCCAGGTCGAGCTGTGCGGAGGAGGGTCGCACCGACCAGAGTCCGAAACCGGTCGCGGCCAGCGCCGCTGCACCCAATGCCACGGCCCCCAGGCGCTGGCGCCGGCCCGCCTTCCTCCCTCCGACTCCCGGCCGGGAAAGCTCCTGGGCGAGGGACCGGGCAAACTCACGCGTATCCTCGAAACGATCCTCCGGCTCGGTCTCGAGCGCACGCGCGATGATCCGGTCGGCGCCCCAAGAGACATCCGGTCGCAGGGTCGAGGGGGATGTCAAATCGCGACTCATCTGGCTCGCGATCACGGCCCAGGCCGTGCGACCGGGGAACGGGGGTTGCCCGACGAGCATCTCGTAGACGACGCAGGCCAGCGAGTATTGATCCGACCTGCCATCCAGCTCGCGATCTCCGCGAATCTGCTCGGGGCTCATGTACCGCACGGTGCCCCCGACACCTCCGGTGTCCGTGAGTCGCTCCGACGCCTCCTGCCCCGGGGCTCGTGCCAGACCGAAGTCGGCGAGGACTGCGCGGCCTTCCGAGAGAAGGATGTTGCCCGGCTTCAAGTCGCGATGAACCACCCCCAGCCCGTGGGCGTACGCAAGTCCCTCCGCGAGCTCGGAAGTGATGCGAGCCACCTCGTCGACGGGCATGGGCCCATCGCGCCGGATTCGGTCCCTGAGCGTCGCGCCCCGCACGTACGGCATGACGTAGAACAGGAGCTCTCCCGCCGCCCCCGAGTCGTGCAGGGGCAGGATCGCCGGATGCTGCAGATTGGCCGTGGTCCTGATCTCGGCGAGGAAGCGTCGCTCACCGAGAGCAGCCGCAACGTCCGGCTTGAGCACCTTCAGCGCGACCATCCGGTCATGCCTCACGTCTCTCGCGAGGTAGACGGTTGCGGTTCCACCCTCACCCAGCTCCGACTCGACGACGTACCGGCCTGCGAGGGCGCTGTTCAGGCGGGTGATCGGGTCGGGAGGGTGCATCCGGAGATAATGCGCATCGCCGTCACGGTCCGCGAGCGACGCCCCACATGAGACCGGTGCTCGGTGCAGCACTTCGGAATCCGAGGTCACCTGCCTCGTCCGGCGCCAGACAGGAGATTCCCCGACAGATCGCGGGGACGATCGTGGTCATATTTCCTGTGTAGTGCGGCCGCCGTCGAGCGATCTGGCCGACGCGGTCGAAGCGCTGGTGGACCGGATCGTGAGGGTCCCGTGAGACGAGTCAGGAGCGTCGGAGGCCTGCTGCTCGCGATGAGCGCGGGCGCGGCGTGGGTCGGGCAGTCGGCTCGCGTCAGTGTCACTCCTGTGCTCGAGGAGTTGATCGACAGCCTTCGTGCGACCGGGTCCCTCGTCATCGAGGGTCGCACGGTTCACGCGAACCCCATTCTCCTGGCGGCCTACGAACGGCATGACTTCGAGCCGATCTGGAGCCGACGGGCGGACCTCACGGCGCTCCTCCGCGCGGTGAACGCCGCGTCCTCCGACGGGCTCGACCCGGACGTCTATCACCGATCCGCGCTGACCGGGCTCTCGGTCCTGCCGCTCGGCCCGGATCTCGCCGCCGGGCTCGATCTGCTCGCCACCGACGCCTTCGTCCGACTGAGTCACGACCTTCGGTTCGGACGAACGCGTTCCGCCGACTCGACAGGTCTCGTGGAGGGTATGGGCCCCTTCGGAAGCTCCGATCCGGCAGCCGACGTCCTCGACGTGGTGGCCTCGGGGCTCCTGGAACAGCACATGTCGGCGCTCCGCCCGAAGCATTTCGAGTACGACCGTCTCGTCCGCGGTCTGGCCGAGCTCAGGACGATCGAGCACGAAGGCGGATGGGCGTCGATCCCCGCCGGACCCACGATGCGGCGAGACACCGTCGACGCTCGGGTCCCCATGCTGCGCAGGCGACTCGTGCGCACCGGCGACCTGGGGCACGAGGGTCAGGGACCGGAGGAGCCTGCTTCGAGGCGCTTCGACCGCGCCCTGGAGCACGCCGTGAAGCACTTTCAACGTCGGCACGGACTGAACGACGACGGGCGCGTGGGCGACCGCACCCTCGAGGCGCTCAACGTCCCGGTCGAACGACGAATCGAGCAGGTGCGGGTCAACCTCGAGCGGGCTCGCCGCGCCGAGCGGGACCTGCCGGCCGACTTCGTCTCCGTCGACGTCGCGGGTGCCCGGGTCCATGTGAGCCGGAGTGGGACCGTCGCGTTCGATACGCGCGCCGTCGTCGGGGAAGAGGAGACTCCGACCCCCACCTTCAGCGCTGTCATGAGCTACATCGAGCTGAATCCGACGTGGACCGCGCCGAGGGGCATGGTCGAGGACGTGCTCGTGGCGGTCCGCGCCGACCCCCGGTACATGGCCGATCGGGAGATCGGCGTGCTCGACTCGGCAGGCGTGTCGGTGGATGCCGCGATGCTGGACTTCTCGACGTTCACGCCCGAGACGTTCCCCTACTTCTTCCACCAGGCACCCGGGCCCACGAATCCACTGGGGCGCATCAAGCTGATGTTCCCGAACGATTACGCCGTCTATCTGCACGACAGCCCGGCTCGATGGGCGTTCGCCGAGGAGGAGCGCCTCTTCAGCCACGGCTGCGTGAGGGTCGAGGATCCCATCGGACTCGCCGTGGAGGTGCTCGACGACCCGGACACGTGGAGCCGTGAGACGCTGGAAGACGCGATCTCGGAGGGGGAGAACCTGGCCATACCGCTTACGCGGCCTCTGCCCGTATACCTCTTCTACCGAACCGTCAAAGCGGATCGCGCAGGAACGCTGCACTTCTACGAGGACGTGTACGACCAGGACACGGCCATTTTGGCGGCGCTCGGCAGCCGCTAGCGCCAGCGGCTGCTCCCGGCACGCAACGGCCCTGGACCTGTCGCAGGGGACCTTCACCGGGGCCTGTGTGTAAAGCATCGGTCGCTCCGGTTGGGCTGCCCGCATCTACGGAGCTCCGGCATCTGAAGTTCTGTCAGGAGAACACTCCATGCGAGGTCACCGTCCCGTTCAGGCGGCCGTCCTGGGTCTGCTGTTCGTCTTCCCGTCTTTGGGATCGGGAGGCGGGCCGGTCCGTACCGAGTCCGTCCCGGCCACGACGAGCGCCGCACCGATCACGGAGACCGACCGGGCCCTCGCGGCCTTCGGTGACGCAGTCGCCCCGCTGAGCCACCCCGAGGCCCTGCGGGTCGCGGCCCGGGCGTACTACGCGCATCGCGAGGCGCACCCCGACGAGCTTAGCAAGCCGTACCTCTACTTCGTGGACTTCGGGCTCGACAACCGCACGGCGCGGGGATGGGTGCTGAACATGGACGACCTGACGGTCGTCGACGGGCCGTTCACGGTCGCGCACGGGCGGGGCTCCTCGACCGGGAGGAACGGTGTTCCGACCCGGTTCTCCAACGTCCTGGGAAGCAAGGCCACTTCGCTCGGCCTCTTCGTGGCGGAGGGTACGTACGGCTTTCGAGGGACCTCGGGAGGGCGGGCCTACCAGTCGGTCGGCCTTCGCCTCCGGGGCGAGTCCGGGGCGTTCAACGATGCGGCGCTCGATCGGGGCATCGTCGTCCATGGCGCGCCGTACGTGACCGCTGCGGACGCCGGTCGAAGTGAAGGGTGTCCCGCCATGGAGATGGACCGCGCCCAGCGCCTCCTTCCCGAGCTGGCCAACGGGGGAGCCGTCTTCCTCTACTCGCCGCTCGAGGAGGAGTGGTTGAGCGAGGGGCCCTGGGCCGCGCCGTAATCGAAGACCAGCGCCGCTGGATCACTACAGCGGCTTGTCGGGGTTCGCGATCGTTCGCCACATGTGCGCAGTCGGACTGTTGTCGTATCCCAGTCCTTCCGGAGGCTGTCTGAAGTTCCGCTCGATGATCTCGACGAAGGGATCGATCGTGAGCTCGACACCCTCTTCGAACGAATACAGATCACAGACGGTGATCAGCCGCGCCTCCATGTACCACTCGTGGGCCCGGGCGTATTCGTACGCCTCGCGGATGTAGTCCGGCGGCACGTAGTCTTCGCCGAAGATCCGCACGTAGAGGTCGGGATATTCGTACCCGACTTCCTCGTCGTTGTAGAACCTGAGCGCACCGTGGTAGCGGATTCCCCAGGTGATGCGTTCTTCCACGTACGGTTCGTACAGCTGGGCGCCCCACCATCCGTGATCGGCCCGGATCAGCCCCTGCACGCCGTCGTGCAGCAGGCAGGCCATCACGGTTCGCTCCGGATAGCCACTCTTCAGCGCGTGGGTCGCACTCTGCAGACAGTGTGACTTCGCGGCCAATCTCAGGTTGAAGAAGTCGATCCACGTCGGCTTGTCGGGCATCGGCTCCAGGGGCGTGTCCGAGGGCCGCAGGAGATTCCCTGCACCTCTCGGCCCGGATGTCTGCCTTCTTGCCCCGGCGGCCCGCTCGGCTTCGTCCATCTTGTCGAGCATGTAGTGCTCGAGGGCCTCCGCCTTCTCCTCGGGATCCATGAGCTCCAGCGCGCCCACGCCCAGGCTGGCCAGGAATGCCTTGCGATCGACCTCGATCATGCGCCCTCCGGGTCAACGGACGGACCCGGCGCCGACCCTTCGATCCGCCCCGGAATCCGTCCTCCTCGAGTGTCATTCTCGGGCCGCCACGGATTGCGGGCAAGTTGCATGCGCCACCGGGTGACCCTATGCAGCCCCCGCCCGAGACACGACGTCGATCGCCCGGGAAGCCGCCCTCTGGGCCTCGAGGAGGGACCGGCCCACCGACATGAAGTCCACGCCGATCCCGGTCTCCGCCGGAGCGGGCGAAAGG
>Ga0209536_100005905_pt1 | contig 18886 bp, 18 predicted proteins | sample DeeMarSeWOR28_12_FD_187461 | JGI IMG/M metagenome (GOLD analysis project Ga0209536, IMG submission 187461) | Marine sediment microbial communities from White Oak River estuary, North Carolina - WOR-2-8_12 (SPAdes) (version 2) | ecosystem: Environmental > Aquatic > Marine > Intertidal zone >... | reverse complement strand
TATGCCGCCACCGGTTTGCCGTACTGGGGCGCTCCGTACTCGTTGACGGGCGGCTTTGGTCCTCTGACCAACCGGACCGGCGCGACCAATGGCGACTCGCTGTTGTTCTACGGTTACCAGACGGTTCTGGGCGGTGACATTGCCTGTTTGCGCGCCGCTGATGGTTCCGAGAAGTGGTTGCTTTCGAATATCGCGGGTAACTTCAAGGGTAACGACGCCTATGGCGGCGGAATCACTCTTGAAGGTTTCCGGTCCGGTGTCGCTTTCGACGCCGGTCAGGACCCGGATGATACGGGCGATGGGGTTTCCTTTGGGGATGCCGGCTACCGGATTGATGATCCCAATGGGACGGTTGAAGTACGGCAGTCGCTGGTAATTCTCCCGGCCGGGACGGGCAATGTCGGCGCGGCGGTCTCCCTCTGGGCGGATAATCCACTCGTAGTCGATACGGCGATTGAATTATTTATTTCCGTGGACCTAACCGAAAAAGTTTATATCCCGCAGGCGTTAAAACCTTGAGGGTTCAGGCTTAAAAATGGTCCTGTTTTAAGCCGCTACCGGTATTAAACAGCACGATGCGCTGGTCCGGTTCCAGCCAGCCACCCTCAACCAGCGTTTGTAGCCCGGCAACTGTGGCGGCGGCTTCCATGCCGGCGAAGATGCCTTCCGCCCCCGCCAGCAGCTTCTGGGCGGCTTGCATCTCCTGGTCGGAGACTGTCACTGCCGTGCCCTGGCTTTCGCGTAGTGTCTGCAGCATCAAGCGCCCGCCCACCGCGGCAGGCACGCGCAAACCGCCGGCCAATGTAGTCGCATTATCCCAGAAGGACGTTTCCTCCGCGCCCTCGTGGAAAGCTTTGACTACCGGTGCGCACCCTTCGGATTGTACAGCAACCATTTTCGGCCGGGGGCCGTGGATCCAGCCCAATTGCGCCAGTTCCGCAAACGCCTTCCACATGCCGATCAGGCCGGTGCCTCCGCCGGTGGGGTAGATAATGACCTCAGGCAAGGTCCAATCAAAAGCGGCGGCCACTTCATAGCCCATGATCTTTTTGCCTTCCAACCGGTAAGGCTCCTTTAAAGTAGAAACATCAAACCAGCCGAATTCGGCTGCTGCCGCTGCCGCGTGCCGGCCGGCATCCGTAATCAGTCCATCGACGAGTTGCAAATCGGCACCGGTGACGCGCACTTCCTGTTGGATGATGCGCTGAGCATCGCGGGGCATAAAAATATGCGCGGGAACCCCCGCCCGGGCGGCATAGCTGGCCAGGGCGCCCCCCGCATTACCCGCCGTGGGAATCACAAATTCTTGTACGCCCAATTCGATGGCCCGGCTGACGGCGGCGGATAATCCCAGCGCTTTGAAGCTGCCGGTCGGATTTTGCCCTTCATCTTTGATAAAAAGCTGATTCAGGCCCAGTAAGTTTCCTAATCGCGGCGCGTGCAGGACCGGATTTCCGCCTTCGCCCAGAGAAATGATATGGTGAGGATCGCGCACCGGCAGCAACTCGCGATAGCGCCAGAGTGTAGCCGGCCGGTTCGGCAGTGCATCCCGGTCCAGTTCTCCCCGGGCCCGGGTGAGGTCATAACGGGCCAGCAAGGGTAGCTGGCAATCCGGACATAGGCGCTGCAGCTGGTCGGCAGCAATCTGTTGATGGCAGTGTGAGCATTCCAGGTGGGTCAAATAACTCATTGTTGGATGGCCAATATCTGCACAATCACTTAGTTTTCTACCTGCTCGGTTCCTTCGGCTTCCGGCTCCTCAGCTTCCGGTTCGGCATCCGGCTCTTTCAGCGTGATGCGCCGGAACCCTTCGGCATGTTTAAAACCCACTTTACTACCGATTTCCGCCGACCAATTGCTGATCGGCTCGGTGGGATCCCAATCCCCCAGCTGGCTTTTGTGTTGGCGTAGCGCTTGCAACTTGATCGGCAAGGTTGCAGTGATGTCTACATAGAAATTCGCCTCTTGCGAGTTGGACACATACACGTAATTGACTTTGTGCGGCGCCAACCCCTCCGCCTCTAAATCGGGATAAAGTAACGGCATTTCGCAGGCCGGAAAGGCGGCATCAATCGCCGCGGTAGCAGCGGCGCGGTGATCGGGATGGTTAATGCGCCGGTTATTAGGGAAATAAATCGTAGGGTCGCCGCAGACCACCACAGTGGGCTTATAACGGCGAATCAATCGCACCAGGTCCTTGCGCAATTCCAGGGTTGGTTGCAGGAGACCGTCATGGTAACCGAGGAAGATACATTCTTTGGCCCCGGCCGTTTCCGCAGCGGCCCGTTGTTCTTCTCGCCGGATTTCCGCAATGCGCACGCTGGTCATACCCTCCTCATGGCTGCCGACATTGCCGTCGGTAATCACCACATAAATAACTTCGCAGCCGTGATTGGCCCACAAAGCCGCCGTGCCGGCTACGCTAAATTCAATATCATCGGGATGGGCATAAATGAGCATGGCCCGTTCCGGTATGTAAGTTGTCATCTGTCTACCCTCAGCCTTTGTTGATTAACATGGTTTTGATGGATCAAAATAGAGTCGCTTGCTGATTATACTCATAAACCGGCATATATCAGAAAGTTAGGTAAATGCCCTCATTTTGGGAGGGATGGGGGTGTGATATACTTGCCATCCACGAGAAGAGTGAGTGGCGATTGTACCCTTACCATTTTGACCGGATAAAAATCAAGAACAGGAGCGGAAAGTGCCATCCTGGATATCCTGTCGTCCTGATTGAAAAATAAACATGATTGATTAAGGAAGCTTAGATGAGTGCATGGTATCAGTTGCCGACTGAAGAAGCGCTGCAACAGTTGGAGACGCACCCGGAAAATGGGCTGTCGGAGGCGGAAGCTGCCCAGCGTCTGGAAAAATACGGCACAAATGAACTGGTTGAACGGGGATTAAAGAGCCGCTGGCGCATATTGTGGGAGCAATTTACCAGCATCATGGTTATTATCCTCATCGTCGCGGCGGTTGTTTCCGTAGCCCTGGAGGAATACACCGACGCGATTGTGATTATGGCCATCGTGATTTTGAATGCTGTTCTGGGGTATACACAGGAATACCGGGCAGAACAGGCCATGGCCGCCTTAAAGAAGCTGGCGGTGCCCCACGTGCGCGTGCGACGGGGTGGACAGGTGCATGAAATTCCAGCCACAAAACTGGTTCCGGGTGACCTGGTCTTGTTAGAGGCGGGCAATATGATCCCCGCGGACGGCCGGCTGGTGCAATGCGCAAACTTACAGGTGCAGGAATCTGCGTTGACCGGCGAGTCGGAAGCGGTGCAAAAAGAAACGGGGGTGCAAAGGAAAAAAGATTTAGCGTTGGCGGACCGGCGGAATATGGTCTACATGGGTACGGTGACGACCTATGGCCGGGCGATAATGGTCGTTACTGAAACCGGCATGACTACCGAACTGGGCAAAATTGCCGAAATGATCCAGACTGTGGAACGTGCTCCAACCCCGTTGCAAATTCGCCTAGATCGCCTGGGACAGATATTGGCCGTGGTGGCCGTGGTGATTATTCTGGTGGTCATTGGGTTGGGACTGCTGCGCGGTGAAGAGTTTGAATTGCTACTGCTGACCGGCATTAGCATGGCAGTGGCGGCCATACCTGAAGGCCTGGCTGCCGTGGTAACGGTGGCCCTGGCGTTGGGATCCCAACGCATGTTGCGCCGTAATGCGTTGGTGCGCAAGCTGACGGCGGTAGAAACCCTGGGCTCGGTGACGGTTATTTGCTCTGATAAGACGGGGACGCTGACCCAAAACCGAATGAGCGTGACCGTGCTCGATGTTGCCGGCCGGAAGCGTACGATTGATGCATTGGAAGAAGTGCCCACCGAGCAGGAAGACGCCGATGAAGATCCCACCGTGCCGCCGCCGGAACGCACGATGATATTGTTGATTAAGGCCATGTCCCTATGTACCGATGCTGTTTTGCAATCGTCCGATCATGATGGCCGGGAAGCAATTGGCGACCCGACGGAAGCAGCGTTGGTTCTCGCCGCCGCCGAGGTAGGCATTAATAAGGCGGAATTAGAAGCAAGCTGGCCGCGCGTGGCCGAAGCTCCATTCACCTCGGAACGCAAACGGATGACCACGGTACACCACCCCACGCTGGAGCCGCATGAAACGATTGCTCCCTGGCGTAGTGCGCCCTATGTTGCTTTTAGCAAAGGAGCGGTGGACGCTTTGCTGGAGGTGAGTAGCCATGTGTGGGTGGGAGATCAAGCGGTAGCGCTTGACGAGGAAATGGTTGCCAGAATTAACCAGGCTAATGAAGATATGGCCCAAAATGGGCAGCGCGTATTGGGCGTGACATTCCGCACCCTGGAAGCTGCGCCGGACACCGAAACCTTAGACGAAAACGAATTAGAGCAGGACCTGACCTTTATCGGCTTAATCGGGATGTTGGACCCGCCCCGGCCGGAAGTGTACGACGCTGTATCTATCTCGCAGACCGCCGGTATCCGTGTGGTCATGATTACCGGTGATCATCCCCTGACGGCCAAATTTATTGCCGGAGAGTTGGGTATTGCCCGGGAGGATGATGGTTTCGTCATCGGCCGGCAACTGACCGAAATGTCCCCGCAGGAACTCAGCGAAGTGGTGGAGGAGGTGCCGGTTTACGCGCGCGTTTCCCCGGAACACAAGCTCAACATTGTGAATGCTTTGCAGGATCGGGGCCAGGTCGTGGCCATGACCGGCGATGGGGTGAATGATGCACCAGCCTTAAAAAAGGCCAATATCGGCATTGCGATGGGCATCACTGGCACGGACGTCTCCAAGGAAGCGGCGGACATGGTGTTAGTGGATGATAATTTTGCCACCATCGTCCACGCCGTCGAAGAAGGGCGGGTCATTTACGATAACATCCGCAAATTCATTAAGTACACCCTGTCCAGCAATACCGGTGAATTGATAGTCATGTTAATTGCGCCTTTCTTCGGTATGCCGTTGCCCTTGCTCCCCATCCAGATTTTATGGATTAACCTGGTTACGGACGGCCTGCCAGGGCTGGCGCTCACCGTCGAACCAGCGGAGACCGGCGCCATGCGGCGGCCCCCTTACCGGCCGGATGAGAGCGTTTTTAGCCGGGGAGCCGGCACCCAAATTCTGTGGGTGGGGGCCTTGATGGGCGTGGTTTCCCTGTTGGTGGGCTTGTTGGCCTGGATGCGCGACCCGGACCTGCCCTGGCAAACGATGATCTTTACCACGCTGACCATCGCCCAGATGGGGAATGCCTTGGCGCTACGCTCCCGGCGGGAATCCTTGTTCACCATCGGCTTGTTTTCCAATAAGTTTATGCTCGGGGCAGTGTTGCTGACTTTTTTCCTGCAACTATTGATTATCTACGTGCCTTTCTTACAAACCTTTTTCCGCACCGAAGCATTGACCGTCGGCCAGCTGGCCATTAGCCTGGGAGCCAGTTTGATCGTCTTTATCGCGATTGAAATTCAGAAGTGGCTCTACCGGCGTGCCGGCCGGTATTAATCAACTGCTGTTAATGGGGGGGGATTAATGACCGGATACAGCCAGCGCTAACTGCACGGCCGGTTGGGCCATTATGGCCTTGATGGCCGTGCCGGCGCGCAGGTTGTCGCGCCCGCCGAGCTGTTGTTTGATTTTTCCCACCAACACCTCTCGCTCACCGGCCGGGAGGGGGATGTTGGCGCTCAACCCCTTTTCCCATTCCGGATTTTGCGTGTGTAAAAACATGTTGTGCAAGCCGACCACCTGCCACTGGGCGTTGAAAATGGGCGCGCCGCTAGTGCCGCGGGCATTAATGCTATGATAGGCGCAGTAGGTAATCAGCGGGCTGCTATCCCGGCCGTCCAGGAGGGCAAAATAATGGCCGACAGTCAGGGGCTTGGCATTGTAAAAGCCCATAAAGAACAGGGGTTCACCCTGCTGCACCTCGTAATCGGGAGCGACCTGTAGCCAGCCCCGGGGCTGGTTCGTGCCCGGCACTTTGTCATAGCCAGGGCTCCCTTCCGTTAAAATGAGCGCGTATTGATTTTTCCGTTTGTCGATCAACCAGTGATCGGCCAGCTTGTGCACAGTTCCCTGGTGGGGGGTGATATCGTCGGCCGCATACTCATAATCGAAGCGCACTTCCACGTTTGCATCGGGCACAATATAGTCGGCGGTAAGGATTAGCCGGGGACCAATTAAAAAACCGGTGCCATAGCCGACATTAACATCGCCCTGTATTGTTTCCAGCCGGCAAACAGCCCGGCTGGCGGTTTGCATCGCTTCCGTCCAATTGTGCACACTTTGGGGGGAGACATAGGGTGGCCAGATAACCTTGTTTGTATATTCGCTGATGGAGCCGGGCGGTGGCGAAAGAGTGGCTGGGCCATCCTCTTCGGTGGGAAGTGATGTCTCCCCGGCCAGGTCCTGGCTTGCTTTCCAAACGGAAAAACGTTCTGCAAAAGCGACCAGGTCCGCATTCCCGGGATTTTCTTTTTGCGCGGCGGCCAGCAAATCCTCAAATTTACCCTGCGCCGAAGCCCAGATGATCAAGTCTAAAATCGTTTGGGGCAAGGTGCCAGGGCTGACGATATGGTCCAGGTTTTCTTCTAGTCCGGTTTGCACCATGATGCGCAATTCTTGCCGGTTGGGGAAGGATGATTGCATGGCTTCCCAGAGCTGATTTTCAAACTTTTTCGGTATCTGCATGGTGGGCTAAATCCTTTTCGAGCGTGCGGGCCTGAGAACCGGGAGCCAGGTCGAGTAACGATTATAACACAAGATGGATTTAGCTCGGCTGGTAAATTTGGCCGATAAATTGCTCTAGCCGAGTAGTGAGGAGTGGCCAGGTTTCATGGTCAGGATCAAGAAGTTGGTGCCCGGCCGGTAATTCATGGTAGCTCAACGGCCCGGTAAGGTCCTGGAGCAATTCCCGCGTCCGGTCCGGGGTAACCAGATCATCTTCGCTGCCCTGCACAATCAGCGTAGGTAGGGATACTTGCGGAGAGCGCTGGCGGGCGGATTTGCCCACGCCATCAATCTGGGTGATTAACCCTGCCGGGACCCGGAAGTCACGCAGCATGTCCTGCACGGCCGGGTCGTCCAGATCCAAACCAGGCATAAAATTAGCGATGTTTTCCTGCAGGTCCGGATCGGAGAAATCAGCCTTTTTCAGCGGCTTCATGCCCCGGGCAAAGGGGCGCAGCAGGGTGAAGATCAGGCGCTGCTGCCAGGTACCCAGCCGCCAGAAGGGGGCCAGCAAGACCAGCCCGCGTAAATCAGCCTGGCCGGCGGTTAACTCCGCAGCGACATTTAGCGCAATGGCGCCGCCCAGAGAATAACCCACCAGCAAAAGGGGCTGGTATTGATTGCGCATCGTTTCCACTTCGTTCCGGACAGCGGCCACCCAATCTGCGTACCGGGGGGGATGGTCGGGGTCAAACAGGGAGAAAATGTCCGGGCCAAAACCGGGCAGCAAAACGCCCTTTGCCGCCCAGCCTTGTGCCTGCAGCCAGTTGCCTAACGGGCGCATTTCGGCCGGCGTGCCGGGAAATCCGTGCACGAGCAAGGCTCCCGGCCGGCCGTTTGGTGAGTGATGGTTGTTGGCGAATAAAAAAGGCCGGTGCCGGGGTTCGCTAAACGGCTTGATCGCGCTGATGTTCGTGGGCATAAAATGGGGTCCTTTCACTTTGTTTTGTAACGACTAAAAAGTATAGCCCATGAACGTAATCATTAAGTAAGCGGGCGGAAAATCAGGGGGTTTCGGTCTCAAACTCCTGTTTGTCCTGGGCGCAAATCAGTCGGATGGCATTCCGGCCGGACATAGCTACCACGGGCACGCTGCCCCCCGGCTCTACCCATTGACCGCACATGAAGAAGTTTTCCAAACCGGGCAGCGTTTTTTCCACCCCCTGCACCATCATCATCATGGTCTTATTGGTGAGCAAAAAGCCGCAAGTCGATCCGGACCAATTGCCGGTGTACCGTTCATAAGAGAGAGGCGTGGCCACATCCTTTAATTCCACCTGTTGGCGAATTCCGGGGTAAATGGTTTCCAGGAAATCAATGATGATATCGGCCACCTGGGACTGTTCAGTGTCGTAAAGGCGGCGGCCATAAATACGCTGCCAGTAACGGTACTCGGTTTCCAGGCAAACCACGACCACCGACTTTCCGGCCGGGGCCAGGCTGGGGTCAAAGGAGAATATTTTCACCCCGATTTCGTCATAATTCCGGCCGGCAATCAGTAATGGTTCCGGCAACAGGTAAGTTGTCCAGGGCGGCTCGCCGCTTAAATCACGATCGATGCCCAGCGAGACCTGCAACTGGATATGCATCGGTAAATCGCCGCCATAGCGGCGTTCTAATTCACGGCTTAGATATTGCCCATCCAGTAAATCATAAAGCGTGCCCCGACCGTCCGCTGCGGAAATGACGTAATCAGCTTCACGCACCTCGTCATTATAAAGACGGAGGCCCACGGCCCGATCGTCTTTCACCAATATTTTCTCGACCTGGTGTTGGTAATGAATCGTGCCCCCCAATTGGAGATAGCGCTGTTCGATGGCGCGAGCAAAGGCCAGTGAGCCTCCGGCCGGAAAGCCGGCGTTCCCGGTGTGCATATAGGCCATGACGGACATGCCGGCCATCAGGGGGATATCCGGCCAACCAAACATAGGAGGAATAGCCCGGCGTAGGAAGGGATCGTCAAAGCGCTCGGCGAACTCCCGGGCGGACAAACGTCCCCAGCGGGCCAGCGGCATGGCGAAAGGCATGACCCCAGTACCAAATTCCCGCCAATCCCCGGCATCCATCAGGGAGCGGGGTTTTTTCTGTAACAACGACATATCAAAAGTCGTGAAATCTTTGACGCCGGCAGCGAAACCGGTGATATGCTTTCTGCTTTCCGGGGCCAGGGATAGCATATGGTCGGCGAGTCGGTCCGGGTCGGCATATAAATTAAACACTTCACCGCTCGGACCGATCACACGCATGAATTGTGCGTGGTCAATCATCGGCCGGTTTTTAACCGCGCCCAGTTCCTGCCAGACCTGGTTAAAGGGCTGCCCCGGGCCGGAACCGAATAGATAATGCAGGCAACCGTCAATAACATACTCTTTACGTTCCCAGGATGTACACAGTCCGCCGGGCAAAAAGTGCATCTCATAAATTTCAGAATCGTAGCCGTTCATCTGCGCGTAACACCCGGCGGCCAACCCGGCAATGCCGGCCCCAATGATGATGATTTTCTTCTGGGTCATGCCTTCTCCTTCAGGTTAGGAGCGCAGGCAGCTTGGCGCGGCATGTTGCCGCTCCTGACCACCAGGGATGGTGGCGCTCCTTTTCATTCATGGTGCTGCGCTGTGGCGCAGGTCATTTCCATTTGAATTGCCTTTTACTGGGCAGTGTAACATACCGGCCGGTGATCCCGGGATGAGGAAAATCATGATTCTGGCGGATATTCATCACTCTGGCTGTGGTGGGCCGGGCAATATTCGCCGGAAACCGGCTATCTGTGGTAAAAACGGGCCAATCTGCTCAAGCCCGAGGTGAACATATGGCCGACGTAATCCGACAACCGTGTGACCAGGGAGTATTGCTATCCGGCCGGGTGGCCGCTGTTCGTGCACCAGAGCAACACCGCAACTGGGTATTGGTAGCGACCATCCTGGGTTCCAGCATGGTTTTTATCAACGGCTCCACCGTAAATGTGGCGTTGCCGGCTTTACAAAATTCACTGAACGCCAGCGTGGCGGATATGCAGTGGATCATTAATAGCTACACGCTGTTTCTAGCCTCGCTCATTCTCCTGGGCGGTTCTTTAGGCGATCATTACGGCCGGAAGCGGATCTTTATGATCGGGGTGGTGGTGTTTGCCCTGGCCTCCGTCTGGTGCGCGGTGGTTCCCAATGTTACCTGGCTCATTATCGCCCGCGCGGCGCAGGGCATTGGTGGCGCGCTGTTGACGCCGGGTAGCCTGGCCATCATCAGCGCCACGTTCCGTGATGAGGAACGCGGCCGGGCCATCGGGTTATGGGCCGGATTTTCGGCTTTAACTTCCGCCATCGGCCCCCTGTTAGGCGGCTGGCTCATTGATTCCTTTTCCTGGCGCTGGATATTTCTCATCCATATTCCCCTGGCTATGATCGTGTTAGTCATTTCTTTCCTGTTTGTACCAGAGAGCCGGGATGAAGAAGCGCCCAGCAATCTGGATTGGTGGGGATCCTTGCTGGTAACCTTAGGTCTGGGCGGGGTTACTTTCGGCCTGATTTCTGCTTCCGAACGCGGATTAGACAACGGATTGGTTTGGGGCGCTTTGCTGGCTGGAGGGGTGTTGCTGGGTGTGTTCGTCTGGTGGGAAGCTCGTAACCCGGAGCCCATGATACCGCTTTCTCTTTTTCGATCGCGAAATTTTAGCGGGGCGAATCTGCTCACCTTGTTTCTCTATATTGCTTTAAGCGGCGCTTTGTTTTTCCTGCCCCTGAATTTGATTCAGGTTCAGGGGTATTCTGCCACCCAGGCCGGCGCCGCTTTTTTACCGATGATCCTGATCATGTCCTTGTTATCCAGCTGGACGGGAGGATTGGTAAACCGGGTCGGGGCCCGGCTGTTATTGGTGGTGGGGCCGGTCATTGCCGGCGTTGGGTTTTTTCTGCTGGGTTTGCCCGGTGAGGGCGGCTCCTACTGGATCACTTACTTTCCCGCGATGGTGGTGATCGGATTGGGGATGGCCGTGAGTGTGGCGCCGCTGACCACGACGGTGATGGATTCTGTCGCCGATCATTTTGCCGGAACGGCCTCGGGCGTGAACAATGCCGTGTCGCGCGTGGCCAGTTTGCTGGCCATTGCCCTGTTGGGCATCGTGATGGTGCAGGTGTTTAGTAACTCCCTGGAAGGTAGCTTATCCGCTTTAGCGCTACCGGCCGGAACCCAGGATGCTATCATCAGCCAGCAAACCAGCCTGGCCGCGATTGAGGTGCCGGCCGGGCTGGACGAAAACAGCGCTGAAGCCTTAAACGGGACGGTGACCGATGCCTTCATGGTCGGTTTTCGGGTGGTTTCCTTTGTTTCTGCCGGACTGGCGCTGATCAGCGCCCTAATTGCCGGAATAATGATTGCGGATAAGCCAAAGGCGGAGGTCAGACCAGCCCTGGCCCCTGAATAAAATGCGATCGATCATCGCCCGGTCTTATTGGCGGGTCTGTGCAATGCCCCCCAAATACCCGATTTTCCGCCTGTTTACCTTTGCCAACCGGTCATTTGCCATTATAATGAATCTGAAAGCGGCTGAAGTAAGTTGGAGTTGAGGATGAATTTGGGCAGGATCATGCTGGTTGAGGGACCAGCAGCAGGGGAGGCATCAGTAAGTGGCATGTTCGGTGGGACAGAGTTCCACTTAGACGTGGTGACTTCGGTCAAAGCTGCATTGCTACAGGCTGCCCAGGCATTGCCCGGTGTGGTGATTTATGATTCGGGGACGCTGGAACAAGCCGGGGGGTGTTTAAAGCTGCACAACGAATACGCTACCTTACCCATCATCCACATTTATCCGGCCGGGTCAAAACCAAACCCGGATAATGGCGCTACCGTGCATCTGACGCGCCCGCTATCCAAGCGAAAATTATTGAACCGGGTGCAACGTTTGTTGCCGGCCGGGGAAGACGCGCAAAAATTGTTGCAGGCCGGCGATGTAACCTTAGATTTGGGGCGCCGGCTGGTGACCGTGGCGGCAGTTGGCGAGTATTTGATGACGCCCCGCCAGACAGAGCTACTAGCCCAGTTCCTGCAACGGCCGGGCGAGCTGATTACGCGTAAACAGTTGATGAAAGTTGTCTGGCAAACGGAATATATGGCGGATACGCGCACGCTGGACGTGCACATTCGTTGGGTTCGCGAGCGTATCGAGGAAAATCCCAGCAAACCCCGGCGCTTGCTAACCAAGCGGGGGAAAGGGTATATCTTTATGCCCCAAGCCACAGCCCCCACCGGTGCGGAACACTAAGAAACCGGGTTTGGTCCTGAAACCCGGTTCCTAACGCTTAAGTATTCGTTGCTAAAGAGATAGATTGAAAATCAGGTCGCTGCTTCTTGTTGGGCGGCAGCCAGAGCGGTCATCAGCCGGCTCTTCCGCCGGGCGGCATTGCGGGGATGAATGATGCCTTTACGCGCCGCCTTGTCCAGAGTCCGCACAGCCTGGTAGGCCGCATCTTCTGCTTCTTCAATTTGCCCGGCGGCAATGTGCGCGCGGGCTTTTTTGACGTATGTGCGGGCGGCGACACGATAATGCCGGTTCCGGTCCCGTCGTTTGGCGTTCTGCCGAATTCGTTTCTTTGCCGATTGTATATTTGCCAACGTTAAATAACCTCCGTTGATAGCTTACTGTCTATTCTGTTTCTTCAAGAACAGAGGCGTGAGAGCAACTGGTAGTTTAGCATAGGCTACGGCGTCGTGCAAATGGATTGACACCGGCCGGGTTCGCGTTATAATTTTGCCTTACTCAAGCGGGTATGGTGAAGTGGTATCACAGCAGCTTCCCAAGCTGTTATCACGGGTTCGAGTCCCGTTACCCGCTCTCTTGTTTTTTTGGCGGCACATAAGTGGGGGGATTACAAATACCAGAACCAGTCAATATGGTCGTTAGTCAATTGGTTTCTATACAACATCTTCCAGGAGGAAAATGATGTCGAATTTAATTGTAATTGTTTATGATGATCCTGCAGGCGCAGGACAGGTGCGGGAGACGCTGGCCTCGATTGAAAAGCTCGACCGGTTGAAACTAGACGATTCGGCGGTGGTGGTGAAGGATGCCGACGGCAAAGTGCATGTTAAAAATGAACTGGATCGCGGGGTGAAAGTCGGCGCGTTGGGTGGCGGCGCGTTGGGCTTGCTGATCGGCAGCATTTTCTTTCCCCTGGCTGGTGTCGTGCTCGGTGCATTGGGCGGCGGTCTGGTCGGCTCATTGGCCAACCTGGGCATCCAGCGAAAATTTGTCAAGCAGGTATCGGAAGAGATGCAGCCGAATAGCTCCGCGCTATTCGTGATCAGTCGTGAAGCGGATGTCGCGCTATCCCTGGCGGCGTTGCGTGAATATCAGGGTGATGGTCGTGTGTACCACACTACCCTCTCTGAAGAAGATGAATCCGCCTTGCGTGACGCCGTCGAAAAACACAAATCTGGAAATTAGGTGATGCGGACTGGAGGAAGGGTTACTCTAAAGCCCTTCCATCCGGTCGATTACGCCGTTGTGGGGGAGGTGGAGACTTGTAATTCAGCTTGTAGTTCATCCACCAGGGCCGTCATTTCTGCTGTAGAGGGAATGTCGCTCATATTGTGGCCATAGTGCATAAAGCGAGCCATACCCGCTTTGTCTACCAGCACCTGCGCCGGCATGCGGCCCAATTTAAATATTTTGACTTCCTGACCGTAGAGTTTCAAAACCCGGTGCTTGGGGTCCGGCAGTCCGGTGAAGGGGAGGTTGTTATCAGTAAAGTAGCTTTGGAATTTCTTCGCGTCTTCCGGCCCCATAACCAGTACTTCTGTATCCCGTTCAGCAAATTGTTCATAGTCCTGGCGCAACTGCGCCATGTGCGCGTGGCAGAACGGTCACATGAAGCCGCGATTGAAGACCAGTAAGACGTGCTTTTTCCCTTTGTAATCGGAGAGAGAAACTTCCCGGCCGGTGTAATCGGTTAACGTGAAGTCGGGGGCTGGAGTGTTGAGTTTAACTTTGGCCACAATATGCTCCTTTGAATCTGTGCAATATATGGACAATAATACAACATATTTTGACTTTTGTCAAACTCAGCCTGTTTTTTGCCCTGGTGCAGCACGAAGTATCGTCACTCCTTGCCTCCCTTTTCCCACTATTCCGCGCGGCCCGGCTGCCGTGCTGGGGATTAGCTGATACTCTTGCGAAGTTCCTGTTCTTGCTCCGGTTCCAGGCTGGTTGTTAACAAACGGGGATTGAAGAGTCGCAATTCTTCCAAAAGCGCTTGTGGATCATCGGCACTGCCGAACAAAAAGATAGCCGACGTGTCCGGCTGGAGCGTGTCGCCGACCTGCTCCACAAATTCTTTGTCGATCCCTTTGTCTTTCATGCGCGCCAGCACATTGCCCATCCCGGCGCCCACGACCGCCGCGCCAATGGGCCCGCCTAAGACCAGCCCGGCGACCAGGCCAATAGCGCCACCCCGCCGGGTGAATTTTTTGCGCTCAGGATCGGGATCGCGTTCAGTATAGACATCGTCTGCCTGGACCACCATGGCCGTCAAATTTAGATTCGCTTCACTTGCCGTCGCCTCGCCCAAAATAGATTCGTCCTGGGGAGGGCGGAATATGACCACGGCATCTTCAATAGTCACTTTCCCTTCTGCTTCCAGTTTGGTTAAATTCTCCCGCACGGTTTTCGCGGTAGAAGCTCCCGCAAAAGACAATACAATTAACTCACTCATGCCCAGGTTCTCCTTTATTTCTACTGGAAAAAGCCAATGGGCATAGTATGGTATTTTTAGCGATCATCGTCAAGATTGATCGCAACGATGTTCCGGAGACTGTAACCAGTAGGGTTTTCTTATTCGCGAGCGGTTTGGGCAGGAAGAAAAAAACCCGGCCGGTCCGCGCGGACCGGCCGGGTGAGTCAGGAGAGATGTCCAATATGCAGTTAAGCGGATTTGACGACGATTTCCTCATCCGGATCGAAGCCGTGCGCCTTGGCCATTGTGTCCGGAACTTCCGGCATCAAGATGGCCAGGACGATGTAAGCAATAATGGCATGCCCGGCTGATAGCAACCCGGCCACAATCCACAAGATGCGCACAATAACGACATCAATATTGAAATATTCGGCCAGCCCGCCGGAAACCCCCATCAAAATCCGGTCTTTTTTTGAACGCGTCAGTTTCTTATTTTCCATTATATTCCTCCAATCAGTCCGCGGTGTGCGGTTGATTTTTTATGCCTCGGTGTTAACTTCTTTCTGTGCACCTATACGCGCTCTAAAGATAAAGGTTGCAGATGCTTGACATCAAAAACGGAACCGTTATAATTTTAGACGCACCTAAAATTAAACGTAGGATAGCGATCCCTACGAGGAGTTGACCATTGATGCAACCAAAACTTTCGCTTTATACCTTACTGTTGATGCTGCTCGGATTTGGCCTAACCGCGTGCACCGTCACTGATGAAATAGCTGCTGAGGATCTGAGCAACCGGCCGGTAAACGTCGTAGCCACAACCGGCATGATTACTGATATTGCCGCCATTGTCGGCGGTGATCGGGTGCAGGTCACCGGCCTGATGGGCCCAGGCGTGGACCCACACCTGTATAAAGCGACAGAAAGCAATGTGGCCGCCCTGCAAAATGCGGACATCATCTTTTACAATGGGCTGCATTTGGAGGCGCAAATGACCGGCATTTTTGAGCGCATGAATGACCTGGGCATTCGCACGGCGGCCGTTACCGATAACATTGATCGGGACAGACTGCTGGCCCCGCCGGAATTTGAAGGCAATTACGATCCCCATGTCTGGTTTGATGTAACCATGTGGATGCGTGCGGTGGAGCTGGTTCGCGATACATATCAGGAGATGGACCCCACACATGCTGCAACTTATGAAGAAAATGCTGCCGCTTTGTTAGCTGATTTGGAAGCATTACATGCTTATGTGCAGGAACAGGCCGGCCGGGTAGCCGATGAGCAGCGCGTTTTGGTGACCGCCCATGATGCCTTCAACTATTTCGGCCAGGCTTATGGGTTCGAAGTGCGCGGTTTACAAGGCATTAGCACGGAATCGGAGGCGGGCACGGCTGATGTGCAGATGCTGACCGATTTTATTGTGCAACGGCAAATTCCGGCCATCTTCGTAGAATCCTCGGTACCCCAACGCAACATTGAAGCGGTGCAGGCGGCAGCGGAAGCCCAAGGGTTCAACGTGATCATTGGCGGCGAACTGTTTTCCGATGCGATGGGTACACCGGGAACATCGGAAGGGACCTATATGGGCATGGTTCGCCATAATGTCGACACAATTATCAGTGCCCTCCTGGGCGAGTAGGAAATCACGATGAATCAGCTTGCTGTCGAAGTTACCGATCTCACTGTAGCCTATGGCGAGAAGCCGGTGCTCTGGGATATCGACCTTGCCGTTCCGGAACATTTGTTGTTGGCGATTGTAGGGCCGAACGGCGCTGGCAAAACAACGTTGATCAAGACCATTTTGGGGTTGATCGAACCGGCCGCCGGGCAGGTGCTGGTCTATGGCCGGCCCTATACAGAACAACGGCGCCTGGTGGGTTATGTGCCCCAGCGGGGCAGCGTGGATTGGGATTTCCCCACCAGTGTATTGGATGTGGTGATGATGGGCCGATACGGCCGGTTAGGCTGGTTGCGCCGCCCCGGCCGGGAAGAGGAAAAACTGGCCCGCGAGGCGTTAGAAAAGGTGGGCATGGAGAAATACGCCGACCGGCAAATCAGCCAGCTTTCCGGCGGCCAGCAGCAACGCGTTTTTCTGGCTCGCGCCCTGGTGCAGGACGCCCAGATCTATTTTATGGATGAACCATTCCAGGGGGTGGATGCGACCACAGAACGGGCTATCATCAGCCTGTTAAAAGCATTGCGGGAGGCAGGCAAGACGGTCATCGCCGTGCATCACGACTTGCAAACCGTCCCGGAGTATTTCGACTGGGTGACGCTCCTGAATGTACGCCGCATCGCCAGCGGGCCGGTTGCGGAGGTGTTTACCGATGAGAATCTGCGCCAGGCCTATGGCGGCCGGGTAGGCTTTTTGCAACGGTCGGCCAATGGCCGGACGTCGCCGGCCGAAAGTGCCGGGTGATCCAGGCCGCTATTCTGAACGCTTATGGACCTGATAAACGACCTCTTATTTGATTACACGGTGCGCACGGTGGCTCTGGGTGCCGCCGTTTTGGGCATTGTCAGCGGTTCGCTTGGCGCTTATGCCGTGTTACGCAAGCAGAGCCTGCTGGGTGACGCGATGTCCCATGCGGCCTTGCCCGGTATCGTGTTGGCCTTCATTCTGACGCGCACCAAGCTGCCCATTGTTTTGCTGCTGGGCGCAATGATTGCCGCCTGGTTGGGGGCCATCGGCGTAAACCAGATCATCGGCTATAGCCGCATCAAGCAAGATAGCGCTTTGGGTTTAGTACTCTCCGTTTTCTTTGGTTTTGGACTGATGTTGCTGACCTTTGTGCAGCGCATTCCGGATGCGACCCAGGCCGGTTTAGATACCTTTCTTTTTGGCCAGGCCGCCGCCCTGCTGCAGCGAGATGTAATCACCATGGCGCTGTTAGGCGGTTTTGCCCTGCTGGTGATGGCCCTCTTTTGGAAAGAATTTAAGCTGCTCAGCTTTGACCCCGATTTTGGCGCCAGCCTCGGTTTTCCCATGCGGCTCATTGATGTGATGCTAACCACCTTAATTGTGATTGCTATCGTAGTCGGCCTGCAGGCGGTAGGGGTAGTGTTGATGAGCGCCATGATAGTTGCTCCCGCCGCTGCCGCCCGCCAATGGACCAACCGGCTGAGCATCATGGTCCTTTTGGCGGCTATATTTGGCGCCCTGGCGGGCATGAGCGGGGCAATGATTAGCAGCACCGGCGCGGGTCTCTCGACCGGCCCGGTGATTGTGCTTTCCATCAGCGCCATTGTCCTGTTTTCCTTGCTGCTGGCCCCGAACCGGGGGTTGGTGTGGAATGCGCTACGCCGCCGCCGCAATCGCCGCCGTTTGCGCACCGATGCAGTATTGCTGGACCTGTACCGGCTGGCCGGTGAACATGACGATCCCGATCATGCCCATGATATCGCTGTATTGCGGGTGATGAACGCTGGCCGGGGCGGGGTGCAATACTCGTTAGCGGCCCTCACGGAAAGCGGCCTGGCCCGGAAAATTGATGACAGCCATTATGCCCTCACCCCGGCCGGGTTTGCCCAGGCGGAAAAGTTGAGCGCGGAACGATGACCATCACCCAGCTGGAAATCCAACTGATCGCTTCCGTGGTCGCTGCGGCTTGTGCCTTACCCGGTGTTTTTCTTATCCTGCGCCGCATGGCCATGATGAGCGATGCGATCAGCCATACCGTTCTGTTGGGTATTGTGCTGGCCTTTTTCGTGGTCGAGGATATTAACTCTCCCTTCTTGATCCTGGGGGCTACCATTACCGGGGTGCTGACCGTCAGCCTGGTGGAACTGCTGAATCGTACCCGGCTGGTGCGTGAGGATACAGCCATCGGACTGGTTTTCCCGGCTTTGTTTAGCCTGGCGGTCATTCTCATTTCCCGCTATGCCGGCAGTGTACATCTGGATAGTGATGCGGTGCTGCTGGGTGAGCTGGCCTTCGCGCCCTTTGAACGCCTGATTGTGGCCGGCCGGTTGGATCTGGGCCCTATTTCGCTGTGGGTTATGGGCGGGATCCTGTTGCTCAATCTGCTCTTTATCGTGCTCTTCTACAAGGAATTGAAGCTGGCCACGTTTGATGCTGCACTGGCCACTACCCTCGGCTTTTCCCCGGCCTTGATTCATTATGGGCTGATGACGCTGGTTTCGGTGACGGCGGTGGGCGCATTCGATGCGGTGGGCTCCATTTTAGTTGTCGCCCTGATGGTGGGGCCGCCGGTCACTGCCTATTTGCTGACCGATAGCCTGCCGCGCATGTTGGGGCTTAGCGTGGGTATCGGCGTGTTCAGCGCGGTCACTGGATACTGGCTGGCCCATTATTTGGATGCCAGCATTGCCGGCGCGATGGCTACCATGGTCGGGGTCTGGTTCCTGGTGGTGTTTTTTCTGGCTCCCCGGCGCGGCCTGGTGGCCCAGGCCCGCCGCCGCGCCCGTCAGAAATGGGAGTTCGCCCAGACGGCGCTGGCCATGCATCTTTACCATCACGAAGGCCGGCCG
>Ga0209536_100005904_pt1 | contig 18887 bp, 21 predicted proteins | sample DeeMarSeWOR28_12_FD_187461 | JGI IMG/M metagenome (GOLD analysis project Ga0209536, IMG submission 187461) | Marine sediment microbial communities from White Oak River estuary, North Carolina - WOR-2-8_12 (SPAdes) (version 2) | ecosystem: Environmental > Aquatic > Marine > Intertidal zone >... | reverse complement strand
CGACCAACACGGAAGATTGCCATTCCCCATAAGGGAAAACTACGAAAAAATACATCGAACAACCTGATCCACGAAGCCCTCAAACAAAAGGACCCGAAAAACACGCCTGAAGGAAGGTGGGGTAGGGGAGGGGGGGTCAACCCATCCACCCGTGAAAAGCAACCCAAACCCCGAAAGCAACCCCAGAACGCCCCCGAAGGCACCCGCATCATACCAAATAAGGCGCACTTCACGATGAAATAGTAGCCCCCCGTGACGCTTATCCTAAGCCAGCCGCACGCGGGGAAGATGGTGGGCCCGGAGGGATTTGAACCCACGACTCCCAGGTTATGAGCCTGGTGCTCTAGGCCATACTGAGCTACGGGCCCCCAGCCAGAAATAATACCCCCACCCCACCATAAAAAACTCTTCGACTCACCCCTCAACACCTTTAAACAACATAGACCAGAACTACACCCATGTCCCTGGGACCCTACGAACCCCTCATCTACATCGCCGGCCAGGGAGCCCTCGTCGGCCTCATCATCGGATTCATGATCCGCAAGCTCAACAAGGTCATCGCCGCCGCCATGGGCCTCCTAATAATCCTCATCAATGTATTCTGGTTCCTCAGGATGCTCGAGATCCCCATCAACCTCCCCGCCATCGACCCCATCCTCGACCTCCTCCCCGTCCAACCAGCAGACCTCATAGACCAATACGGAGGCATGACGCCCACAGTCAGCAGCCTACCCTTCATCGGCGGAGCCATCATCAGCCTCTGGATAGGCTTCAAGATAACGTAACCAGCATTTATAAACGCCCCAACCCCAATAAGAGCCCGTGCTCCGGTGGTGTAGTCCGGCCAAGCATTCCGGCCTTTCGAGTCGGAGATCCCGGGTTCGAATCCCGGCCGGAGCACCATCCAGAGAACACCTTTTTACGCCTCACGACCCCAAGAAAAAAGGGGGATCTACATTGGAAGAGAGAACTAGGAAGAACTACTCAGGCACAATAATCATACTCAGCATCATAGTCAACATCGCCCTCGCGGCCTACTCCGGATATAGTCTCAGGCAGACAGCCGATCTGAGAGACCAGGTAGGGGAAATAACGGACCTCTACAACAGCCTCTCCGAGGCCTACACAGACCTAGCAGAAGCCTCCCGCAACCTGGCCCAGCAGTTGAACATGACCATCACACAGCGGGAGTACTACAAGGACCTCGCCGAGTACTACTCAAACATCACCACAGACAACGGCGCCACAACGGGCATCCAAGGCGAGACCTCGATACCCATCGTAGCCGTCTACCAGATCGGCGGATGGTTCCAGACGGAGCTCAAGGGGACCGTCATGACAGCCGACATCGAGCTGAGGGACGGCGACGGCAGAGCCCTGGTCAACACCGTTCCCAAGATAGGGATAGACATTCAGAGCAGCATCAGGATCGCCATGATCGTCGCCGAGGAGGTGACCGGGGCATCCCTGAGCAGCACGGACGTGATACTCACCATCATGTCCGATCAGGAGACCGAGGTCGTCGACGGCCCCAGTGCCGGGGCAGCCATAACCGTCGCCCTCATCTCCGCCATCACCGACGCCGCCCTCAACGAGGGAACCTACATGACAGGCACCATAAGCATCGACGGCTCCATTGGCCCCGTCGGAGGCATCCCGGAGAAGGCACTAGCCGCAGCCGAGAGAGGCGCAACCCACTTCTACGTCCCGCAGGGCCAGGGCACCATCACAGTCTACGTGCCAAAGACCATCAACCCCTTCCCGGGCTGGACCACCACAGTCTACGAGCAGAAGCAGATGGACCTCAGCGATTACCTCAGAGAACAGGGGCACGACTTAACCGTCGAAGAGGTCGCCAGCATCCAAGATGCCTACGAGAGATTCACGACACCCTGAAATTCGTCAAGCCCCAGGCTCACTGTAAAAACACGTGTAAAAAGGAGATCAGTGCTTACGGGAGGCGATTAGCTCCCTGCACTTGTCGGCGTACTCGCAGTACTCAAGGCAAGAGTTACTCCCGTCGGGCTTCTGCCACTTCGTCCCACAGTCTAGGCACTCCCCCTCGTCCTCGTCGCTCCAGACCTCCACCGAGCCCCCGCATGAGTGGCACTTCACGTAGCTCATCGTAGGCCTAAGCAGATCCCGGATCCCAGGGCACGCATCTGGACTGGAGGGAGCTGGCCTCTTCCTGAGACTCAGTAGATCTCCCCTCTCACCGAGACCGTCGCCCTCATAACTGGGATCGACTTCCCCGAGACCCGCACCGCGTAGTCAACGATGCCGTTCATCGAGGAGCAGCACGGGACCTCCATGTGCACAACGGTCACCGTCCTCACCGAGTTCTGCCTCAGGATCTCCCCCAGCTTCTCGGCGTAGCTCTGAGCGTCATCAAACTTTGGACACCCGATGACGATGGGCCTCCCCCTCAACAGCTTCGCGTGGAGATCAGGAAACGCCACGGGCACGCAGTCAGCGACCACCAGCAGATCGGCTTCATTGAAGAAGGGCGCCTTCACCGGGACCAACTTGAGCTGCACAGGCCAATGGCTGAGGGTTGAACCACCCAGCGCTTCCTTTGGCTCACCCGCCTCCAGCTGCTGGACCTGACCCGACGCGCATCCGCAGGCAGGGGCCACCTCTGACACTGATTTCTCGGCCACATGGTGCTCACCGGCATCCCTCTGCACCAGAAACTCGTGCACAGCCTCCTCGTCGAACGCGTCAGCCTCCCTCTGGATGATGCTTATCGCCCCTTGATGGCAGTGACCTAGACAAGCCCCGAGACCATCACAGTACATATCCTTGACGATCCGAGCCTTGCCGTCAACTATCTGGAGGGCCCCCTCTGCGCAGTTGGGTATGCACTCACCGCAACCGTTGCAGAGCTCCCCATCGATCTCAACTATGTTCCTTACAACCATTCATTGCTCACCTCTGTACTACTCAGAAAAACTTCATCGCCCGGCTCAACCCTCCCTAGCCAGGCATCTCCCGCCCGAGGGGCAGTAGCTGACGGCGTGGTTCTCCACCACCTTGAACAACTGGTCCACAGTCCCGCGGTTCACAGAGTAGACCCGTTCCTTACCCCTCCTCTCGACGTAGACGAACCGGCACTCAACGAGGGGCTTGAGGTTATGGGAGATCATACTCTGCTCCTGCCCCAGGCTCTCAGCTATCTGGGTTACGTTCATCGGACCGTCAAGCAGAGTCTCCAGCGTTGCCAGCCTCGTTGGGTTACCTAGAACCGTGAAAAACCTATTGCATGTCTCGCTCAAGCCTTTCTTCATATCGGATACCTTATTTGAAATATTCTTCATATGAAGGATAATTCATACGTATATAAACGTTGCCTCAAGGAAAGCGCAACTCACTGGCTCGGCCACCATCAAAATATAATCGTGAAGCTCCAATGATCACACTGAAACTAAATCGCTGAAAGCCACTAAGAATATTCTTCTCCATTCAGATAAGAAACGGTGAATTATCGAAAAGAAGCCAGTGCCTCAATCATCCTTTTTCTCGCTCTTCGTCTTGAAGAGGAGCCAGTTCTCAGCCCTGTCGGTGAAGTGGACAAGCGTGTACCTTCCCTTCATCCTATTACCTTGGAGCTCAAACACCAGTTTATCGGGCTTCTTGCTCTCGATCATGTACGTCCCCTCGTCCCATATCTTAACCGACCCGGCGCCGTACTCCCCCTCGGGGATAGTGCCCTCGAAGTTGATGTAGTCAAGGTCGTGGTCCTCTACAGCCACGGCCAATCTCCTCACGCCGGGCTTCGTCGGCGGAGTCTTGGGAACTGCCCAGCTCCTCAGCACACCGTCCATCTCAAGCCTGAAGTCCCAGTGCAGCCGACTGGCGTTATGTTCCTGCACCACAAACCTCCCAGTTGTGACCATACCTCTCAGCCCCCCATTTCCCACATATTTCTGAGGATGACTGGTTTAAATCAGTGTGGAAGAGACATGATCGGCATTTCCAAATGAATATCTTAACAAATTGCGGAAGCTAATCATCAGCTGCGAGGCCTATCAGCTTCTCAAGCATCCTGTACGTTAGACCCCACACGACGTCGTCTCCCACGTGGAAGACGTCTGTGTCGTACCTGTTCTTCACGAGGGCCTTGCCCCTAGACTTGACGAGGTCGCGGAAGGGGGTCCAGAGATGATAGGCCAGCTCCTCGTTGGTCCTTATCTCAGGCTCCTCATCCAAGAGGAAGACCATAGGGAGGACCGTCATGCCCCGCTTCGCCATCGAGCCCACGGGGTCCATGACGCCCAGGAAATGCCCTGAGCAGAGGTCGATGCTGGTCTCCTCGTAGACCTCCCTTGTCACCGTCTCTATGAGACCCTTATCGTCTGGACCTCTCTTCCCCCCTGGGAACGCCATATCCCCCGACCAGGGATCACCCGGGACCTCAGCCCGCTTCACCAGGAGAAGCTCCAGCACGCCGTTGTCCCGCTTAAACACTACGCCGACCGCTGCCTTAGCCTCGTTCACATAGTCGGAGCTGAGCTTGGTACAAATCCTATCCAACGGGTCCTCAGGAAGCAACGGTCTCCTCAGATCCAAGGAACTAACCAGTAAAAAAACTGATCTAAAAAAATCACTACGATTCGAATATGAGGGACTTCACGACAACAGGGAAGACCGGGTTCCCAATGATAGACTCCCCAACGTCGATGAAGTCCCCCTCGCTCAGAGAGATCTCGTCTATAGAGAGAACGTTCCCAACGCCCGTCTCCCTGTACAGGACGTTCCCCACGGAGTTACCGACGTCCGTGTCGAATATGATGATGAAGGGAAGCCCCTCCCCTATGGTCCTAGGAAGCGCCTTAACAAGCCCCAGGGCGAAGGTCTTCAGACGGTCATACTGGATACCAACCGGGTCATGGAACGCTAGAGCGACAGGCGCCTCCCCCTCGACTAGGTCATACCGACCGAGGGCTGCTGCGACCTGGGACGCCACATGATCCACCGAGAGCGCTTCCTTCCGGACGTTCACCACTACGACTGGGAGGTTCCTGATTGGCAGGCCAAGCTCTGGGGACCGATAAGTCGTGGAACCGCTCACCTGCAACGTGAACTCGCAAGCCCCGATCACCGTCGCCCTGATCTTCTCCGACGTCTCAACCAGCGTGAGACCACGCTCCTCGCAGAGCCCACTTATTCTCTCGCCCAGAAGTCTCCCCAGGTCCTCGAAGTCCCGCCTCTCCTCGCCGTAGATATACTCGGCGACGCCACCAGAGAAGCTGTAGAGGGCGTCGCCCTCAAGAGCCTCTACGGGAAGACTTTCAGTCATCATCAGGCGCTGGGATAGACCGGAGTTGGCCGTGCCTGAGAGCACGTCGACGAGAGTGGACGCCAGAGTACGGGCTATGTCCTCCTTCTGCCCCTGGCTGGGTACATCCCCAAGGCCTATCCCGAGGCCCAGCTCCTCAATTACCTTGCGCCCTGCTGGCTCGAGCCTGACTACCTCGCCCCTGGTGCCGAAGGCCAGCTGCCGACCGCCGACGTTCACGCATGCGGTCTCCACGATCTCTCCGCTATCTATTACGGCTATGTTGGAGGTCCCACCTCCGATATCAGTGTGCACAAGCTTGCATGAGTTCTCTTTCGAGTACTCCACAGCCCCGGAGCCATGGGCGGAGATGACAGACTCGAAGTTGGGGCCCGCCGTGGCAGCAACGAACTTCCCGCTCTCCTGGGCTAGGCGTTCGACGATGAGCTCTGCGTTCTCCTTCCTTGCAGACTCCCCCGTGACGATCACGGCACCGGTATCGATCTCAGAGACCCCGTAGCCCGCCCGCTCGTACTCCTCGAACAGGAGGGGCATGAGCTTCTCCACGTCGATCTCGCTGTTCCCCTCCTTCAGGGGGGTGAAGAGGATCCTCCCCCTGTGCTTGATGTTCCTCTCGACGATGTGGAACTTCTTTGAACGGGAGAACTCGTCCTTCTCCAGCACCAGCTCCGAGAAGACGAGGTGAGAAGTCGTGGTGCCAATGTCGATCCCGACTGAGGTTATGACCTTTCTCTCGACCTCGATCACGGCTTGATGTCTCCGGGGTGTTCTCTGATGTCCACGTGGCTGAACCTCTGAGTTGAATCTGTGTATCTGCTTCAGATTGAATAAAGACGTTTCGGTGACCAAGAAGCCGATAAAATAATCCTATGGAAATTGGGGGGCTCGTTTGAAACTCCATGGGTACATTTCTGGAGATTCGCTTGAAAGTTTTTTACATCAATAGGGATACTACTTCAGCGACATATTATGAGGAAAGAACTTGCTGAATTCGGCTTGGAGAAAGCATCCAAACTGGGGGCTTCATATGCCGACCTCCGATTCGTTGACGGGCAGAGGAGGCTCGTTAGGGTCAAGGACGGTAAACCCGACACCATCTCCCATACCTCCGAGTCAGGTTACGGTGTCCGCGTCATCGTGGACAACGGCTGGGGTTTCTTCGGCTCTTTCGATGTCTCAAAGGAGGGCGTGACGGAGGCTGTGGAGACAGCGGTGACACTTGGAAAGGCAAGCTCAACCACGACAAAGGACGAGATCAAGCTCATGCCTACGAAGGTCGTCGAGGACAGCTACGCTTCGAGGGTAAAGAAGGATCCATTTGAGGTCCCACTGGTAGAGGTCTTGGAGCTCCTCCTGACTGCGGACGCGGCCTACAGGGAGGTCAGCCCCCATGTGAGGACGACCACAGGCAGCATCCTCGCCAGGGTCGAGGACAAGTACTTGGCGACATCGGAGGGATCTCGGATTGAGCAGAAGATAGTGTTCTGCGGGGGGTCCGGATCAGGTTACGTGATGGACGGTGGGATGGTCCAGAGGCGCACATACGAGATGAACCCGAGGACCATGGGCTACGAGTACATCGAGTCCCACGACATCCCGGAGATGGCTCGGGAGGCCGGGAGGGAGGCCGAGGCCCTGCTAAAGGCGGAGCCCTGCCCCACGGAGTACAGGTCAAATCTGATCCTGGATGACCCCCATATGTACCTCCAGATCCACGAGACCATCGGACACGCATCGGAGCTCGACAGGGTCCTGAATACGGAGGCCGACTTCGCCGGGATGAGCTTCCTGACGACCGACAAGCTCGGCAGCTTCAGGTACGGCTCGGACGAGGTCAACTTCGTCGCCGACCCCACAATCGAGACCGCCCTGGGAACCTATGGATATGACGACGAGGGCGTTCCCGCGAACAAGGTCTACCTCGTGAAGGAGGGGATTCTCAACGACTATCAGTCATCAAGGGAGACCGCCGCTCAGGTGGGGCTGGAGGGCAGCAGCGCAGGGATGAGGGCAGCGACACCGGTGGATCTCCCCATCATCAGGATGAACAATATCTGCCTGGAAGCTGGTGACTCGTGGAAAGCGAACGAGATCATAGAGGACACGAGGGAGGGCTTACTGATGAGGACGACGAAGATGTGGTCCGTCGACCAGAGGCGCCTAAACTTCCAGTTCGGATGCGAGATAGGCTGGAAGATCAAGGACGGAGAGCTCACCGAGGTCATCAGGGACCCCACCTACACGGGTCTCAGCTACGAGTTCTGGAGGAACCTCGACGCCACGGCTAAGGACGACTGGACGCCTTACGGGACCACGGGCTGCGGCAAGGGCAGACCGGGGCAGGGCATATACGTCGGACACGGCGCTGCGACAACGAGGATTAAGGATGTCCGCATGGGCATCACTGGGAGGATGTAGGGATGACACTTGTAGAAATAGCGAAAGGAGCCGTCGACAAGGCGGTGAGCCTGGGTGCCTCTCAGGCCATGGCTACATTGGTCTCATCGAACAGCGCTCTCACGAGGTTCACTCTCAACGCCATCCACCAGAACATCGCCCAGAAGAAGTACGTCCTCAACTTTGAGGCGGTCGTCGACAAGAACAGGATTGGCTCTTCCGTGGTGAACTCCCTCGAGGAGAAGGCCGTGTCTGACAGCGTCGAGAGAGCCCTTAAAATTGCGAGAGTCTCTTCACCCGATCCTGACTTCCATTCCTACACCGAGCCGAAGAAGATTGCACCACTACCCGAGATCTACAACAAGCGGACAGCCTCCATAACGCCGGAGGAAAGAGTTTCGGGGGTTCAGACCCTCATCGAGACCGCGCTGGACTACGATAAACGGGTGACCTGGTCCACCGGAGCCTACACGACGGAGAGCGTGACTCTCGCCATCGCCAACTCGCTCGGGGTGGAGGCCGAGACGGCATACACCAGAGGATCTGTCGATGTGGTCACGAAGGCAGGAGACGACTCCGTACAGGGATCCGGATATCGCTCCAAGAGGTCCCACGACGTCGGCGTATTCGACTTCGAGGGTATGGCTAAAGCGGCCGCGGAGGACGCAGTAAACGCAATCAAGCCCCAGCTCATCCCAATAGGGGACTACGAGGCCATCTTCACCCCGACCTCCGTCGGCACGTTCACAGGATTCATGGGGCGCCTCGGCTTCTCAGCCAGGGCATACCAAGACGGATACAGCTGCCTGATGGACAAGATCGGGAGCCAAGTCTTCGACGAGAAGCTCACCATCCACGACAGGGGTAGATCCCTGGAGACCTACAACGCGATACCTTTCGACGGCGACGGGCTGCCAAAAGGGAATTACACGCTAGTGGAGGGCGGGGTCCCGATGAACCTCTGCTACGACACTTACACGGCGCACAAGGACAAAACGGAGAGCACCGGACACGCATTGCCCAACACGGGGAGAGGCTACTTCTCGGGGTTCCCCATGCCCACGAACATGGTGATGGAGCCCGGGGACGCCTCAGTCGATGAGATGATCGCTGACACCAAGAGGGGGGTTTACATCACGAGGCTCCACTATGTGAACCCCATCCGGAGGGACAAGGCGGTGATAAGCGGCCTCACGAGGGACGCCTGCTGGCTCATCGAGAACGGAGAGATTAAGCACCCCATCAAGGTGATGCGATTCACCGACTCGGTCCTACGGGTGATGGGCGCGATCGACGCCATCGGGGACAAGTCAACGATGAGCATGCTATCGGGAGCCACTCTGCCTGCCGTGAAGGTGGCTGGCTTCAGGTTCACTGGGCAGTCGGAGTTCTAGAGGACTCCGGTTTCCCTTTTTTTATCCTACTGCTCTGCCTCTATCGCTGATTCTTGATCAGGATCCACCCAGCTGAACTTTTTCTGGAGGGTCTTCGAGTAGTAGGACCTCCAGTCGTAGTCCACCTTCCTGCCCCAGTCGTAGTAGATACGGGGATCGATGTAGCTCTTCAGGCTGGTTCCCAGGTTGTAGTCTCTAGTCATCTCGTAGGCCTCGATCTGTAGCTTGGCCTTTTCGATTGCCAGCTTATTCTTCTCCTTCCGTGACTCCAGCGAGGCCTTTCTCTTCTCCTGCTTCTCCCTGTGGCTCAGCTTCAGCTTCTTTATACGATCCCTCTGTGTCTTCATGGATTTCCTCTTGGAGGCTACGCGCTTCTCCAGAGCTGCCGTCGACTTGCCCTGTGTAATTCTCTCGTTCAGCTGTGCCTCGACATCTGCTAGCTGAGACTTGGTCTCTCCAAGTTTTACCTCGTACCTGGAAAGGCGCTCCTGATACTTTTCCTCCTGCTCCTTTATGACCCTCTGAGCCTTTCTCTCCCCCTCCCTGGCCCTCTTCCTCCGAGCCACGAGGCGGTCCTTCTTCTTCTGCAGGCTCTGCTCCCAGGTCTTCGGTATGGTACGCTTATGGTTGCAGATGATGGCTGCCTCGAGGTTGGCCATTGTTGCTGCGTGCTTCTTCTTGAACTCGGGCTCATCGGCTCCCAGGGTGGTCTTCCGGAGCTTGCCCTCCACGGTCTCGGTGGCATGGCAGGTGCGGAAGACCTTGGCGCTGAGGCCTGTCATAACCTCGTCAAGGAACTCGCTAACTCTACTAGAGTTCACCTCGTCGAACAGTGTGGAATCGGTGTTTTCGGCCCAATTCTTGAGGTTGTTAATTACCCTCTCATCCAGGTCGGCCTTGAGGATGTGACGCACTGAGTCCTTGCCCAGGAAGTCGAATGTGACCGAGCCGTCCTCGTTGAAGCATAAGTGTTCAGGTCGTAGACTTGAGGCCCCCACGGTGTCCGCCTCATCATCGTCATCCTTCTCGTCCCCGATCCTAAACTTGAGCTCGTCGATGAGGTAGCAGACAGTCGCTGTCTTCCGCCGCTTGACTTCGTCGCTGGTAAGGTTCTCCTGTATGTATCTCTGGACCTTGCGGAGGTTCTTACGGAGCTCTGTCGCCTTGTCGAACTTTTCTATCTCCTTCTTCTGCTGAATGGGGCTGTTGTCGCTGGGCCAGACGTACTTCATCTTACCGCTGAGCTTGTCCCGCCATCGAGCTATCCAGATGCTCTCGGAGTCCCAGAGAATCTCCTTCCAATCGCCCTCAGGCCTCGGGGCGTCCGGGCTCAGGTTCAACTCGATATCCTCGTGTCTCGGCCCCTCCTTCCACTTGCCCCGCCAAGGGTGCTCGCCGCGCCCCATGAAGATGCTGCTGGGCTCAGCAGTGTAGTTGCCGACCTCGCAGCGCTCCCCGTCGATGACCGCGTAGCCGTATCTCTCCTTGTTCGCCTCCCGGATGACCTTGCGCTCCGCGGCCAGTGCCTTCTTCTCCTCCCTGCTAAGGGCTGCTCTTGCCTCCCGTTCTTTCAGGACCAGTCCGTGGATCAGAGAGAAGTCGACTTCGCCCGGAAGGACATTGACGCCTAGTATCTCGGAGAAGTCCTCGTGGTAGTTCTCTGCGAAAACGGGATCTTCTACGTATGGGGTGCCTATCTTCTTGGCCCAGGCCATTGCTCTCTCCTCCTGCTCGTCGTTCAGCAGGACAGTCTCCCCCTTAACGATGACTGTGAGCCCCTGACCAGTGTATGTTGGTGGTACCAAGACCCCGTTGTGGTGAAGTTGCTCCATCTGGTTCCCCCTGTGACTTTCGATATGATGTAGATAGTCATGTATATTGATTTCGAGTTATAGATCTATACTTCTTCGATGACGGGATATTTCTCCCTGATCTCCCTATCGACGGCCCTCGCGACGAGCGCGTTTGACATGTAGAGGTTCCGCACGTCCATGAGTTCGGCCAGTTCGGCCGGTTTCTGGTCCTGTGTGACTAAGATAAGATCGTGCTCATCAGCATAGTCCACGACTTCTCGGTCTTTCATCCCGGAGAGCCCTAAGTCCTGTATCGTAACGACGCTCCACCCTAGGACCTCCAGGTAGTCCTTAAGGCCTGAGTACATCTCGTCTAATAGTATCTGCATGAGTGACACCGCGGGTTGACCTCGGCCTGATGGTTATATTAGATTTTACTCCCCTTCAAGCTCGCAAGGAATAACTATGGGGCTCAGAGGGAATCGCCCTTTCCCTCACTACAAGAGTTAGTGGCACTTCAAGTGGCTCAGATGGAGCTCCCAGGCGGGTTGGAGGTCCTCAGCTGGCGAACCAGCGCTCTCTGCGTCGGGCAACCACAGATAATACAGGGCGATCACCCGGTGATTCTCGTTGCAGCTCCAAGCCCCGATGACCCCCGGTATATTATAACCCCGATCATCGATGTAGAAGAACTCGATAACCGTTTCTTGGCCATTAATTGTAGATTTGATTTTATCTCCCCTCTCGATCACAGTCTCGCTTCCTGAAGCCTGGGTGAAGATAAGATCCAAGGCTTCCGATGGGCCTGAAGCCATGTCCTGGGTTAGCCAGATGATACCCGCCTGGTCCATTATCGGACCTTGGCGCTCCACTGTGAGAGTCCCTGTCTCCTCGGAAGGCTCGGGGGTTCCCAGACCCTCTACGTAAAGGTGCATGTAATTGGGGTAGTCAAACTGGAGGCTGAAGTCTTGGAACCTCGTGTATCCGACCGGCGGTCCTCCTCGGTGAAACCAAAGGTTGCCACCGGTGAAGGCCACGACTATAAGCGCCACGACCGCGAGTGATCGCGTGTTGAACTGGCGGAGACCGGAAATTGTGCTCATATCATTTTTCACCTCATATGTACTGGAGGAACCTCGGATACTTCCTCTTCAACTTCTCGTAATTCAGACAGAGCTGCCACAGGATGATGAGCCCCACGATCCAGAATACGAAGGTCTGCCACATCTCGATGGGGGGAGGCTTCGGTACGTTAGGAAGTCTGAGCCTGTAGAGCCAGAGGTGTGCGAGGTAGAAGAAGAGGGGGTTCCTGCCGTACGTCAGGATGACTCCTGTGACCCCCTTGTTGAACTTTGGCCTGTCCTGGAGGGCGAGCCCCATGGCCAAGAAGATGCACATCCAGCCGAGGGTCCACAGGAGGAAAGCGAGGCTCGGCGGGTATTTTGAGACGTAGAGCCAGTCGATGACAGTGTTCCCCCACCTCCTGAGGAGGTTCCCGTATCCGTTCATCAACCTCACCACGAAGAACAGCGCGATGGAAGAGACACCCGTAGCCAGGAGGGGGGCCTTAAGGCGTTTAATTCGATCTGGGTCCATCTTTGCTAGGATGAGGCCGAAGCACCATCCCAGCCCCATGACGCCTATCCATGGGATGATGGGATAGAGGCCGACGTAGGGCCAGAAGGCGAAGCTGGGTTCATGGATGACGACTCTGGCATACGAGCCCCAAGCGTAATCATTGGGGATGAAATCAAGGTTGAGGGTGGAATGGTTGAGGACTATTATCAGGCTTAGAGCGAGGATCACGGTCGGTGGTACTCGCCTGTAGACGCTGAAGATGATGAGGCAGACGCCGATGCAGGCGATGACCCCGAAGTAGAGAGAGGGGACATTGGGCGCGAGCCAGTAGAACGCTGGTGTCACGAGTAGCGTCTCAAGTACTAGCAGCAGAAGACCCCGTTTGATCAGGTGAAAACTCACGCTTGACTGGGATTCCCCCCGAAGAACTCTCTTCGTAGCCGATAGGGCTAGTACCGTTCCGGCGAGGAAGATGAAGGAGGGAGCGCAGACGTGGCTGACGAAGCGCTCCAGGAACCAGATGAGGTTCAGGAAAGGGGGTGCCTGCCCTAGGACTCCCTCGCCCCCGTGGTGGAACTCGTTCCAGAATCCGGAGACGTGGTCCCAGGCCATTATCGCCATAACGATGCCCCTGGCGAAGTCGATGAACTGGAGGCGCCCCACGCTTGGTTTTACAGAGGGCGTTAATTCTGGAGTGCTACGAGTCTGCATGGTCTTAACCCAAGATGTGTATATATTATAATATCTCCGCAGGAACAATGCAGCATTTATAACATCTGTCTTGACAGAATATTAGTCAACGGGGGTGTACGACTTGGAGATGCTATGTGACCTTCTTTTCGAGGTCTCCAACGAGGACAGGTTGGGGATACTCAAAGTCCTGAACGACAGGGCGCTCAACGTTACCAACCTGGCCAAGGAGCTGGACCTCACGAACCAGGAGTGCAGCCGCCACGTCTCGCGCCTAGGCGAGGTGGGTTTGACCTGGAAGGACCCGGAGGGGCTCAACCACCTCACGTTCTACGGCGAGATCGTGCTGAGGCTCCTACCCGGTCTGGAGTTCGTCTCGAGGCAGAGGGAGTACTTCACCACCCATACTCTCAGGGCCCTCCCCACGGAGCTCGTGGGAAGGATGGGGGAGCTCTCTGGGAGCACCTATACAGACGATGTCATGGTGGTCTTCCACAACATTGAGCGGGTGATAAACGAGGCTGAGGAGTACATCTGGCGGCTTACGGACAGGATCCTCATCACCTCCCTGGACGAGCTGGAGGGGGCTGTCAAGAGGGGTGTCGAGGTGAGGCACCTTGAGCCCAAGAACATGGTCTACCCCCCAAACTGGAGTGGTCCAGGGTCAATCCTTTCGGAGGCCTCAGTAAAGGGCACCTTCATAAACAGGCTCGTCGAGAGCGCCGATGTCTTCATCGCCATGTCCGAGAAGGAGGTGGCCGCCGTGAGCTTCCCTGAGGAGGATGGGAGGTTCGACTACCTGGGGTTCTCTTCCACTGACAAGGACACCCACGAGTGGTGCAAGGACGTCTTCGAGTACTTCTGGGATAAATCCGAGAAAAGATCATCAGAATGAGGTTCCACACCTCAGTATTTCCTAATCTGATTTAGGGATTAATCTGAAAAAGCTGATCATCGGTTCTCAAAGACTTCGAGGATATCGGGGAATCCTTCCATATCCGTGCTAACCGGGAGTCGGCCTCCAACTGCTCCCGAGGGGAACCCCATCCGCTGGTAACCTCCATCGCTTCGATCCATCTCCCCCAGGAGCTCCTCGAATATCATGAGATATCGTTCGAACTCTCCAAGGGATATCAGGGTGAACTCCCCTCCGTGACCTATCTCTATCGGGATGATCTCATCCAGGTCATATGATGTGGACATACGTTCCTTCGAGACTATCTCTAAGTTATTTACCTAAAGTACCTCCGCAAGATAGATGGGGTACGCTTAACATTGATATTGGGAAAGTAGGATCGTTAGTGGGGGAACAGAATGGGAACCATCTTCGACCTCATGTTCGAGATATCCAACGAGGACAGGTTTGGTATACTCCTGAGGCTGGAGAAGGGGGCCATGAACGTCACAGGGCTGGCGAGAGAGCTCGGCCTGACCACCCAGGAGACAAGCCGCCACCTCTCCAGGCTCGGGGATGTCAGCCTCGTGCGCAAGGACCCTGAGGGGATGTTCACGATAACGTCCTTTGGGGGGCTGGCCCTGAGGCTCCTCAACGGCCTGAAGTTCGTCTCCAAGTATGAGGACTACTTCACCACTCATCATCTTGGGAACCTCCCCGAGGCTTTCGTCTGTAGGATGGGGGAACTGATGGATAGCACGTACCTGGACGACGTCATGGTGATGGTGCACATCACGGAGAACATCCTGAGGGAGGCAGAGGAGTACGTGCTAAACATCAACATGCCCTACATCGCCAGCGTCTTCCCTCACATCAGGGACGCCTACGAGAGGGGGGTGAAGGGCAGGTTCCTCCACACGGAGAACCTTAAGCTACCTCCCAGCATGATGGATGAACGGGAAAAGTTCTTCGACGAAGACGTCGCGATCAAGATCATGGCCGAAGGCATTCAGGAGGAGAGGCTGACCCAAAACGTGAACCTCATCCTGTACATGAACGAGAGGGAGGTGGGGATAATGGCGTTCCCTCTGCTGACAGGCAGATACGACTTCGCCGGGTTCACCTCCACGGATGAAAGAACTCATAGATACTGCAGAGAACTTTTCGAGCATTACTGGCGGAAGGCTGAGCTAGTAAGATAAAATAAATGAAAAGAGGAGAGACTAAGTCTCTTTTTCGAATAGCAGGTAGTGGTTCACCGCTGTCGGGGAGCCCTGAGCCTGATATGTGTGGAGGCGCCAGCCCGCCTTCTCATGCCTGACGATGACCTCGCTAATCCTCTTGTGGTGTCCAACCTGCACGCAAGTCCATTCCTTCAACCGATCTCACCTCCCACGTGCTACTCGCTCCACTGTTGATTCGAGAACTCGATGGCCTCGATGATCCTCTGATCGAAGTCACGGTGTACGCATTCAAAAGAGTACATCACGAATCCGTCGAAGGCGAAGAAGAACATCCTCCGCACATGGTAGATTATCTTGGGCTTCGCTATCTCCACGAGCTCCAGGAACTCTCTGCGGTTAAATTTCACACGGTAAGAGCTTGAATGCATAGACGCAGCGGCTGTGGCTCCCGCTGATGCGGCCACTAGTCCTTCACCTCCCTCTCGAAGATCAGCTCGAAGTAGGAGTCGTAGCCTGCGCCGATGTGGGTGGTCACCGAGGGAGAGAATATCTGGACGAGCCTCCATCCCTCCCTGGCCTTGTTGTCTACTATCCTGCGATAGTCCATGTCAGGCCTGGTCTCAAGGACCCCTCTGTCCAGTGAGACCCTTATGAATCTGTACTCATACATTTGGGATCTTTGATCGGCGGGGATGAGAAAAAGGGACCGCAAGAAGGGTGGTGTGACATATGCATCAGACATGCGGTGTGAAGATCGTTCCTCTAACATGACGTCAACGGAAATAATTACGCTTCAATGTTTGGAGCTATCCATACGCGGTCATCCAGCGATAGCCGACTCTATCTCCTCGGTCCTTGGTAGCGCCGTAAACCTGTCTGAGACCTCCCCCGCCTTGAAGACCAGGACCGTGGGGATCGAGAGGACGTCGTAGTCCCTCCATCTCTCAGTTGAGACGATGTCCATCTCGTAGAAGTCTGCATTCTCATGCCTCTCCGCCAGCTCCTCGAACTCAGGCTTGAAGACCTTGCACGTGGGGCATGTGGGTGACGTGAAGAGGACGGCTACGTTCCTCGATGAGTGGAGGACCTTCCCGGGGAACTCCTCGTCTTTGAGGGATGGAACACTCTTCGACTCCTTTCTCTTGAAGAGGTCCATCAGTTTGGAGAAGACCCCGGGGTATCTCTTATACGAGATCTGGTATCCCACCCGCTCGATTGCTGCCTCTATCTCCTCGAGTTGAACCCTTTCAGGGTCGTAGATCACCCTGAGGTTCTTGGTCATGTAGTTCCCCCGGGCCGTCTCAACTCCCTCCAGCCTCTTGACCTCCCTCTCGAGGACGGGAATGCAGGTAGGGCAGTCCATCCGAGTGATCGGGATGTTCTTCGTGGTCGCCATTCCTAATCCTCCGGCTTGAAGCTGCGCAGGAGCAGGCTGTTCGAGACTACGCTTATCGAGCTGAAGGCCATGGCTCCCGCGGCGAGGATGGGATGCATCACTATCCCCCACGACCTGAAGACCCCTGCCGCAATGGGGATGAGCGCGGCGTTGTACCCGAAAGCCCAGAACAGGTTCTGCTTGATCTTAGAGAACGTCGCCTTGCTGAGCTGGATTGCTGTGACTACGTCCATCAGGTTGTTCCTGATGAGGATGATGCCTCCAGTCTCCAGAGCCACGTCCGTTCCGCTCCCAAGGGCGATACCTACGTCTGCCTGTGCCAGGGCCGGAGCGTCGTTTATCCCATCCCCCACCATGGCGACGACGAGGCCCTCCTCCTGGAGCTTGATCACTTCCCCTACCTTGTCCTCCGGGAGGACCTCAGCTAGGTACCGGTCGATTCCCACCTTCGTGGCGATGGCCTCAGCGGTCCGGATGTTGTCGCCTGTGATCATCACGACCTCAAGCCCCATCGACTTCAGTTTTGCCACGGCTTCTCCCGCCTCCTCCTTGAGCTCGTCAGCAACAGCGATCAGCCCAGTGACGACCCCGTCAACAGAGACGAACACGAGGGTCTTCCCCTGGTCGAACAGATCGTGAGCCCTGCGCCCCGTCTCCTCATCCAGCTCGGCCCCTATCTCATCCATGAGCCTCTGGGTGCCGACGATCATCTGCCTGCCGTCAACAGTCCCTTTGACCCCCCTACCCGCCAGAGCCTCGAAGCCCATGGGCTCGGGGAGTTCCAGACCCCTCGCCTCGGCCTCCCTGAGTATAGCCTCCCCGATGGGGTGCCCAGACCTCCTCTCCAGGGAGGCGACCAGCCTGAGCATCTCCTCTGGATTCTCCGAGTGGATGTCGGTTACAGCTATCTCCCCTTTGGTGAGGGTCCCAGTCTTGTCGAATGCGATGGCCTGTATCTCACGGGTCTTCTCGAGGTAGTCACCGCCTTTGATGAGGATTCCGTTCTTAGCTCCCTGCGCGGCTCCTACGAGGATGGCGGTTGGCGTGGCTATCCCCATGGCGCAAGGACACGCGACGATTACAACCGCGACGAAGGACGTGATGGAGAGCCCGAAGTCTCCTGTGGTCCAGTACCAGCCCGCGAAGGCGATGAGCCCCGCCGCGATGACGACGGGCGTGAAGTATGATGCCACCCTGTCGGCGACCCTCTGGATGGGGGCTTGGCTCAGCTGGGCCTCCTCCACCATGTGGACTATCTGCTGGAGGGTGGTGTTCATCCCGATCTTGGTGACCTCCACCTTCAGGGCGCCCTCCTTGTTCACGGTCCCGCCTATGACCTCGTCCCCCACCCCCTTCGCCACCGGAATGCTCTCCCCGGTGATCATGCTCTCGTCGACGGATGACGCACCTTCGAGGACCTCACCGTCAAGGGGGACTCTGTCGCCGGGTCTAACTATCAGGACGTCGAATGGCATGACCTCCTCAACGGGAACCTCCTCCTCGGAGCCGTCCTCTTTGAGAAGCCGGGCCATGGGAGGCTGGAGATCCAGGAGCCGTCTTACGGCCTCGGATGCTCTCCCGCGGGCGATCTCTTCAAGAAGCTTTCCCACGAGGATTAGGGCGAGAATGTTGGCCGAGGCGTCGAAGTAGACCTCGGAGCTAGGGGCCAGGTTTGGGGCCAGAACCACAAGGACACTGTAGAAGTAGGCTGTCGAAGAGCCGACGACGATCAGGGTGTCCATGTTCATCGTTCGAGCTTTCGCTGCTCCCCATGCGCCTCTGTAGTACCTCCACCCTGCGATGAACTGCACCGGGGTGGCGAGGATGAAAGCCCATACCTTTTTTGTGAACAGGGGCAGGGGTCCGCTGTAGAACATCAGAGCCATCAGCAGTGCCCCGAGAGTTACGCTGAAGTAGACCAGCCTCGTGAGGGCCTGGCGCTCCTTCTCAGGCTGGACGAAGGTGAGCATGCAGGCCTCGCTGCAGAAATAGTAGGTCCTGCCGTCTATCTCGGCCGTGAAGGCTGGGTTATCCTCGTCCACGAACATGCCACAGACTGGATCGCGGGCCATAGCCTTTCACTGAAGAAGCTGTTTTATGGCAACTTTTAAAACTTGATAAACGAGAGCCACTCAGCCCGTTACGTCTCCGGTGTGCTAACTCTTCAACCAGTCCGCCAACTCGATCCTGTTGGTGTTGAAATGCTTCTCCGCCGTGACGACGCCCCTCTTTAGAAGCCTGACCAGAACCCGGTGGGTCTT
>Ga0209536_100005903_pt1 | contig 18895 bp, 16 predicted proteins | sample DeeMarSeWOR28_12_FD_187461 | JGI IMG/M metagenome (GOLD analysis project Ga0209536, IMG submission 187461) | Marine sediment microbial communities from White Oak River estuary, North Carolina - WOR-2-8_12 (SPAdes) (version 2) | ecosystem: Environmental > Aquatic > Marine > Intertidal zone >... | reverse complement strand
AGGCACGTAAGCTCTGAACTCCCGGGAACGTCCCGTGTCGGATTCGTCGGGGAACCTGCTCAGTGCTTCCACGCGGCAATGGATACCCTCGCTTTCAAGTCTGCTCTTGAGGAGATAGACTTCCGCCTCGTCGGGAGTCGCCATCAGCAGTTTCCACTTTCCGGTTTCAGCCATTGAGTCCTCCTCCCTGCCTGCTGCCCTGTAAACAGGACAGACACCGGCCCACCAGGCCACATGACTAATGTAACTCAATTATAGCAAAGGGAAGCTCCTTTAGATTGAGGATTGAAATTTGCGGATCAACAGCTTTGATGCTCCATCCGGAAAACGCAATCCGGAATTTGTTTCAATAGTACCGTTTCACCTCGAACCGGAGCAGTTCGACGGTCTCCCTCTCCCCGATGCCGGCCTTTTGCTTCGCAATACGGACCTGCTCCTCGGCTGTTGTGACCCCGGGAAGATCGGGAAGAAGGACCCCCTTACGGCCGCCGCTCTTCACAATGACTCCGTACCGCGACGCGTCAAGGTCCTCGAGACCTGCCGCCGGCTCCGGCTTTCCCAGTACGTCCACCGAGATGGTTATGTCATCCAGCTCTTCCAGTGTTATGGGCAGAAACCTGGGATCTCTCGTGGCAGCAGAAACAGCATTGTCCGCGATCTCCCGGGCAAGGGTGGGCTGTACCGGATAAATGGTACCTATACAGCCCCTTAATTGTCCCTCTTTTTTCAGGCTGACGAAGGCTCCTGCCGGTTCCTCATGATAGTCAGAGATCTCCTCCTTGAGAAGAGGCCTTCCGGAAAGATGGGCGGTTATAGCCCGTCTTGCCAGACTTACCAGATCATGGGGTTTGCCCGGCTTGCTCATGAACTTCGTTCCACCACGTAATCGGCAAGCTTGTAAAGACTGTCCCTGCAGGGGCCTTCAGGGGTCTCCAATAGCGCCTTAACCGCCTTGTCACGGTACTGGACGGCCACCTCCAGGGTTTTTTCAAGCACTGAGTGCCTCTTCATCAGATCGAGGACGATCTGAAAATCTCTTTCATGGGGGGATTCCTTCAGAAAAATATCGGCCACCTGGAGCTTAAGGTCGTCGCTGAGATTCTCCATCAGGATAATCACCGGCAGTGTCACTTTGCCCTCAAGAAAGTCTTTGCCGATAGCCTTTCCAAGGATTCCGCGCTGGGAAGCATAATCAAGAACGTCATCAACGATCTGAAAGCTCAATCCCAGATTATGCCCGTATTCGCCCGCCGCCTCCAGGTCGCGGCCTTCAAGACCGGCGAGGTACCCTGCGGCAGTACAGGAAGCGGATATCAGGCTTGCCGTCTTCCCGGTGATGACTTCCAGGTACTCTTCACGCGTAGTGGCTGTGCTGTAGGACCGGAGTAGCTGGAGCACCTCCCCCCGCGCCATTTGAGTGGTGGCCCCGGAAAGGGCATCCAGAATACCGAGATGGCCGACCTCAACCAGAAGGTTGAAGGCTCTGGAATAGAGATAGTCCCCCGACAGAACGCTTGGTTCTGCTCCCCATATACGGTAGGCGACCCTGTTGCCCCTTCGAACATCAGATTGGTCTACCACGTCGTCGTGAAGGAGCGTTGCCGTGTGAATAAACTCTACGGCTACTGCGAGCTTAAAGACATTCTCATTGACCCTGTGGGGGGCACATGAGGAAACAAGAAGGACGAGGAGAGGACGAAACCGCTTCCCCCCCCCGTCGATAAGGTGTTCAAAAATACGGTCTATGAGAAGGACATCCGTCCTCAGATAAGATTTGAAATAGTCTTCAAGAGCCTCGCACTCCTCCCTTACCGGTTCCCGGATGGAGTCCAGGTGGCCTTTAGGACTCCCTTGTGTCATCACGACTCCCCGGCTTCATCCCCAGCTTCATCCTCAGGTTCGTCCTCACCCATAAGGTAGCGGTGCATGGCGCCTGAGGCCATTCTGCCGTCTCCCATGGCCAGGATCACCGTGGCTGCACCCCGGACGATATCCCCTCCGGCATACACGCCCGGGATACTGGTAGCGCCCGTTTTTTCATCGACTACGATGTAATCCCACTTGTTGAGTTCAAGGCCCGGCGTGGATTTGGTCAAAAGGGGATTTGACCCCGTACCGACCGAAACGATGACAACATCCACATCCAGAATGTACTCGGAGCCTTTAATGGGAACAGGTCTGCGCCGTCCTGAATCATCGGGCTCGCCGAGTTCCATCGTCAGACACTCCATCCCGATAACAGCCCCCTCGTCGTTGCCCAGGATCCGGACCGGTGCGGTGAGAAAGTGGAATTCGATCCCCTCCTCCTCCGCGTGATGGATCTCCTCGATCCTGGCGGGCATCTCTTTTTTCGAACGCCTGTAAACAACGATGGATTCAGCTCCGAGTCTTTTTGCGGTCCGTGCGGCGTCCATGGCGACGTTGCCGCCTCCGATGATCGCCACCCTCCTGCCTTTCTTCAAGGGGGTATCGTATCTGGGGAAATCATAACCGCCCATGAGGTTGGATCTGGTGAGATACTCGTTGGCGGAGTAAACGCCGTTCAGGTTCTCCCCGGGAATTCCCATGAACCAGGGCAGTCCTGCACCGACTCCCAGAAAAACAGAGTCAAAACCTTCCTCCTCCAAGAGTTCCTGGATGGTGAAGGTCTTACCGATGACGGCATTGTTGATGACCTTGACACCCAGTTTTTCAAGGTTATTGATCTCGAACTCGACTATATCATTGGGCAGCCTGAACTCCGGGATCCCGTAGACCAGGACACCGCCGGGTTTGTGAAGAGCTTCGAATATCGTCACGTCGTGTCCTTTGACGATGAGGTCCCCCGCGACCGTAAGGCCTGCAGGTCCCGCTCCCACCACAGCCACCTTTTTCCCCGTTGGAGGCGCTACCTTGGGCAGCTTTACCTGGCCGTGTTCCCTTTCCCAGTCGGCTGCGAAGCGTTCCAGACGACCGATAGCCACCGGTTCCTGTTTTACGCTCAGAACGCAGAGGATCTCACACTGATCCTCCTGGGGACAGACCCGGCCGCAGACGGCAGGCAGAGCGTTACTCTCCTTGAGGATACGGATCGATTCCGGGAAATCCCCCTCCTCGATGGCCTTGATGAACCCGGGAATGTCGATGCCCACCGGGCACCCGGCCACACAGCGGGGTTTTTTGCATTGGATACACCGGCTGGCTTCGAGCATGGCGGTTTCAGGGCTGTATCCGTAGGGCACTTCATCAAAATTCTTCTGTCTTACCTCCGGAGGCTGCTCCGGCATAGGCTGCCTTGGTATTTTTTCCTTTTTTGGGGTCGATGTATTTTTATCGGTCATGGCAATAGTCTCACTCGCTCACGTAGGTTAAGGTCTCAATGGCATCCCGTTCTTCGCTCAGGTACATCCTCTGGCGCAGCCTGAGCTCGGCGAAATCCACTTCATGGCCATCGAAATCCGGGCCGTCCACACAAGCGAACTTCACCTCGCCACCCACGGTAACCCTGCAGGCGCCGCACATGCCGGTACCATCCACCATGATGGGGTTGAGGCTGACCATGGTCTTTATCCCATAGGGCCTGGTCAGTTTGCTCACCGCCTCCATCATGGGAACAGGCCCGATGGCCACGACCAGGTCAATGGGGTTACCCTTTTTTATAAGGTCCTCCAGTACGTTGGTAACAAAACCCTTCTCACCGCAGCTGCCATCGTCTGTACAGATCCTTACCTCGGTGCTCGCCTTGACCATTTCTTTTTCCATGATAAGCAGGTCCATGGATCGGGCGCCGAGAATGGAGATCACGTTGTTCCCTGCCTCCCGGTAGGCCCGGGCAATGGGGTGGACCGGGGCGATCCCTATCCCGCCTCCTACGCACACAACCAGACCCAGCTTTTCAATGTGGCTGGGAAGTCCCAGGGGACCGACCACATCGTCGATCTTGTCTCCCTGTTTGAGGCCGCCCATGATCATGGTGCTCTTGCCCACCTCCTGGAAAACCAAGGTTATGGTCCCGGTATCCCGGTCACTATCGGCAATGGTAAGGGGGATCCTCTCTCCCTTGTTTCCTACCCGGAGGATCACGAACTGGCCCGGTTGAGCCTTTCGGGCGATGTATGGCGCATCGACCTCCATCCAGTGGACATCGTGCGACAGGTTCATTTTTTCCACGATAGTAAACACCCTTACTATCCCTCCTTTAGTTCCCCCTCTTGGAACCAGAATCTACCAACGAAGTGTCAGGACCTCAGACGCCGGGGATTCATTCAGGGTTTTGCCTTGAAGCAGATGCACGATGAAAGTCTACCTATCCCCTTTTCGAAGGGGAGATCATCCACATGTTCGGTATCTATGAGCGCGGCACATCTCAACGACCCACCTACCCCCGTCCCAGCTGCCGACGCCCCTCACATCGGATGCGCTGCCCTCCGTCCGGCAGAGCCCGCAGGAAGCGGCCTCCGGACCGGAGAAGCTAGAAGGTAGCATGATTTCAAAGGGAAGGCGACCCCTATCCAAATGGAGGAGAGGCCACGATCAGCACCCCTTGACCTTTCACAAGATTCCGGTTGATGACACTTTGGGTGCGATTTCCGGAATGACAGCGATCCACTTCCCGTTCTCAATTCTCAACTCGCAATGCGCAATTCCCTTTTTTATATCCACGGGCCTAAAAAGCGTCAAGGTCAGGCTGCCTTCCATGGAGATCCCTTCATGCATGACGGCATGTGTCAGTTGACGTACACTCCAAGCGCATGATAGTTCATGGCTCCATGAAGATCCTGAGCGCCGAATTGCATGACCAGGCCTTCACACCAGGGCAGATCCCTGAACCGGATCTGCCTCAGATCGCAGTATTCGGCAGATCCAACGTGGGCAAATCATCCCTTCTGGCCGCCATGATGCAGCGTAAAAAACTGGTGAAAGTGAGTTCTACGCCCGGCAAGACCAGGGCCATCTTCTATTACAGAGTCAACGATCGCCTGTTGCTCGTGGATCTTCCAGGTTACGGTTTTTCAAAAGCTCCCAAAGCCATGGCAGCCCAATGGCAGTCCCTTGTTGAGGCCTACCTTGACGCACCGCCCGGACCTTCCCTGGCCATACATCTCATCGATATTCGCCACCCTCCAACAGCCGACGATGTGGCTGTGCGGGCGATCCTGGATCAAAGACGCATACCGGTGCTGGTCGTTGCGACCAAAGGAGACAAGCTTTCAAGGTCAAGGCGCATGAAGTCTGTCCAGGTGATCGCCAAAGACCTGGGGATCGACCCCACGGCAGTTATCCCGGTCTCGGTCAAGGATGCTTCCCTTGCGGCCGGCAACCTCTGGGATCCGATCCTGGATGTTGTGGGCCCGGAAGGGGCCGTGATCCGCTAACCGCAAACCGCAGTCCGGAATCCGGAATTCATGATCAGCGAGATGGATCCCTGGATGCGCGTTCGGTCCCCAGGGTGACCCGAACCGCTCCGTTGTCTCTGAGCATTTCCAGGAGAGATATGACAGTCTGCATGGATGCTCTCCTGTCGGCAAGGATCTCAAAGGGTGCCTCGAAAAAAGCCGCCTCCCGGTTGCCCAGGTAAAGGTCCATTTCCCTGAGGGTCATGGTCTGACCATTTAAGATAAGAACATCCTCGGATCGAACGGCTATTCTCTGTGTTCTTTCGGCGGGAAGCGTGTGGGAGCGGTCTGTTTCTGGCAGGTCTACCTGGATCCCCTCCTGGACGACGAATCGGGACGTCAGCATGAAGAAGATCAGAAGCAGAAAAACAATATCTATGAGGGGGGTCATCCCCAGTTCAAGAGCAGGTCTTCGCCTGGGACGGAACCTTACGGATTCAGGGGGAGACCGCATCTTCGAGCTCCGTTGCCATTCGGCTCAACTCTCCCTCCACGCGTTCGATGCGCCCCTGGAAGAGGTTGTGGAACATCAGGCAGGGTATGGCTACCGTAAGCCCTGCGGCGGTCGTGAGCAGCGCTTCCCATATCCCTCCAGCAAGCAGCGCCGGGCTGACGTTGCTGCCCTGCCCCTCAATGACCATAAAGGCCCGGATCATTCCGATGACTGTGCCAAGCAAGCCGAGGAGGGGAGCCACTGCAGCCACCGTGGCGAGTCCCCTGAGGGAGGCCTCCATCCTTCTTATCAGCTGGCCGGCTGCAAGGGAAAAGGAGCTCTGAATACTCCCTGAACCTTCATGATACCGGGTGAGGGTTTCGGCAAGGATCAGGCTACCTGCACTCTCATCACCCTCAAGGTGTCCGAGGGCTGCAGCAATATCATTCCGACCAAGTGCAAGTCTCACACTGCCCGACAGGTTAAACCCCTCGAGCCTCAACCTCCTGTATGTGTTGAACCGGTCCAGGATCAACGCCAGCCCCACAACGGAGCAAAGGGCTATGGGAAACATGAGAACACCGCCGCGAAGAAGGAAATGCAGCCAAGTGCCGTTCATTTTAAAAAACCCTCTTCTTTCCTTGTCCCGGCAATTCAGGGCCTGAAAAGATTACTCTGTCCCTTGACACTGCCTGAAGTTTCCGAAACAATCATCACCGCATTTTGGATGGGCACTGGAAAAGTCCAACCCAATGCATGAAACCCTGAAAAGCCTTGTATGAGGCTGACGATCCCGTATGATATATCAACCCCGTTCCCGGTGAAAGGGCTCAGCGCAGCAATGAAGATCCTATTGGTAGATGATGCGGAACTTTTCCTGGACCTGGAGAAAAGCTACCTCAACCGCAGCTCTTTTACCATAGCAACCGCGCGATCCGGTCCTGAAGCTCTTGCTTTCATCCGCTCGGACCGCCCCACCCTGGTCATCCTCGACCTCCTCATGCCGGGCATGGATGGAGACGAGGTCTGCCGGAAGGTCAAATCCGATCCACTGACCAACACGATCCCCATTATCATGGTCAGCTCCATTCAGGACCCCGAACTGCGGGACCGGTGTTTCCGGGCCGGCTGCGATGCCTTCGTTTCCAAACCCTTGAAAAAAGAGGAACTTTTAGAAGCCATCGAAAGGACCGTCGTAATAGCTAAGCGCCTGGATCCCCGCCTGCCCACGCACCTGCTGGCTGTGGTGTTGCATAATGGAGAGCACAAGGAATTGTGGATCCACAGCATCTCAAAGGGGGGGGTCTTTCTGGAAGCGGATCCCGCGCCCGAGGTCGGCGAGGAACTGGACACCACTTTTTCCCTGCCCGGTGTCGAGGAAAAGATCAGCGCCAGGGTCAGGGTCCAATGGCAGGGGACCATCAGGGAGGACAGCCCGTCAGGGGTAGGATGCCAGTTCATTGAGATCAAGGAGCGGCTGGCAGACGTCATCCGCGACTATGTCAATGAAAAACTGGCCGCTGTGGGGTCGCTGAAGGGAGTCAGCTAGAAACCAATCTCAGATCTCAAATGTTTTGTAAACTGGCTACAGACTATGATAAGCTTTCTTTATATCTTCCTCGACCTTACAAAAACAGATTACCTGGAAAAAGTTCGGAGAGGAGGTGATCTCGTGAAACTTGTTAAGATCAAAAAGGAAAGCAGGGGGCTTTGCAAGTGCAGCAGCTCCTGCTGACAAATAGGGCCGGCGAAAGCCGGCCTTTTTTTCTGAGACCTGAGATATGAGATCTGAGATTTATTTCTTCCCCCTCGCGTAACACTGCACCACGTCGGGGGCCTCATCCGAGCCCTCCAGGACCCGGGCTCTAAAGCGGCATCCCCCGGCGCACACATCGAGCTGATCGCACAGGCACTGCAGTTCGTCCAGAGGCACATGCTCGATCCTCCTCCACACCTCCGCCAAGCCCTTTCTGACATTACCCGCAGGTGCATCCAGATAGAAACCGCACTTGGCCGCCCGGCCATCGGGAGCGATCGTCATGAGGTGGGAACCGCACGCCAGCCCGTTGCTGCCTCCGTGAAAACCTCCTCCATAACCGTAGCGGAGCTTTTGGCTCATGTCTCTCAGTTTTCCGCGATCCGTTTTTTCAGGGGTCCATCGTCCCGCCGGGCAGGGCACGTCGATAGCCCACTCCTGGACTTCCAACTTCTGTAAAAGTCTCGACATCTCCTCGAACTGGTCCAGGTTTCCTCCGTGGACCATAGTTCCCACAGAGACACTGACATCCGCGCCGGTGAGAGCCTGGATGCCGGCCGCGGCCCTGGCAAACGAACCCTTTCCCCTCAGGAGATCGTGGCCGGGTTCCATACCGTCTAAAGAAACCTGCACCTGGTGAAAGGATTGTCCCAGCCAGCCGGCTTCTTCCAGGCCTATCCACTCCCCATGGGTGATGAGGACAGACCGGACAGGAAGCTCCGGGAGCATCCGCGTGATATCCTGAAAAAGGGGATGGCAGGCCGGCTCCCCGCCTGAAACCATGACCTTCAGCCCCTGAATCTCAGAAAATTCCTTCATAATGGAAGCAAAGGTCTCCAGCTCCATATCCTTGTCTGCCGGACCGCCCAGATAGCAGTGCCGGCAAACCTTGTCGCAGCGTCCGGTGATCTGAATCTCCAAGTAGCGAAGGGAGGGATCCGCTGAACGGCCCTCGGTGAAAACGGGGATCCGGCGCGGCCCCTCCTGCAATAGTCCCGCCTCCTTCAGGAGACCGGAAGCTTCCAGATCCTCTGCGCCCCCGGACAGGGCCAGCACCCGGCTGAAAGATTCTTCATCGAGCAGGTACAGCTCGTCTGCCGCCGCGTCGTAGATATGCGGCTCTTCAAGTCTTTTTAGATAACAATCGTCTTTAAGTGTAAATCCCATATTCCAAAATACTATATCAGCCAGGCAGTTCAACAATCAAAGGCTGGCTGACCGCAGAGTACGCGGAGGGGCGCAGAGAAAGACCAATATCGGGGAAAGAACTGTTCCCTTAAAAGCGTTAATGGTTCCCACTTTATAAGATTGAACCCACCAGGGATTTTTTTAAAGTTTTTAGATCTTTTGATCGCATTGGCAGGAAATGTTCATTTCCCCGGAATGCAGATTTTCTCTGCGTCTCTCCGCGTGCTCTGCGGTAAAATGACTGTTACCGCCTTTTGAGGAACTGCTATTTTTGCCATGTTCCTGTATACTTGTACCCGGTCACAGCTTCTGGAGGTAACCATAGCAAAGATCGAGGGAAAAACCACCGGCCTGAAGACCGGGCAGATCAAAAGGATCGAGCGCCTCGCCCGGAGCAAGCCCAGCGCGCAGGAGATCGTGCCGCCTGAAACGGCACGCCGCATGGCGGAGCTTTCCCGGGAGATCGGACGTCAGCTGGGCCTGCTCATCGACCGGCGAGGTCAGGTCACCCACATTCTCATAGGTGACCGCCGCAGCGTCTTCATTCCTGACCTGCGCCTTTTCCGGTTCAGTCCCGGCCACCTGAGGGGCCTACGCCTCATCCACACCCACCTCGAGCCCGGCGGGCTCACCAGGGAGGACATGACCGACCTCCTGCTCGTGCGTCTGGACCTCATCGTGGCCATCGAGGTGATGCCCGACGGTTTGCCGGGGAAGACCCACCTCGCCTACCTGGTCCCCACCGACAGCACACGCTGGACTACCGAGGTCTACCCTAACCCCCATGAAATGAGGGAAAGCCCGATAACGCTCATCGAACTGGCTGAAGGGTGGATGCGCCGCCAGATCAGCGGCATCGTCACCGAGGGAGTCCCCAGGGTCATGCTCATCGGTATCACCGGGCAGTCACCGGATCAGGCTGAAGAGTCCATGCTCGAACTCGAGGAGCTTGCCAGGACCGCAGGTCTCACGCTCACCGACACCCTCCTGCAAAAAAGGGGAAAACCGGATCCGCGAACGATCATCGGCCAGGGGAAGCTGCGTGACATCAGCATCGACGCCCTTGATCAGGCCGCCGACACCCTGGTTTTCAACCAGGAGCTTTCCCCGTCACAGTTAAGGGCCATTACCGAGGAAACAGAACTCAAGGTCCTGGACCGGACCATGCTCATTTTGGATATCTTCGCCCAGCACGCGAGGAGCAGGGGAGGGAAGATCCAGGTGGAGCTGGCTCAGCTGCGCTACCTGCTTCCGCGGTTGACCGGTAAGGGAACCGCCCTTTCCCGCCTCGCCGGCGGTATCGGCACGCGGGGCCCGGGTGAGACCAAGCTCGAGGTGGACCGGCGCCGTATCAGGCAGCGCATCGGGAAGCTGGAAAAGGACCTTGCCCATCTGACCCGTGAGAGAAAAACGCGCCGCAAGCGCAGGGGCGGTGACCGGACACCCATCGTCTCCATCGTGGGCTACACCAACGTGGGGAAAAGCACACTCCTAAACACCCTGACCAGCGCAGATGAGATCGCCGAGGACAAGCTGTTCGCCACCTTGGACCCGGTGAGCCGCCGCCTGACGACGGCCGAAGGGGCTCTTTGCATCCTCACCGACACGGTGGGGCTCATCCGCGACCTGCCGCCGGACCTGGAAAAGGCCTTTGCCGCCACCTTCGAGGAGATCGGCGACGCCGACCTCATCCTGCACCTGGCCGACGCTTCATCCGAGAATCTCGGCGAGCAGATCGTCACGGTGGAGGAGATCCTGGAGTCCCTGGGCCTGAGCGGCATCCCCGCCATGCTGGTGCTCAACAAGGCCGATCTGGTGGAAAAAAACGTTCTCCCCAACCTTCGAAAAAGGTACAACGCCCTCACGATCAGCGCGCTGAGAAGGGAGAGCCTGGGGGAGCTGTTGGGGGAGATGAGGGAGCGCCTGGGAAGGATACGGGAGTCTGAAGTCAGGAGTCAGGAGGGGAGCTAGGACGCAGCTCGCAGTTGAGCGTAAGAATATAGAATGTAGAATGTAGGACGTAGAAAAAGGAGCGGTTCTATTTAAGGCAGTCAGATCCTGACTGACCACAACGCAGCCGCCTGGAGGCTGCTCCACAGGGTTTCGCAAGGATGATCAGAAAATCAAATAACCGGATTCAGGGTTTCCCTCTGCGCCCCTCAGCGTACTCTGCGGTTCATCAGCTTTCACCGCATTTACATAAAGTAACGGTGTCTCCTGCGTTCTGCATTCTCGATTCTCCATTCTGCCTTTTAGAATGGCAGCTTCACCGCCGCCTTGGCCTTCAGCGCCTCCTCCAGTCCTGCCTTGATGGAGGCGAGCTGTGCCTTGGCCGATTCCAGGCTCTGCAGCGACCTTTCCGCTTCAGCCAGGGCCGGGCCGGTTTTTTCATCGACGGCTTTTTTCAGATCGGCCTGGAGCCTGTCTGCCTCCTCCTTCGCGGCCTGGCCCACAGCGTCCTTTAATATGCGGTCAAGGTCTGATGTGAGGCGGATTTTGGGATCGTCCAGCGTTCCGCCAAGATCCGCGGTCACGGAGAATTTCTGCACTCCCATAAGAGCCTTTCTCATGGCACGGACAAGGGAAGTGTCCCCCTCACCGCCGGCCTCCATGGCGACCGAGGACAGGTTGACGCGAACGGCCCCCTCGAGGGCCTTCCCCTTTATGGTCACGCTGCCGGCTAGTGTTCCAGAACCCCTGCGCAGGGTGACAGGCAGGTTTTCGCTCTCGGAAAGTGTAAGGTCGGCCACCCGCCAACCGTCATATTTCAGTTTAAACTCATCCTTCCCTGCGGCGGGATTGGTGTGGTCAAGGACACCCCCGGCCGCCACGGAGGTACCGCCAGGCAGGTCCCTGCCGGACACCTGGAATGTGGCCGGCCTTTTCAGCAGCGTCTGGTCCGATGAAAAATCAACAGCCTCGCCGGAGATGGCACCGGAAGGAACGGTGATGGAAAGGGCGGCCCTTTTTACCCAGAAACCAGGCAGCAGCATTCGGTCTCTGAGCGGGACGTCAACACCCTTGCCCCTGGGCGGTCGCGTCTCGGAGGGGTCCACGTCAGACCTGGACGGGAAGTAGCTGAGGAGCTTTAGAGCCTGCACGGCTCTGTCGGCCCACGTTCCCGCTTTCTCCCCAAGGAGAGTCCGTGTGATATTGGCAAGACCTTCAGGGGTCAGGGCATACTTGGATGTGAGACGGCTCACGTCCTCACCTACCGACCCCCTGGCCTCTTTCAGCTGGGCCTTCAGGTTCGAAATGCTGGAACCGAGTTTGTCCTCGGCCGCCTGGACCCTGTCCCTCTCGCCGCGGATCTCCTTCTGGAGGGTTTTCGCCTCATCGAGCCGCGCCTTGCTCAGGCCGGTGGTGGAGAGCAGTGTGTCCAGCCGCTTCTGGTACTGGGCAACCTTGGCCTTGTCAGGAAGGCTGGTGAGGGCATCCTCGACGCTCTTTTCAGCGGACGCAGCCCCATCCTTGACAGCCCTGGAGCGCTGAACGGAGAGCAGGTCTTCCTGTGCGAGGATCTCCGAGACAGGGGGGGTTCTGAGTGCCGGCAGATGGAAGCCGCTATCCGAGTCGCCCTGTCCTTTATCATTGACGCGTTTCATGACAGCCCCGGAGCTTTTCCGCGGGGTGTTGAACGCCATGCCCTCCAGAGCCATTTCCTCCACAAGCAGCTTTCTCCTTAAAAGAGCCCCGGGGTCCATGTTAAAGGCGATGCGGTCCACCTGGACCGTGTTCTCCATGGGACGGCTGGGATTGGTAACCTGCAGGCCCGTTAATGTCAGTCCGAGGGGAGACAGGGACAGGCGGGCATGGCCGACATCGACCCTGGCCCCGACAACGGCTGTTCCGGCCCTCTCGATACCGCGCTCGACCAGGGTCCCGGAGAGAAGAAAAGCCAGGAGCGCAACGATTGCGACCAGGACGAAGAAGACGAGCACGCCCTGAGGCCTTATCCACCGTTTCATCGGTCACCTCCCCATGCGCTCACGGACTGATAGATCCGGTAAAAACGGTTGGCCTTCAGAGCCTGAGCGATCCGGCTCTTTTCCACCCATTTCATCACCCGTTCCCTGTAATTGCGGACAAGCAGGTTGAAAAGCAGGAAGGCGGGGACGGCCATCAGCAGGGAGACCGCGAGGCTCCCGGCGACGATGGTATTGTTGACCCTGTCCAGACGCCCGGGCAGGGTGTTGTAAAGAGATGTCCAGAAGCCGACAAGAGGATCGGCCGTCAGGAGGAAATGCCCGGCTCTGTGGAACAGGGGGTCCAGAAGGTAAGCTGCGGACCCGAAAAGGGCGAGCCCGAGGATGAAAGAGGAAAGGTTGGCCCTGAGCAGCAGCACCAGGAACAGTATTATAAGATTGTGCAGACTGAAAAAAGGAGTGAAACCCATGATCATGGCAAGGACGAGGGCCAGGCTGATCTGTCCCGGATCGGTCTCGGAGTTGAGCACCTTCAGTGTCTTGGCCAGAAGCCTCAGCATATCGAACCTCCAGGGGGAAAATTGATCCAAGATCCAAAATCCAAGATCCAAGATCCAAGATCCAAGATCCAAGATCCAAGATCCAAGATCCAAGATCCAAGATCCAAGTTAAGTATAACTCCAGTTTCCGGATGTAAACGGTTTTCTTGGAGATCGGGGGTGGAAATGTGCCCTTACAGATTTTAATGGAATCGAAATCGCTTCCGCCTTCGCTGACGCCAGCCGCTCAGGTCCGTCAGACAAGTTGCCTGGATATCAGCTTCCGCCCCCGATAAGACCGCTCGACCAACGGCGTCGGCCAGCCGCGATGTCAAGGCAGTTATGTCACCGCGCACCACTTATAGTGTAAAGGTTTTACCGCATTCTGCGTTCTGCGTCCTGCGTCCTGGCCCTTTCATAGAGGGCCATCATCTCCGGATTCACATACGCCGGGTCGGGTGTAAACTCCGGGTCCAGCTCATAGGCCCTTGCCAGGTCGTCCAGGGCCGCGTCTGCCTTGCCGAAAGCGTACTGTGTCGCAGCCATGAGCCTGAACGCGCGGGCCTTGTCCCTGTCTTCCAGATCCGAGGCTGCTTCATGGCCCATGGTCCAGGCGTCGCCGTACCGCCCTTCCCGGAACGCCTCGTCGGCCTGCCTGAGAAGCCTCATGGCCTGTTCAGCCTTCAAGTCCGGTTCAGGTTCTTTCACCACCGGTTTCGGCACCGGTTTCGGGGTCGGGGTCGGGGCCGGTCTGGGGGGAGGCTTCCGGACGGTTTTGACCTGGGCCTTTTTCACCTTGGGTCTCGGCATAACATAGGGGATCTTCAGGAGTGTACCAGCCGGGATACGGGTGGGATCCTCGATGCGGCTCGCGTTGATGATGACCTCGTACACCATGGGGTTCCCGTAAATGACCCCCGCCACAGAGGAGACACTCTCCCCCGGTTTCAGGACATAGGGGACCAGAACGGGAACTGCCAGCCGCTTTCCCGCCGGGACCGTTGCCGCGTCCTTGATCCCGTTGGCCCATACCAGGACAGGGTACATTTCAGGCACTCCCCACGCCCGCTTGGCGAGCATGCTGAGACTCTCGCCACTCTTTAAAGTTATCGTTTCCGAATAAGGAAGACGCAGGGTCTCCCCCGGCCTTATTATTGTAGGATCCGCCTTACCGTTATACAGGGCGACCAGATTATAAAGCTCCTTGTCGCCGTAAACCTCCTTGCATATAAGGGAAAGAGACTCTCCGCTGCCCACTTTTCTGGCCACCTCACCAGCAGCCGCATCATGGGGGGACATGAGGCCTGTCAGGCCAAGGAGCATGATCCCTGCAAGAAGGCATCTGACGAAGGTCACTGTTTACCCTCCGTCAGATCCACCGAAACGGCCTCTCCCCTGCCCGGGACCAGGTCAAGCTCGATCTTTCTTTCACCCAGGTGGGGATTTTTCAAAAGGAGCGTGTGACGGCCGGGCCGGGCCATGAACGGCCTTGCCCTCGGAGTATAGCCCATGGATTCACCGTCCAGGATAACCTCGGCCCACGGCCAGGCGTTGACCGACAGTTCCACCGGAGGGACTGGCGGCGGCGGGGCATACGGCGCTATCAGAGGCTTAACCGAATCCCACTTCCAGATGACAGCACCCAATGCGAGAGCTGCGGCGCAAAAAACAAGTCCAGCAGCGACTGGGCGCCGTCTGGCCGGCGTTCTGTGCGGGGATCCCAGGGGAAGGGTCATATCCTCGCTGCCCTGAGCCCCGGCTCTCGTCACCAGAGCCGAAACGGCTTCCCTTGTAGACAGCGCCTTCCTTGGCAGAGCTCTGCCAAGGGCCTCAGCCAGTTCGTTCATGGTGGCATAGCGCCGGGAAGGTTTTTTCTTCAGGCATTTCATGATCACGCGAACCAGCCGCTTGGGCGTTTTCGGGGCGAGCCTCCTGATCCTCACCGGCCTCTTGTGAAGGATCGCGTGGGTCACAGCCACATCGGTCGGTCCGGTGAACGGCTTTGATCCTGTCACCATCTCGTAAAGGACCGCACCCAGACTGAAAACCTCCGATGCCGGGCCCAGCGGTTCGCCCCTGATCTGCTCGGGCGACATGTAGGATGGGGTCCCGATGATCTGCCCGGTTGTGGTCAGATCAGCTGAGCCCGAAACCAGAGCGATACCGAAATCAGCGAGTTTCACATCGCCCTGGCTCGAAAGCATGACGTTGCCGGGCTTGATGTCCCTGTGGATGATCCCCTTTTCGTGAGCGTAGCTCAGAGCATGGCAGAGGGATATGGCTATGCGGATAGTTGTGACGGGCCCCACCGGCCCCAGGACTCCGAGCGCTTCCTTGAGTTCCAGGCCGTCGACAAATTCCATGGCAATGTAGGCTTTATGGGATCTTTCCCAGAAATCGTGGACCGTAATGATGGAGGGGTGGACGAGGGAGGCAGAGGCCCTGGCTTCCTGCTGGAAGCGCTCCAGCGCTTTGGGATCCTGGCTGCTCCTGGAAAGATCCAGCTCCTTAATGGCCACAATACGGTCAAGGGATTCCTGCCGGGCGCGGTAAACCACAGCCATTCCGCCTCTGCCGATCTCGCCGAGGACGTTATATTTGCCCAGCTTTTTATTCATACTCCGGTCGGGGCTCAGTCTGCTGGCGAGGTGAGGATCGGGTTGCCGTCGGCGTCTGTCAGGAGGAACTGAAACTCCTGCTGGCCTATGGTTATTTTGTCCGCGTGACGCAGGATCCGCTTTTCCTCCTGCTGCCCATTTATGAGAGTTCCGTTCGTGCTTCCCATGTCCATGATGTAGAACTCGCGGCCGAAGGGCTGGATGGCGGCGTGCCTCCGGGACGCGTCCGGATCCTGGATGCAGATCTGGCACTGGGCGTCGCGGCCGATGACGGTCATCCTGTCGTTCTTTATCAGGTAATGGGTACCGGCCTTGTCCCCTGTGAGAAGCACGAGGTGCGCCCGCAGCTTTGGATCCTTTGCCGAGGTACGCTCCCTTCTGGGAATGGTGCGGGTGGGTTCGAATTCCTTGAACCTGTCGTCTTTCATTTACCGGACCTCCATCAGGAGCAGGCCGACGAGCACGCTGCCGGCCTGTATCACGATCTGCGATCCTGTTTGAATTTGCTATCATAGTTGCCTCAGGAGGTCAAACGGGGGTCCGCAGTGGACCCCCGTTTGACCTCCAGTGTCTCGAGTCCAGAATCTAGAGTCCAGACTCCGTTACCCGCTTTTACTTCCCCTTATGCATGATCGTTGTCTCACCCCAGGTGAGGGTGTCACCCGGCTTGAGTGTCCTGGAGCCCGTGACCGGCTGGTTGTTGACAAGGAGGGTCTCCCCCCCGATGGACATGGGTATCGTCATTCCATGACGGGTCAGGACCCTTGTGAGCATGCGGGTCGCATTCGCCGAACCTTCCACCAGAAGGACATTGGAGGTCGACAGCTCAAACGCCGTGAGCCGGCTGGCCATCAGGAGGCCCAGAGGCCCCAGGAGACCTAACAGGATGAGAGGCAGAGACATGGAGCCGGTGGTGCCCATGAAGGTGGCCTGAGGTGAGAAATACCGGCCCGCGACCTCTATCTTCAAAGACGCTGTGTTGAGTCGAAGGGTTACCGGCACGATTTGATTGTCGTTAGCACTGGCACGATACCTGAAAAGGACCTCGCGGTTTATATCCTGGGCCATGCCTTCGAAAAGTCCTGACAACACCTCCGGCTGAGCTGTGTAAACGGCTCTACCGCCCGTTTTCTCGGCCATGGATGTCAGACGGTTCTTGCGGGCATCCGGACCAAGACCGACGAACATGAGGCTCACACCGGCGTGTTCGGCATCCGTCATGGCTTTTTCCATGGAGACAACACCACGGTTGGCCATCCCGTCGGTAAGGGCGAGCACGACCCTCCTGCCTGAATGCTCCTGCACAAGCTCGGTACCTTTGGACACAGCATCAAAAAGTGCCGTGTGGCCGCCGGCCCTGAGCCTGGCCGCATGCTCCGGAAGGTCTTCGGGTGTCAGGTCCCTGGCAAGGACTTTCACGGTATCACTGAAAACCACCAGCTGTATGCTCGCGGAAGGGGGGATGGACCTGGAGAAGCTGGTCAGGGCCCTTTTTGCTTCCTCGAGCTTCTCACCCATCATGCTTTCACTTACATCCACCACCAGGGAGACCGTCAGGGGGACATCCCTGACACCTTTTGAAAGATCCCTGATCTCCAGGACCGTCGCCTCCGCGTCCCCTTCGAGTATGGACACGTCCCTGATGTGGCCGGGGCGGGCCTGGGTAGGAAGGGTGGCGTAAAGGTCCACAAGGGGATACCGGTTGGTATCCACCTGATTGATCCGCCACTCCGATTCGGGGCCCGTATCGGCCAGAGCGGGAGCGGGCAATGCCAGCGCCAGCAGGACCATGACCGTGGCCGCGCTCCTGGTTACCATGTAGGCAGGTGCGTTGACACGCAGAAGGTTATCACCGATGCGGATGAGATCGCCGTGCCTTAACATGCGCGCATGTTTGGACATTTTCCGATCATTGATGATGATCCCCTGGGAGGAACCGAGATCCTCCAGATAGGGTTTTGCATCTTTGTATATGATCCGTGCGTGCCTGGAGGCGACACCGGCGCCTGCAAGACGCACCGGGCACTGCCTGTCGCTGCCGAGAACAGAGTTCTGACCCAGGATGAATTCGGAACCGCGGCCTGGGCCCTCCAGCACCTGAAGCCGAAGCCTGGCCATGGCCTGCTGGGCCCAGGAGATGCCGAGACCCATGATCCAGCCCAGCACCGCAAGCCCGAGGGTCATGCTCGCGACACCCATGAGGGGTCGGAAAGACTGCATGACAAGCCCTCCTACGAGACCGCCCGTAAAGCCTCCCGTGGAAGCGGAGAACCATCGTCCACGATTCTCAGGGAAGGGGAGGGTGACTGCCAGGCCAACGGCCATGCCGGTCAAGCCCCACCCGAGGGCTGCACCCATGGACAGCGGAACGGATATGCCCGTCGAGGAGGACCCCACCAGTCTGGTTCCCAGGGTATGGAAGAACGTCTGGCCCACAAGGGCGCCGACGATCCCGCCGGCAGCTCCCACGGAGGCTGAAACAAGCACCCTCAGGATCATGCCGCCCGTTTTTCCGTACCAGAGGTGTTCGAAGATCATGAGGAAAGCCGCGATGAAAGAACCCAGAAGAAGACCGAACATGATACTGGCCGGAAGGGCTCCGTGGACCACGGTCAGGGCAAGGCCGAGGGGTACCGCTGAGGCGAGAGCCGCGAAGCAGCCCACCAGGCTCATCCTTGTGACCCTGCTGCCAACCGCTTTCATGACACACCCCCCTCATCAGAGGCGGCATGAAAAACCGCCTTCATCTTGCCGAAGTGGATCACATCCCCCTCCGCCAGGCTCACCGGTGCTCCAGGCATGACCTTCTCCCTGTTGACCACCGTTCCGTTGGTGCTGCCGAGATCCTCCAGCACGTAACCGTTCTCATCCCACAGGATGATGGCGTGACGCCGGGATACCCCCTGCTCGAAACCTCCGTAGATGCTCAGGTCCACGTCCGGCTCGATCTGGTCGACGGGATCCGATCGGCCGAGAAGGGTCTCCTCGGAGCTGAGTTCGAACCGCTGGCCGTCCTCCAGCTCCAGGCAGGCAACCAGGCTGTTTTCCTTTTCAACGGAG
>Ga0209536_100005902_pt1 | contig 18895 bp, 16 predicted proteins | sample DeeMarSeWOR28_12_FD_187461 | JGI IMG/M metagenome (GOLD analysis project Ga0209536, IMG submission 187461) | Marine sediment microbial communities from White Oak River estuary, North Carolina - WOR-2-8_12 (SPAdes) (version 2) | ecosystem: Environmental > Aquatic > Marine > Intertidal zone >... | reverse complement strand
AGTGCGCTACAGCGCAGGCGAATTCACATTGCCGGCAACCGATGCAGCGCTCGGGGTTGATGAACACAGTCTGCATGTTGGCCATGGCTAACTTGTCCGGTTTTTGTGTGGAAATAAGGTCCCTTGATTGAACTTTCGTGCCATTGTCCAGACTCTCAGCACCGCGAAAGCTTGACAATTCTGGCTTGTACCTACCCGGTCAGGTATGTCGACATATGGCGGCTACAGGGCCGCTCGCTGCTCCTGCGCAGGTGCCAGCTGCTTCCAGAGTTTCTCCGGCTCTGCGTCGAAGACGAGTTCATCCGTCCCCGGCAGGACGCGCCAGCTGCCTCGCGCCAGTTCGTACTCCAGCTGGCCCGGCGCCCAGCCCGCGTAGCCGATGAAAAGGCGCAGCCTGGCAGGGTCCGTCGGACCGAGCTCCATGGCATCGTCAAATGAAATGAGGTGGACGGAATCGATGATCTTTTCTGCGCCCTCGGGCGGCTCGTCGGTGTGCAGAAGAGCGCGCAGGCTATCCATCTGCACCGGCCCGCCCCAGAACAGCGTTCCCTGGTAACCGGCGATCGCCTCTTCGTCGTCGAGCAGTTCCTCCGGCCTGACGTCGGTCGGCCTGTTCACGACCAGGCCGAATGCACCCGTCTCGTCATAGTGCAGGAGCAGCACCACGGTCTTCGCGAACAACTCGCCCTGCACGACTTCTGTCGCCACCAACAGCTTGCCTTGTGCAGGCGCGTCGTCCGCATTACCGGCCGTTGGCAGCAACACGGCAACGCACGCGATCCATGTCAGGAATCTGATCATCCAGGCTAAGAGTATAGGCCTCCTGGACGGTGCAGATCCCGTTATTGCGGCCGGATCAGTTCCCGCTTTCCCCGGTGTCGTGCCAGGCAGCGAGCACCGAGGTTTCTTTTTCCGCACTCATTCCGGCGCGGAGACCGGCCTGACGATCCTCCGGCAGCGATTTGAACCACGCAAGCGTATCGCGGATGGTGTCCTCGATCGGGCTGATCGTGAGTCCGGCCGACAGCGCCTTGTCTGCGGACCAGGTCAGTGCGCCTGCCATCGCGCCGTCCGGATCGGCCCATGCAGGAAGATCACGCCAGGCCTGCAGATCGTGCTCCGCCAGGAAATCCGCCGGCACCCAGGTGAGCTCGGCATCAGACTCGATCGTGTCCAGGCAAGCGGACAGCAGATCCCCGAATGGCATGGGATTGCGGACGATGTTGTACGTATCAGTCAGGCGTTGCTCGAGGCAGTGCACCATGAAGCGGGCGAGGTCGCGAACATCGATGTACTGCGTAGGGTCCGACGGCTTGCCCGGGGCCAGCACTTCGCCGCCGCGGTCGATGCGGACCGGCCAGTACGTGAAGCGATCCGTGTTGTCGCGCGGACCGACGATCAGTCCGGGGCGGATTTGCGTGACCCGCCCGGGCATAGCGGCTTCGACGGCGCGTTCACAGTACGCCTTCAGCGCACAATAATGGGTGCGAACGTCCTCGGTCGTCGGGTCGTCCAGGGTCGCCCGTGCCCTCGCCTCGGTGCCGTCGGTGCCGCCCTCGGTCCAGTTGTCGTACTGGCAGATGGTCGAGACGAAAAGGTATTGACCGACGCTGTCCGCGAGCAGCTCCGCGGACGCGCCAGTGATGCGCGGCACGTACCCGGAGGTATCGATGACGGCATCCCAGTCCCTGCCCTCTAGGCCTTCGAGGCCCTCGTCGATCTCGGGATCGCGGTTGCCGATGATGGTCTCGAGCTCAGGGAACAGCTCGGTGTTGGTCCGGCCACGATTGAACAGTGTGACCTCGTGACCGCGTTCCAGTGCATAGCGCACAGTGTGCGGCCCGAGGAACCCGGTGCCGCCCAGGAACAGGATCCTGAGTTTCTTGTCCGCGGCCCCGAAACTCGTTGCTGGCAACGCCGCCAGCGAAGCTGCGGCGAGCGAAGCTTCTATGAATTCACGTCTGCTGAATGGCATGAACTGACTCCCCGTTATCGACCTGCGCTATGACAGCCTGAAAGCGCGAAAGATTCAATCCGATGGGCGCAGCAATGATCAGGGAGATGAATTCGTCAGGTAAAATCCAGTCGTATGCCCACCAACGTCTCGCCCGAGTACAAGAAAGCGGAGGAAGCCTATCGAAAGGCGCGCGAACCGAAGGAGCGCCTCGACTGCCTGAAGGAGATGCTGCGGACGATCCCCAAGCACAAGGGAACGGATCACCTGCAGGCCGATATCAAGACACGCATCAAGCAGCTGACCGAGGAACTGGCCGGCCCCCGGAAAGGCGGTCGCCGCAGTGGGCCCTCTCATGTCGTGCGCCCCGATGGCGCCGCCCAGCTTTGCCTGATCGGACCGCCTAACGCCGGCAAATCGAGCCTGCATGCACGCCTCACCGGTTCGCGCACCGACGTGGGACCCTACCCCTACACCACGCATCTGCCGGTGCCGGGGATGCTCCCGCATGCAGACGTTTACTTTCAGCTGGTGGACCTGCCGCCGGTGTCGGGCGACTTCATGGAGCCCTGGCTGATTAACGCTTTGCAGCCTGCCGACGGTGCCTTGCTCGTCATCGACGTTAGCGACCCGGACTGCCTGGAGCATGTCCCCGTGATACTCGAACGCCTGAGGAAGAAGAAGGTCTTTCTTACGCCTGCCTGGCCGGGCCTCCCTTCCGGCACCTCGGCAGACGTGGAAGAAACCGACGATCCGTTTCGTCTCGATCTCCCGACCGTGCTGATCGCCAACAAGAGCGACCTCGATCCCGACCCGGAAGAGGTCGAGGTCCTCGAGGAACTCCTGGGACTGCGATTCCCGGCCCTCACAATGTCGGCCGAGACCGGGGATGGCGTCGATGCGCTGGGACCGTTCCTGTTCCAGGCGCTCGAGGTCGTGCGCGTTTACACCAAGACGCCGGGAAAACCTGCTGACAAGGAAAAACCGTTTACCGTGCGTCGCGGTGATACGATCGCCGACGTCGCGCGCCTCGTTCACAAGGACATCGCACGCGGTCTCAAGTTTGCCCGCATCTGGGGCACGGAAGTATTCGACGGTCAGCAGGTCGGCCCGGATCACGTCGTCGCCGACGGCGACCTGGTCGAACTGCATTTTTGAAATGAGTCAACCAGGACAATCTATGCTCAAGCGTTTCACGGGGTCTTCAATTGCGGCCGCCTTTATCGTCTTCGCTTCGCCTGTGGCCATGGCCGCCGACCTCGTCGACGTCGCGAATATCGTTCGAACAAGCCACTGCGGCGAGGCTTCGCTGCCCGACAAGCCCTTGCTCGCGAATGCGCTTCTCGATAACGCCGCGGCAGCCGTGGCCGATGGTGACGAGGTTACTGCGGCGATTGCAGCCGCCGGCTATCGCGCCAAGTCATCGGCGTCGATCCGCGTAAGCACGTCGAGGGGCAAGGACGATGTCGTGGCGAGGGAACTCTCGGAGCACTTCTGCCACCTCATTGCCGACCCGGATTTCGCCGATATCGGCGTGCATCGGCGCGGCAAGGAAGTCTGGCTGTTGCTCGCGGACGGGGCGCCCTTGCCGGTCGCGAACGACAACGATCTGCCGGACCGCGTTCTGCAGCGGCTCAACGAAATCCGTGCCGAAGGAGGCCGCTGCGGAACAACGGCGTTTCCGCCTGCCCGGCCGTTGACACGCTCTGCCGCGCTCGACGCAGCCGCGCGTGCCCACGCCGAGGACATGGCGCAGAACAGTTTCCTGGCGCACACCGGCTCCGACGGCAGCAACCCGGGTGAGCGCGCCACGCGTGCCGGTTACGACTGGCACACCGTCGCCGAAAACGTTGCCTCCGGCCAGACCTCGGCAGACGATATCGCCGCGACCTGGCTCGACAGCGACGGTCACTGCGCGAATCTGCGGGACGGAAAGTACTCGGAAACCGGCATCGCCTTCGCACTCAATCCGGGTGACGGACGGGATATCTACTGGGTGCAGCTCTACGGCAGTAGCAATTGACGCGCCGTTTTCGATAGCATTGGCGAGCGGTCACGAAGAACAAGCAAACTCAACCGGCCGCCGTTGTCTGAGCCAGTCCCATGTCGAATGTCCGGCCGCAATTGATTCTGCAGCGCTACAGAAAGCCGTTGATCGGCCTGGCAGTGGCGATCTTCGTTTATGCCATGCTCGGTTTCTTCCTGGCTCCGTGGCTGATAGACAGGACGGCCACGAACGCGGTCCGCGACAACCTCGGTGTCGAGCTGACCCTGCAGAAGGTCGCGGTCAACCCGTTCGTGCTCAGCCTGCAGATCGATGGCCTCGAACTGGACGAACCCGATGGCGATCCATTTGTCACCGTCGAGCGAATCTTCATCAATTTCCAGCTGAGTTCTCTGTTTCGCTGGGCGCTCACGTTCCGCGAGTTCTATATTGATTCGCCGAGAGTCCGCCTGGCACGCGATGGTAATGGCGGATTCAATTTCGGATTCCTGACGCAACAACAGGGTGAGCCTGCGGAACCGGAGCCAGCTCCCGACACCGGTCCGCCGCGCCTGTTCATCCAGGATTTCGCTGTCACAAACAGCGTCGTCGACTGGAAGGATCAGGTACCACCAGAGCCGGTGGACACGCAGTTCGGGCCCATCAATATCGCGATCGCCGAACTCAATACGCTGCCCGACCGCGCTGGCCTCCAGGACGTGGTCATCACGACGGAAAGCCAGGGCACGCTCAGCTGGAGCGGCAGCCTGCAGCTCAATCCGCTGCGTTCCGAGGGTCGTGCCGCGATCAAGGGTTCGCACTTTCCGCTGACCTCGGCCTACCTGAAACACGAGATCGGTTTCGACCTCGATGAAGGCAGCGTCGACGTCGAGCTGGACTACCGTGTCGATACGCGTCCGGACGGGGAACTGGAAGCAAGCGTCAGCAACTTCGAAATGTCGATCAGCGACCTGCTCGTGCGTACCTTCAACGAGGCGCTGGGCCGGTCGGGCGAAGACAGTGAAGTGCTTACGCTGCCGCTCGTCCGTTTGTGGGGCGGTGAGATGCGATGGCCGGAAAAGACGGTCACGGCATCGGGCTTGTCCATCGATGACGGCGTCATAAGCCTCCTTCGTCTCGCGGACGGCACACTGAACGTGCTGCCCGTCGGTGAGGCCGAGGCCGAGGCAGAAACGAACGAATCCGGGGAGCAGCCGGCCGCGGACACCGGCGACCCATGGCGCGTATCGTTGTCACAGTTCAGTATCAACCGGCTGGCGCTTGGTCTCGAAGACCAGACCCTGGAACCGGCCGCGAATGTCGGTTGGCGATCGCTCGACATCGACATCCGGGATATCAGCAACGAACCCTCGGCAACGTTTCCGACCGTGGTCAGTCTCGAGGCACTCGATGGCGGCTCGATATCGGTCGACGGACAACTGACGGTGTTGCCCCAACCGTCGTTCGACTTCGATCTCCTGGTCGACGCGCTCGAATTCGGCATGGTGGACCCCTACGTAAAGCAGCTTGCGGACGTCCATCTCGAATCCGGTGCATTGAACGTCAAGGCAGAACTGCACAGCTCGGCTGAAGAACCGCTAAGCGTCTCGGGCAGATTCGAAGTTGCCAACTTCCTGTTAACGGAGTCGGACCAGGATTCGCGGCTCGGGAGCTGGGCCAGCCTGCTGGCGGACAACCTCGTCTACTCGGCCGCCGGAGACACGCTCGAGATATCGGAGGTGCGTTTCACGGAAGCCTACGGCGATGTGCTGATCGCCGAAGATGGCAGCATCAATCTCGGGCGCGTCCGCAAGGGCGACGGCGCTGAGAGCGAGACCGAGCCGGAAGAAGAGGAAACAGAAACCGAACAGGCGTCGGAAGATCCGGGTACTGCCGTCACTATCGGCCGCGTGGTTGTAGTCAATGCGGCCGCTGATTTCGCCGACCTGTCCTTGCCGTTGCCTTTCAATGCCAAGATCGCCGCACTGAATGGCGAGATAACCACGATTGCCACGACCAGTTCCGAACCATCCACCGTGAAAATGGAAGGTAAGGTGGACGAATTCGGGCAGGTGCAGATCAGCGGCACGGTAACGCCGCTCGATCCCGCGTTGAACACCGACGTGCGCGTAGCCTTCGAAAACGTCGACATGCCGAAGTTCTCGGCGTACTCGATTCCGTTCGCCGGCCAGGAGATTGCGAGTGGCAGGCTCGACCTCGATCTCGGCTACACGCTAAGCGAAGGGGCGCTCGTCGGCGAGAATCGCGTCGTGCTGCGCGACTTCGAACTGGGCGACAAGGTGGAGCATCCCGGCGCGATGAGCCTGCCGCTGGGGCTGGCGGTTGCACTGCTGAAAGACCCGGACGGCCGCATCGATCTCGAGGTGCCGGTGCGCGGTGATGTCAACGACCCGGAATTCAAATACGGGACGGTCGTCAGGAAAGCGCTTGTCAACCTGCTTACCAAGATCGTCACCTCGCCTTTTGCCCTGCTCGGCAAGCTCGTCGGCGCCGAGGCGGACGAACTCGAGTACCTGGCATTCGAACCGGGACGCTCTGATCTCTCTCCGCCGGAGCTGGAGAAAGCCGGCAAGATCGCGGAAGCGCTGAGTCTCAGGCCGACACTCGCGCTGCAGATCGGTGGCGTTTATTCGCCTGACAGCGACGCAGCCGCGCTGAAGGCCGACAAGGTCGACCAGGCGATCGAGGATCGTATCGCCGCCGCGAAAGACGACAAGGCGCAGTATGCCGAACAGCGCCTGGAAACCGTCGAGCAACTGCTCACCGAAGCGCTTGGCGGTACGGACGTCAAGGCGACCCTGGACGAGGTTCGAACGGAACACACCGCAGTAGCTGATGACGGCAAGAAACAATTCGATGCGCTCGCCTACACGGAAGCGCTCCGCAAGCGGCTGATCGAATTGCAGCCGATAGAAGAAGCGGAACTCGTGTCACTCGGGACCGCACGCGTAGAAAATGTCCGGCAGGCGATCCTCGGCACCAACGCCGAACTGGACTCGCGCATCGTCGTTGATGCGCCTGCTACCGTCGACGTTGAAGACGAACGGATTCGAATGAAGCTGAGCGTATCGTCGGAGTAGGAGATAGGGGACAGTGACTTTTAGTGCCAGGCACCAATGGTCGCTGTCCTCATGGTGGATTGACCCGTGAAGATACGTAACGCCACCGGCAGCGACTGCGCCGAACTGGCAGAACTGATCAATTTCGCCGGCGAAGGCCTGCCCCTGTATCTCTGGCAGCAGACGGCGGCTCCCGGAGAGGATCCCTGGAAGATCGGCCGGGAACGTGCAGCCCGCGAGACGGGCAGCTTTTCCTACCGCAATGCCGTCGTCGCGGAAACCGGTGGCAAGATCGCCGGCGCCCTGATCGGCTACCCGGTGGCGGAGGAGCCCGCAGCCATCGACGTCGACAGCACACCGGCCATGTTCGTGCCATTGCTCGAGCTGGAGAATCTCGCGGCCGGTACCTGGTACGTCAATGCCGTTGCCGCATTCCCGGACACCCGCGGCCTGGGCGTTGGCTCGAAGCTAATGACATGGGCCGAGCGCAACGCGACGGAACTCGGGCTTCGTGGCATCAGCCTGATCGTCTCCGACGCGAATCCCGGAGCACGAAAGCTCTACGAACGCCTCGGCTACGCAGAGCTGGCCCGCCGACCCATGGTCAAGGAGCAGTGGCACAATGACGGCAGGAACTGGGTACTGATGATAAAGAACATCGAGCAGGCATAATGGAGATCCGAATTTCAGAAGTGGTCGCATCCCGCGAAAGCAGTCAATGAGCAAGCTGAACACAGCGCACAAGGCACTCGCCGCCTGGTCCGACAAGATGCCGGATCGCGAATTCCTGTTGCAGCCGGTCGATGGCCGGCTCCGTATCACCACCTTCAGCGAAGCGCTCGACCAGGCTCGGCGAATGGCAGCGGCACTGACCGGGCTCGGACTGGCGCCGGGCGACAAGGTTGCAATTCTCGCCAAGAACAGCGCGGAATGGGTCCTCGCCGATCTCTCGATCGCCATCGCCGGACTGGTCTCCGTGCCGATCTATCCGACGGCCAGCGCGGACACGATCGCGTATATCGTCGGCCACAGCGAAGCGAAAGCCGTTTTCGTCGGCAAGCTCGATGAGCCCGAAGCGGTCGGCAAGGCCATACCGGATGCACTGCCGACCATCGCGTTTCCCTACCCGACTTTCGATTGCACCTACAGCTGGCAGGACCTGATCGACGGTACCGAGCCGATTGCCGGGATGCACGAACCGGACGCCGAAGACGTGATGACGATCCTCTATACGTCCGGCAGCACCGGAAAGCCAAAGGGCGTCGTTATCAGCTACCGCGCCTACATATACGGCTGCAACGCCGCTCTCGGGGTGCTTGACATCAGTCCGGAAGACCGCGTGCTGTCCTACCTGCCGTTGTCACATGTAACGGAACGGATGGCGCTCATTGGACCGTCGATATACGCTGGCACGAAGATCTACTTCGTCGAGTCGCTGCGGACATTCGCGCATGACCTGCTGACCGCGAAGCCTACCGGCTTTGGTTCGGTGCCGAGGCTCTGGGTCAAGTTCCAGGCCGGCATTCATTCGAAGATACCGCCCGCGAGACTGCGGTTGCTGCTGGCGATTCCAATGATCAGTCGCATCGTGGCGCGCCGCATTCGTGAGGGGATGGGGTTCGAGGACTGCACGAAATTCGCGTCGGGAAGTGCGCCGATCTCGCCGCATACACTCAGGTGGTACCAGAAGCTCGGCATCAACATCGGCGAGGGCTGGGGCATGACCGAGACGAGCGGCCTGTCCTGCGCAAATATCCCGTTCGAAGCCGGGCGCCTGGGTACGATCGGCGTGCCGCTCGAAGGCACGGAGCTCAAGATCTCCGACGAGGGGGAACTGCTGATCCGTTCTCCGGGCTTGTTCACCGAATATTTCAAGCAGCCCGAACTCACTGCGGAAGCATTCACCGACGACGGCTTTTTCCGCACCGGTGACAAGGCGGAATGGGACGAGACCTGCGGCGGGTACCGGATCACGGGGCGGGTCAAGGACATATTCAAATCGGCCAAGGGAAAGTACGTTGTTCCTGTGCCGATCGAAGCGCGGCTGTCCGCAAATCCCCTGCTGGAACAAATCTGCGTCCTGGGTGCGGGCCTGCCGGCGCCGGTGGCAGTCGTCGTACTTTCCGAGGCGGCACAGAACCTTCCCAAAGACAACATCGGAAAAAGCCTCGAGGCGACGCTCTCGGATACCAATAAACATCTGGAGTCGCACGAGCGGCTGTCGAACATCGTGATCGTCGATGACGAGTGGACCACCGAAAACGGTTTGCTGACGCCGACCCTCAAGGTGAAAAGGGACAAGCTCGAAGCGCGCTATAGCTCGCTGGTGGACAGGAAGCTCGGCAGGCCCGTGGTCTGGGAAAGCGAGCTATAGATACACCGGCCCTGGCACCGTGAAAGAATCCGCCGAAAAACCCCGGGACAAGCCCGCTCGACGAATCCGGTCCCTGGTGATCAACGTGGGACTGGTCGTTGCCGTCTTTCTCGTGGTTACGACATTCCAGTCGCGCAACATGCTTGCCACCGGGGAACAGGCCGCACCCGGGCTTCGGGGCACGACGCTTGCAGGCGAGCCCTACGATCTCGTGGACGCAAAATCACGGCCGGCGCTGGTGTATTTCTTTGCGCCCTGGTGCAGGATCTGCGCAGCCAGCGCCGGCAACCTGAACCGGCTGCGCCGCTGGCGCGACGAGGCAGAATTCGAGATGGTCGCCGTTGCGCTCGACTGGAGCACCGTCGAGGAGGTGAGCGCTTACGTCGAACGCCACGAGCTCGACATACCGGTGGTCCTCGGTGATCCGGGCGTTGCCAGGAATTGGCAGATCTATGCTTTTCCGTCGTATTACGTGCTGGACAGCGGGCACCGGATAGTTCGGCGTGACATCGGTTACAGCAGCCAGCTCGGTCTGCTGTGGCGCGCATGGGCTGTCGAGTGACGCTGAATGCATATCATGGGGGCAAGGCGATGGACTCCGTGCACTACAGCCTCGAAGGACGTATAGCCACCGTTCGTATCGACGATGGCAAGCGCAATGCGCTGTCGCCACAGGTCCTGGAGGAAGTCTACGCCGCACTGGACCGTGCGCAATCGGACCGCGCAATAGTGATCCTCACCGGCCGGGAGTCGGTATTCTCGGCGGGTTTCGACCTCAACGTGATGAAACGAGGCGGTGTAAACGCGATCCGCATGCTGCGTTCGGGTTACGCGCTGACCGCCCGGGTCATGGCCTATCCGCACCCGGTAATTGCCGCCTGCAACGGCCATGCGTTCGCAATGGGCGTCTTCCTGATGCTATCGGCCGATTACGTCATCGGCAGCCGCGGTGACTTCAGGATCGCGGCCAACGAAGTGGCTCTCGGCCTGACCATGCCGCGCGTGGCCGCGGCGATGTTGAAGCACCGACTTGACCCGGCCGCATTTCAGCGCGCGGTTACCTTGTCGGAGGAATTCGATCCGCTGGCGGCATTGGACGCGGGTTTTTTCGACGAACTGGTGGAGCCGGATGAGCTGGTGAAACGCACCGAAGCCCTGGCCCTCCAATTCGAGACGCTCGACGGGCGTGCGCATGCCGCATCGAAGCGCAGGATTCGCCGTGCGCTCATTCGGAAGATCCGGTTCGGCATCCCGCTGGACCTGCTGGATGCCATCTTGCTGGGCATGCGCGGCGGACGGCCGCGCTGATTCTCCGCCTGGCGCTCAGGCGAGCACGTTCTTGCTGGCGACACCGATCGGATCGCGGTCGACGGCGAGGAAGGAAAGCGGTATTTCCGTGTCGAAGTCACGTTTCTCGCCGGTCAGCGCCTGGGCCAGCATTGCACCGATCGCGGGCGCAAGCTTGAAGCCGTGGCCGCTGAATCCGTTCGCGAGCCAGAACCCGTCGATCTCCGTCGGGCCGAGAATCGGGTGCACGTCCTCGAGGTTGGTCGTGTAGAGGCCGCAGTAACCCCGGACCCGCCCGCTGGCGGGGAGCGCGGGCAGGCGATGATGCAGGACATGCAGGTTCACGGCCTCGAAGTCGTGATCGGTCTCGGTGCGGAAATTGTCGGGATCGTCGACGACCTCGCGCTCGTCTTCCTCGCGCACCGAGCCGATGATGAGCTGCTGGCCGTTGTTCTGGGTTCGGAAATAGACGCCGCCTGCCAGGTCCGCGGTGACCGGAATGTGGCCTTGCAGCGCGTCGGGGCGGTCGCGATACATGACCTGGATGCGCGTTGGTACGAGCGTCCACGGCAACTCGAGGCCGACCATGCCGTTCAGGCGAGCGCACCAGGGTCCGGCAGCGTTAATCAGCAGCGGCGTCGCCAACTCGTCGCCGTTGTCCAGCGATACGCTCCGGACCCGGCCACCGGCGATGCCTATGCCGGTTACCTGGCTGCGGAATCGCACGTCTACACCGGCAGTTCTGCAAGCCTCGACGAGATCCCGCATTGCGGCCATGGGATCTACATGCCCACCCTCGACCTCGAAAAGGTTGCGGCTGCCGCCTTTGCAGTCGTGGGCCTCGCCGGTCTCGAGATCGGGCGCCAGCGTACAGCTGCTCAGCGCGGGAAAGCGTTCGGCAATGTCGGCATCGTCCAGGACTTCAGAAACGACGCCGAATCCCTGCATCCGCTGATGTTCCAGGTCGGCCCATGCGCGATCTCCGCCGGGCATCCATAGCACGCCGTCCTGGTGAAACGCCGCGGCGGGCTCCGTGAGCCCCGTGAACTCGGCCCAGTGCCGGTAAGCGTTGATTCCGTCGCGCGCGAGCAGCAGCGTTTCATCGATCGAATAGCGCGTACGACAGATCGACGACGACGCGCCGGTAGAGCCCTCGCCTGTGGCGGCACCCTTTTCGAGGACGGCGATGCGGAGAGCGGATCGCCGCGCCAGTTGCCAGGCTATGGACAGGCCAATAATGCCTGCGCCCACGATCACGATGTCGTAGTTCTTCATGGTGATCCTCTCCGGCATAGTCTATTTGCGCCCGTAGATCTTCTTCAGAGTCGCTGACTGGAACAGCAAAGCCGCACACAAAGTCACCGCCGCCACGATGCCGAGGATAACCAGCATGCGGCCGTAAGGCTGCCCATGCAGGGAGCGCATGTGGGCAATCTCATACATCGTCCGCAACCACTCGATCGTTCCGAGCACCAACACGACCTGCATTACCCGCGGCACCCACGGCTGGCGCAGGAACAGCAGCCCGATGAGCAGCAGCGCGGCGAAAACGCCGATCGAACTCCCGTAGCGCAGGAAGTGCGCAGCGAGCACGACGAGGCTCAGGACGATGGGGATATACAGCAGGACCCTCTTCATGCCGCGATAACGCGGTTACGTCCTTCGCGTTTGGCGCGGTACAGGCGGGTGTCGGCCTCGTCGAGGATGGTCCTGGAATGCGCGTCATCCCTGATTTCCGCGAGCCCGAAACTGATAGTCACGGCGAAATCCGGTGCGATATCCGACCAGTCGGCTCCCTGGACCGCGTGGCGTAATTCACTGCAGACCTGTATGGCACGATCGACGCCGGTATCGGGAAAGTACAGCATGAATTCCTCACCACCGTAACGTGCAACGAAATCGGTCTTGCGGCAACCGTCCCTGAGGATCTGCGCCACTCGCTCGAGTACCTGGTCGCCGATCGCATGCGAGTAGCTGTCGTTGATGCGCTTGAAATGGTCGACGTCCGCCAGCGCGATCGCGCCGGTACGACTCCTGCGCTTGGCGAGATCGACCTGCTGTTGCAGGTAGCTGTCTGCGTGGCGCCGGTTGGGAAGCCCGGTCAGTTTGTCATGGGTCGCCTGCCGCTCGAATTCCTCCGCCTGGATCCTGAGCTCTTCCGTACGTTCGTCGACGAGTTTCTCGAGACGGACGCGCATCAGCGCGTACTTCATGATGACCAGCATGCCCGTGGTCAGCACCGCCAGCAGCAGCATGAAGTAAGGCAGGGGCTCGTTGCTGAACGCATAGGCAAGGACAATACCGGCCGCCCCAGAAACGTACTCGACGACAGCAGTGAAGCGATTGAAGACCAGCCGCGGGTCCGTATCCCGCAGGTAAAGCATGAACATCATGCCCAGATCGTTGATGGCCTGCATGCTGATCACTAGCGCGAGCAGGAGCAGTCCCGTGGCGAGATCGAGTGTCGTAAGCGGTATCGCCCCACCGACATACTCGTAAAGAAGTCCGCTGCCGAGAATGACGAACATCATCAGCCCGGCGTTGTGCAGAGAAGCTGTCACCACCAGCCGCAGCGACACACCCAGTCGTAAGCGTTGCCATGGATAGATCAGGGATGCCAGGCCGTTCACCCACGCTGCGTCGACCGGCCCGAGGACGAGGATGCTCATGACCTGCGCGACACGATCGAAGGACACGTGGCCGAAAACGGGGTGCGGAAATCCGGTCGCAATCGTGAACAGGCCGAAGACCAGGAAGAAACCTGCCGTGCCGACGCCGTGCCCGCGCGCAAGCAGCCCTGTGTCCGCAGCCGCGATCGCCACAGCGGCAACGGCCGAGAGCAGCAGCAGGATGGAATAGACGAGATCCGGTCGCCAGAGGCGGTCCTCGTCGATACGTGTTGTCGGGGCCGGGTCACTCATCGCAGCCGCGAGTATGCCCTAATCGCGTGCGCTGGTCCGTGACGTGGGCCCCTGTCACTTCGGCTCGCGATGCCCGAAAGAGATGAAAAAATGCTGCAACCGGTCAACCTTTCGTCGACGAAATGCAACCGTTCATCGCGCCAGGGGCACGATTGACCCCGCTAATTGTCCTATGCTTGACGGTACAAGCAGAAGAATCGGGGGTTCTGCAATCATGGTGTCATTCAAGATCAATTCCGAGGAAGTCTCGTTCGACGGCGATCCAGGCACGCCGCTGCTGTGGGTCATTCGCGATCACCTGCGGCTGCGCGGAACCAAGTTCGGCTGCGGCATCGGCCAGTGCGGTGCATGCACCGTGCATGTCGATGGTGCGGCGCAGCGATCCTGCGTTACGCCTGTGGCAACGATGGACGGTCGCAGCATCACGACCATCGAGGGGCTGGCCGCGGCGGACGAGGCGCTGCACCCGGTGCAGCAAGCCTGGCTGGAACACGACGTGCCGCAATGCGGCTACTGCCAGGCTGGCCAGATTATGGCGGCTGTCGATTTCCTGAAACGTTATCCGCAACCTAGCGACGCCGATATCGATAACAACATTACCAATATCTGTCGATGCGGGACCTATGTGCGAATTCGCAAAGCGATCCATCGTGCCGCTGAACTCGCTGCGGGAGAAAAGTCATGAGCGCCCTACTCGAGCAGCATCGCGTTACCCGCCGGCAGGTATTGATCGCAGGTGTCGGCGCCGCAGGCAGCCTGGTCATCGGCCTGCCGGCACTCGCCTACCAGGAGGAAGGCGAGCGCATGCTGGGCTTTTTCATCCAGATCGGCCCGGACGGCAGCGTCATTATCGGCTGCAAGGACCCGGAGATCGGCCAGGGCCTCCGCACGACGGTGCCGATGATGGTTGCCGAGGAACTCGACGTCGCATGGGACAAGGTGCGCATCGAGCAGATGCCGCTCGGTATCGTCAAGACGGCGGACGGCTACCGCTGGAAATACGGCGGCGGCCAGGGCGTCGGCGGCAGCACCGGCCTGACGAACAACTGGGAGCTGATGCGCCAGGTGGGCGCTGACGCTCGCCGGCAACTCATCCGCGCCGCCGCGGAGCGGCTCGGCGTGGACGAGGCGCAGTGCGATACGCGGCCGGGATACGTCGTGTGTGCGTCCCGGGATATCGAGATACCCTACGGCGAGCTCGTCGTCGAAGCGGCCGCGCTGCCAGCGCCGGAAGACCCTGCAGCCCTCAAGTCGGCCGACGACTACCGCATTATCGGCACGCGCCGCAAGACGATCGACGCGAGGGACATCGTTACTGGCAAAGCGATGTACGGCATCGACACGGTGCAGCCGGACATGCGCTACGCGGTAATTGCACGAGCGCCGGTTCTCAATGCACGCGTCAAGTCCTTTGACGACACGAAAGCCAGGGAGATAGAGGGCGTGCTGGACGTTTTTCGCGTCGACGGCCCCGAACTCGGGGAGCCCTACATCATCCTCGCGAGCGGTGTGGCGGTCGTCGCAACCTCCACGTGGGCAGCGATGCGGGGGCGTGCCGCACTGGAGATCGAGTGGGAACAAAGCCCCAACGCGAGTGACAGCAGCGAGCGATTCTGGCGCGAGAACGAGGAAATGCTCAGAGGCGAAGGGCAGGTCGTTCTGGATGAGGGCGACTTCGACGGCGCGATGGCGGCCGCAGCGAAAACGATCAGTCACCAGTACCGTGTGCCCTTCGTTTCGCACGCCCCGCTCGAACCGCAGAACTGTTATGCCTGGGTGAAGCAGGACGAATGCCACATCATCGCGCCCACGCAGATGCCGAGCGGCGCGTCTCGCGCCGCCCATGCCGTCACCGACATTCCGCGGGAGAACATTCGGGTCGAGATGACCCGTGTCGGCGGCGGCTTCGGCCGACGCCTCACGAACGACTACGTCGCCGAAGCGGCCATGATCTCGAAGTACACGGGTTGGCCCATCCAGCTGCTGTGGTCTCGCGAGGACGATATCAGGAACGACTTCTACCGCCCCGGTGGGTTACACGAGATGCATGCCGGAGTCGACGCGGACGGCAAGGTCACGGCCTGGGCGCAGCGCCTCGCGAGCGGCAGCAAGTACTACCGCCGCCCGGACATGCCGGACGAGAACCTGTACCAGGCGGAGCTGTATCTCGAAGACTTCCCGCGCCGCATCGTCGACAACATGCGCATGGAATATTTCCACAACGCGATCGGGCTGCCACGCGGCTCCTGGCGTGCGCCCGCGCATACGGCCAATGCCTTCGTTATCCAGAGCTTCATCGACGAGATCGCCTACGAGACCGGGCAGGACCCGCTGCAGCTGCGGCTGGACCTCCTCGGTGAGCCGCGCGAGCTGGAATACTCGGGTCATGGCGGACCGACTTTCAACCCGGGGCGGCTTGCGCGCCTGCTTCGCTTCGTTGCCGATCGCATCGGCTATGGCTCGCGACTGCCGAAAGGGCGAGGTATCGGGCTTGCCACGCACTTCACGTTCGGCGGCTACGCGGCGCATGCGATGGAGGTGACGGTTGCCGACGGCAAGCTCACGATCGAGCGCATCGTCGCGGCCATCGACTGCGGCTTTGCGGTACACCCGAACGGGGTCGATGCGCAGTTGCAGGGTGGCACGATCGACGGGCTGAGCACGGCGCTGGGGCTCGAGATCACGGTCAAGGATGGTCGGGTGCAGCAGAGTAATTTCGACGACTACCCGCTCGCGCGGATCGCGGTGGTGCCGAGCCTGTTCGAGACACACATTCTCAATTACGACGACGTGCCCACAGGGGTCGGCGAGATCGGGATTCCGTCTGCCGCGCCAGCGCTCACCAACGCCATTTTCGCAGCAACGGGACAGCGCATCCGCAGCCTGCCGGTCCTCGATCAGCTGGCGGGTAACAAGCAGGTCGATATGACGTCGATGGCCAGCAAGGAAGCCTGAGACGCCAGGAAAGTGTCAGCCGGGCGAGTCAGTCACGGCTGAAGAGGGACTTGAGGCGGTCAAGCGTCGTCGGCTCGTCTTCGATGTACAGCCTGTCGCCGAATTGAAGGTCACCAATCCGCTCCTGGATCGCATTGGTTTGCTGCATCAGCGATTCGATCTGTCCAAGCAGGTCTTGCATCTTCTCGGGTTGCGCGCCGCAGCCGGACTCCGCCTCGGCCAGTTCGGCGGCCGCGCTCTGGATACCGTTGCTCGTTTCGCCCAGGCTCTTCGTCATATCGGCCATGTCGGCCGCAAACCCCGTAGCGCGACTGAGCACCTGGCGCATTGTTTCGTTCTTGGCCTCTAGGTAACAGTGGATTACGAGGTCGACATCCAGGAGCACCGCCTTGCAGACGGCCTGGATCGTCTTGCACGGCTTCCGACCCTCGTTTTCTGATTCCTCGCAGATTCGATCGATGAATTGAGCGAGCATTTTGCTGTAACTGCCGATATACCAGCTGGGTGCCAGACCAACGCGCGCGTGGGTGCGTCCGATTTTGTCTGCCTTGTTGAAATAGGAACTCGTTAAGTGTCCACCGAAGAGTTCTTCGAGCCAGTGGGCCTTTTGCGATGTCCGGGCCCGATCGATTGACTCGCTATCTTCGAACAGCGCCTTGAACTCGGGATAGGACAATATATGCGCATAAAACTGCTCGAGCATGTCGTCGATGTGCGGTTCGATGTATTCTCGCGCCTGCTGCAGCTCGACGATATCGCTCTCTTCGATTTCGATGAAGCGGAGGCGGTCCTCAATGAGCTCCGTGTACGGCATCGACTTATCCTCGTGTCGGTAACTGTTGGCTGCGGGCGTTAGACCCACCTCTACAAATTGACACTAACCACCAGGCGATGGAAGCGAGATAGGTAAATAGACCTAGAGCAAGGTGGGCAACCACCGGCGGCCTGCCATCCTTGCTCTGTACCCGGTGGCGGTGAGATGCACGGGATCGCTGCCCGAAAGCCGCTATTGCCGCCGCCCGCGCTGCGCAAAAGCGCTTCTCCGCGCGCGACCGGGCACTCGCATTCGCCTCTGTACGCGTATCTACGAATAGTGGTACGAACTGACACCCTCGGAGAATCGTGCTTCTATGGCACGCTCCGACAGAAAAAGCGCTGCGGCCAGATTTCGCCGTGCCATTGCGCGCAGTAACGAGCTGCACTCGGAATACCTGGGCGACCGGGACTTCTTCGATGCCTACGACCACTTCACCCGCTGGCAGCTCGACTACATGCTGCCGTTTTTCAGCGACCTGCTGGAGCCCGAGGGTTACGCGGAGGCGGTCGACTTCATAGTGAGCGATCTTGCGGGCGTTGGCGTTAGCGAGCGCGATCGCGACATCGAACGCGCAACGCCCGTCATCGTCAGGAGCCTGCCGGCTCATCCGCTCGAGACCGCTGCCGCCGCGGTCGAGCTCAATGCAAGGGCCCTGGAAATCAATCTCGGCATCTGCCGCGGGCTGCTGGCCGATGGCGATTTGCCGCCGGCCATCGCGGAGAGGGATTACTTTATTGCCTGCCGCAAGGTGAGCTCGTACGACGAATGCGTCGACCTCGTGCACCTGGCCGCCGACCTGGGCGAAACACTGAAAAGACTGGTCCGTGTGCCTCTCATCGGCGGTCTGCTGCGCACGATGCGAGCGCCGGCGCACGCCGCCGGCTTCGGCGCACTGCAGGAGTTCCTGGAGACCGGCTACCTGACGTTCAGGAGGATCTCGGACATCGACCACTTCCTCGAGTTGTTTCGGATGCGCATGAGCCAGGTCTTCGAGCGAATTTACGACTCGCCAATTCCCGAGCAATGATGGCGGCGTAACGAAGTCAACTTGCTCATCCGGTCAATCATCGTCGACCTCGAACTGACCGGTGAGTCGGCGCCAGACGTGCGACCAGCTCAGGCCGATCGCGAGCATCAGGGACAGGATGATCAGTATGACCCAGGTGAACTCGGTCACCGAATCGATGCTCAATACGCCGAAGTCGACGAGCAGCCAGACGATCCCGCCAAAAAGCAATGCTTCAAGGATCAGTCCGAAGGTCCCCATCGAGCGTTGCGTCGCCGTCAGCAGAATGACCCAGCCGATCAGGATGACGACGCCGGCTACGAAGTGTTCCGGACCCAGCCCGTCATTGGAGAAGCCGTCCTGCACCCAGTGCGCAAAAGACCAGCCGCTCGGGTTGTAGGTTGCGAGGACCAGTACGAGGGTTGCAGCGAGGCGTATACCGAATCCCAGCCAGTCGAATTCAGCCGACGTGCGGCGCCCCCCTGAAGCAGTCTTTTCGTTCTTGTTATTCATGCTC
>Ga0209536_100005901_pt1 | contig 18896 bp, 21 predicted proteins | sample DeeMarSeWOR28_12_FD_187461 | JGI IMG/M metagenome (GOLD analysis project Ga0209536, IMG submission 187461) | Marine sediment microbial communities from White Oak River estuary, North Carolina - WOR-2-8_12 (SPAdes) (version 2) | ecosystem: Environmental > Aquatic > Marine > Intertidal zone >... | reverse complement strand
TGGAAAGGGCACTGGTGGCCCTCCCGGACTTCAAATCCGGTGCACCGGGTTAACAGCCTGGTGGGTGGGTTCGATTCCCATGCACTTCCGCCATTTCTTAATCTTTATCCTCAGGCAATCTGTTTTTCTTTCAGCAGCGGATACCCCATTTCCTTTCTCTGCTCTGTATAGTGCATGGCCACCTGCCTGGCAATATTTCTGATCCTGCCGATATAGCGTGTGCGCTCGGCCACACTTATCGCCTTTCTTGCATCAAGCAGATTAAAGGTGTGGGAACATTTCAGGCAGTAATCATAGGCCGGCAGGATGAGACCTTTAGCCACCAGTTTGTGGGCTTCTGTTTCATAGGTGTCAAAAAATCCGATCAGGGCCTCGACATTGGCTTCTTCAAAGTTGAACGTGGAAAACTCCACTTCAGCCTGGTGAAATATCTCGCCATAGGTAACTTCCCCGTTCCAGGCCAGATGGTAGACATTCTCGACCTTCTGCAGGTACATGGCAATACGTTCAAGTCCATAGGTTATCTCGACCGTGATGGGCTGCAGATCAAGGCTTCCTGCCTGCTGAAAATAGGTGAACTGGGTGATTTCCATGCCGTCCAGCCATACCTCCCAGCCCAGCCCCCAGGCACCCAGGGTCGGGGACTCCCAGTCATCTTCGACAAAACGGATGTCATGCTCCAGAAGGTTTAAGCCGAACCTTTTCAGGCTTTCCAGATACATGTCCTGGATCTCAAGGGGCGACGGCTTGATCACCACCTGGTACTGGTAATAGTGCTGCAGGCGGTTTGGGTTTTCACCATAGCGCCCATCGGTGGGACGTCTTGAAGGCTGGACGTAAGCGGCCTTCCACGGTTCGGGCCCCAGGGCGCGCAGCAGCGTGGCAGGATGAAAGGTCCCAGCGCCCACTTCCATATCATACGGCTGCTGGATAAGGCAGCCGTGTTCAGCCCAGAACTTGTTCAATTCCATGATAATTTCTTGAAAATACATATTGCCGCCGATTCCTTTCCCTGTTCAAATAGACTAAACTGTTTATAATAAACTTAAAAAAGAAAATAAATTACCACAGTCCGTTCAGATGGCAAAATTTTTTTTATCTAACCATGTAAAAAACAATGAAAAAAATTAAAGAATTGCACTCCAGGGCAGCAGAACTGACAAACCTGAACAATATTCTTGCCCTGCTGCAGTGGGACCAGGAAGTAATGATGCCGCCGGCAGCAACTGCAGACAGGGCCGGGCAGCTCTCAGTGCTAAGCACCATTATTCACAAAAAAATTACTGCCCCGGGGCTTCGAAACCTTCTACAGCAGGCCGCAGAACATTCCGACCATCTTGCCGCGAAGGACAAAGCCCTTGTAAGAATTCTTACAAGGGAACATGTCCGCAATACCAAGCTGCCCGAAAAATTTGTGGCTGATTTTGCCCGGCTTACTTCAGAATCTCTGCCTGTATGGGTTGCGGCCCGCAAACAGGCAGATTTCAAAATCTTTCTGCCGTATCTCGAAAAAATAGTTTCCATGTCGCTCCAAAAAAGCGATTACCTGGGATACGAGGAACATCCTTATGACGCTCTGCTTGATCTCTATGAAGAAGGGCTGACCAGCAGACAGCTCAATGATATATTCGCCAATTTGCAGCCTGAGTTAACCAGACTGGTGGAAAAGAAAGGAGTTACTCCATCACAAGACAAGCCCGTTTTCCCTTTTCCACCTATTGCTCAGAAAGACCAGATAGCATTTTCAGAAATGATGCTTGAGGTAATCGGCTACGAATTCACCCGGGGCAGGCAGGATGTCTCGGCTCATCCTTTTACCACAAGTATTGGCCACAATGACAGGCGGGTAACAAACAGGTATCGCCCGGATTCGCTGGAGTTTATATTCAGTGCCCTGCATGAGGGAGGTCATGCCCTTTATGAACAGAATATTGCAGCAGAGTATGCTGACACCCCTTTAGATGAAGGGGTTTCCCTCGGCATCCATGAATCGCAGTCACGTCTCTGGGAAAACATAATCGGCCGCAGCAGGCTTTTCTGGAGCCGCTACTTTCCCATACTGCAGCAAGCGATCCCAGGCTCTTTCCAGCATGTGGAGCTGGATGACTTTACAAGGCATATCAACAAGATACAGCCTGGCCTTATCAGGGTTGAGGCGGATGAGGTGAGCTATAATCTCCATATAATCGTGCGCTTTGAGCTTGAAAGGGATTTGCTTGCAGGAAACCTGCGCATTGTCGAATTGCCGGAACTGTGGAACGAAAAATACAAAAAATATCTCGGCCTGAAAGTTGATTCTGACGCCAATGGCGTTCTCCAGGATATCCATTGGGCCCACAGCAGCCTCGGCTATTTTCCGACTTACACTATCGGGAACCTGGCAGCTGCCCAGATCTGGGACGCCTATTGCCGGTCCGATCCGGATTTCAAGCAGACCCTGCAGCAGGGCCGACTCGACAAAATAAGAAAATGGCTGACAGAAAACATTTACAGCCATGGCTCCCTTTATCCGCCAGCGGAGTTGCTGCAGCAGGTCTGCGGTGAACCGCTGCACAGCGGCTCTTTCATTCAATATCTCAAGAATAAAACCGAGTTCTCCCTATGATCCTGGCAGCTGAAAAGGTTGAAAATATCCGCAGAATCCTGAAGGATTCCAAAACGATAGCCATTGTAGGCCTTTCCCCGAAGCAGCACCGGCCCAGCCACCAGGTGGCACGCTACCTTATGGAGGCGGGCTATGCCATAATCCCGGTCAATCCCGGACAGGAAACTATCCTCGGTCTTCCCTGCTATCCGAACCTGAGGGCCATTCCAATCTCTGTGGACCTGGTGGATATTTTCCGCAGACCGGAGGCGGTATTACCCATCGTGGAAGATGCCATTGCAATCGGCGCCAAATTCATATGGATGCAGGAGGGAATCGTGAACACAGAGGCGGCAGAAAAAGCTGAAGCAGCCGGCCTGACAGTGATCATGGACCGCTGCACAAAGATCGACCACATGAACCTGCTCTAAAAAAGCCGCTTAACCCTTTTTGTTTTTTTTCTTCCTGAATTGCTTGTCGTAGCGTTCCTGCTCGCTGTAGATGCAGCCGCAGTATGACTGGCGGTAGAGGTCCATCTCCCTGGAGAGGTCAATGCCCTGCTGCCAGCCTGCACGAAAATCATGATAGTAGAAGGGGATTTTGTATTGGGCCGCAAGCTCTTCAGCTTTCTGCCGGATCAGTTCGTGATTCTGGTACCGGCTGTAGAGCAGGGTCGTGCTGAAGGCATCGGCGCCGGTTTTTTGGGCCTGCTCAACCACCTGGCGCAAGCGCATGTCATAACAAAGTCCGCAGCGGCTGTCCTCGTGAAATACGACCTTGCGCAGATAGTCACGCAATCCGTATTCCCTGTGGTACTCCACGGGTACATCCACCCTTGAGGCAAGCTGCTCCACGGCCTCAAGCCGTTTCCCGAATTCCCGGTAGGGATGGATATTAGGGTTGTAAAAATAGCCATGGACCTTGAGTCCTTCTTCTTTCAAGACTTCAAGGGGATAGGTGGCGCAGGGTCCGCAGCAGATGTGGAGTAGAACGCTCATATAACTATTTTAGGCTTACTATCATTTTATATTTTTGAATGATAAGAGCTTAGTAGGATAAATCTTGTTTCTACATATTCTGTTCATTTCTTTACTTGCATAAAGAAACGAACCAAAGAAAGTGCAGCCTGTTCACTTGGTCGACCTTTGGTCGACTTCCCTGTGCTGCTCGCCAAGAACGGGCGACATCGGAAAGTCGCTGTCGCTCCGCCGAGTCGCTTATCCGTTATTTGCTGTGCTGCTCGGCGGCGTGAAATGGCATTTTTCTATTTACGCACCATATTTTGTTAAATAGCCATTATCGAGGGCAGTACCGGATTTAAAACAACCAGCATACTAAAGCAGGTCAGATGGTGATTGACAAGCCATTGAACAATTTATCCGACATTCAAAGAGTCGCGGTGCGCAAAATTACGACCTGTCTGAACCGCTGCAGGCGGTGAGTTTCGTAATTTAGCGAAGCGGCCTGTAGTAATTTCTTAAATTTTTCATCCAGCCTTGGAGATCACCATCGCCTGCGGATCCTTGAGAATCACAATTAGCTATAAAGCAGTGCAAACCGCTCCCAGAAATCAGGAAAGGATTTTGCCACACATTCCTCGCCAAGTATTTTCACACCGGGCACAACAAGTCCTGCCACGGCAAAGCTCATGGCAATGCGATGGTCATTATAGGTGTTTATCTCTGCACCATGCATGGGGGTCTCAGGATCTTTGCCTTCGATGATCAGGGTGTCGTCCAGTTCCCGGACCCGGGCCCCCATTTTGGCAAGTTCCACGGCCATGACATGGAGCCGGTCGCATTCCTTGATGCGCAGGTGGGCAATATTTTTTATGGTGGTCCTGCCTGTTGCCTGGGAAGCCACAACCGCCAGGGTCGGCACCACATCCGGCATATCACCCATGTCAATAGTGATGCCCCTGAGTTCTTCAGGACCGCTGACCGTCAGGCCATCACCTTTTTTGTTTACCTGGCAGCCCATGCGCGCCAGGAGGGCAACAAAAGCGGCATCGCCCTGCAGGGAGGGCACCGGCACATTGGGCACAGTCACCTCGCCTCCGGTTACTGCAGCAGCAGCATAAAAATAAGAGGCATTGGAAGCATCCCCCTCAATGGCATACTTCCTGGCCCGGTATATTCCCCGGGGAATGCTGTAGCTGTTTAAGGCTTCATTGGCTTCCACCCTGATGCCGAAGGCCTCCATCACGGCCAGGGTCATAATAACATAGGGCAGGGAAAGAATAGCCCCTTCCACATCAAGTTCAGCCTGCTGCCTGGCATATGGCGCGACCAAGAGGAGGGATGAGAGGTACTGGCTGCTTTTTCCTTCAGGCAGGATTGTTTTCCCGCCTGACAAACCGCCGGCCTTTATGAGAAGCGGCGGGCAGCCGTTTTTGTTAATACTGGCAATGTCAACCCCCCAGCCCCGCAGGGCCTCCATCAACGGCAGGATCGGCCTTTCAGCCATCCTTTCATCGCCGCTGATCTGAAAGGTGCCGGTTCCCAGGGCAGCTACCGAGGTAAGAAACCTCGTTGCCGTACCATTGTTGCCAAGGAATATTTCTTTATCCGGCGTTGTGATGCGACCGCCATTGCCCCGGACGATCCATTTGTCACCGTCCTTTACGACTGTCACGCCCATCTGCTCAAGGGCTGCAGCCGTATACCGCGTATCCTCGCTCTCCAGGGGACCGAGCAGGGTGCTCTCACCGTCTGCCAGGGCTGCTGCGATTAAAGCCCGCTGGGTAATGCTCTTGGAGCCGGGGACTTTGATGGTGGCAGCAATTGTCGAGAGTGGGATAATTTCTTTCATGACTGATCCTGAAAAAAAGTCTTACTAGCCGGCTGCCTGGTTGCAGATTGCCAGAATACTGTCAGCAACCTGTTCCGGCGTCATATTGTCTGTATTAATTGTATGTTGCGCAGCCCCGCTGTACAGAGGGGTTCTGCGTTCGAGCACTTCCGCCACCTCTTCGGTGAAGGTTTTGCCCTCGATCAAGGCTGGCCGTTCTGTGGAGTCTGCGATCCGGCTGACAATCACATCAACCGAGGCCTGCAGCCAGAAGATAAGACCGTTTATGCGCAAGGCCGGAATATTTTCCGGCCGCTCGATAATCCCTCCGCCGCAATCGATAATGATATTGTCCCGTGCGGCCAGTTCCCGCGCCACCTCCGTTTCCAAGTCCCGAAACTTCGGCCAGCCGTTTTGTTCCACAAACTCGGGAATCGAAATGCCCGCCTTTCTTACTATCTCCGCATCCATACTGATGGTTTCCCGGTTCAACTTTTGGGTCAGCAGCTTGCCGACCACGCTTTTGCCTGTACCGCGATACCCTATGAGTACAATATTCATGATGAAAGCTGCTCCATGACTACGCTGCGCATCAACTCCTCCGGGGCGTCGGCGTTGGCAAATCTCTCAAACTGCAGAATGGCCTGGTTGATAAACATCTCCACGCCGGGGATCACTCTCAACCCCTTGGCCTTTGCCTGACGCAGCAATTTTGTTTCCAGGGGATTATAGACCACGTCAAAGACTACCTGCCCTGGCTTGAACAGATAATCGGGGACCAGGGTCGAGTCTTCATTGGGATGCATGCCCACCGGCGTACAATTTATGATCAGATCGGAGGATGCCATGTGCTCTTCAACTGCGGCCGGGTTGAGTGTGCCGGACGCGATGACCGCATCGGTACCGCTCTGCAGATCACCAGTCAGCCGGGCGAGAAATTCTTCGTTGATGTCCAGGAGCACCAACTTACCGATGTCCCCTTTTTGCGCCAGGGTAAAGGCAATGGCCCGTGCCGCACCGCCTGCTCCCAGCATGAGGACGTTCTTGCCCGCCAGCTCGACGCCGGCATCACCAATCGCCTTAAGCGCACCCGGACCATCGGTGCCGAATCCGATCAACTTCCCGTCTTCCTTGACCACCGTATTGATCGATCCTATATGGCGGTCCACATCCGCTATCTCATCAACATACTGCATCACCTCTATCTTATGCGGGATGGTGACGCTCATGCCCCGGAAGTTATCCAGGGCACGCATGCCAGCCAAGGCATTTTTAACATCCTCTACCTGGAAGGCCACATAAATACAATCAAGATTCAGCGCCACAAAAGCGGCATTATGGATCGCCGGCGACATACTGTGGGACACCGGATTGCCGATTAAGGCATAGACCTTGGTCTGTGGACAGATTGATGTTCGTTCCTGCATGGTTATGCTATATCCTCCAATTGTTTTATATACCCATCTTTTTTACATTTCACCGGCCAGGCTTTCCAGCATAGCGCGCAATGCCGATACCTTCATCTGGCCCGGTGCCGTCTCCTTTCCCCCATCAGGAACAGCATAGGTCATATAGCCGCCAAGCTTTGTGGTTGCCAGACGGCTGATCCTGCCAATGGCTCCCATGCAAAAAGCAATGAGGGGAAAGTTATTTTCTGCTGCAACTGCCAGAAGGTTCAGGATCCTTAAGACATCCTTATAATCATTTGCTGTCGTGACGATCTTGCCTATGTGTGCCCCGGATTCCATCTGCTGCAGCAATATTTCACCCAGTGCATCACCGGACGGCGTTCCGGAAAAATCATGCCATGAGATGATAAGACCTGTTTGCTGGTGCTTCAGCAGGACATCAAGCAGTTCGCCCCGCAATTCAGGTGATGTCTTGAGTTCCAGGTCCACCAGGGCGCAATCAAGCTTAACCGCCTGCAGCAGCAACCCGATGCGCTCTGCTTCCGATCCCTTAAATGAACCCCCTTCCCATTCCGGACGATTGGTAAAGAGGAGGGGTTTTGCAAGATTCTTCATAAACGGCTCAATTTCCGGCCGCGACAGGCTGTCCAGGCGGATCTCTATAACATCTGCATGGCTCTCGGACTGCCTGGCAATTTCAAGAGCCTGGGCAACCTTTTCACAGGCAACTGAAACACAAACCCCGGCAGGGGAAGCTAGAGGTACGGGCAACAGCTTTTCTCCTAGTAAATTTTCCACGAAACTAACCTGTACGGCACAAAATGAAGTAAAATACCCTATTATATCGGCATGAAGTTGTCAATGAGATCGCCAAAGATCACTTTTTCAGAAAACCCTTCGCTGAGCTGCTGCAAAAGAACCTGTACCACCTTTGCTTCGCGGGGTTCGAGCAGAAATCCAGGCACAGGCCGGGCTGGCTGCAGAAGCTTTTTCAGGTGCCGGGACTCACTGTCTGCCAGACTATGCAAAATATCGGTCATTGTGGACCAGTAGCCGCCGTCACTGTCTATGTGTTCAATGACCTGGGTAAAAACCGTGTTGACTGCCAGATGTATAGGAGCCATTTCTGCCTCCCTGTCCGCTGCGCACTGCGCAAGTGAACCAAAGCTTCTGCAGCCGAAGGGCCGCGCCTCGTAAATTGTACAGATTTGCTCCTCTAAAAAAACACAGGGCGCAAAATCCCAGCAGCCAAAGGTTTCCCCGTCAAGCTCCCTGTGGTTGAGGCAGGCCTCGGCAAACATGTTCGTGCTTATTCCCGGTCTGCTTTGCTCTGGAACAACCAGGGCAAGCTTTTCGCGCAGCCATTTTTCCCCGCCCTTGCCCTTGACAAAATCAAGGATCATTTCACCTTCCAGGCTTGTCATGGTGACACTCCGGGTGCAACAGGCAGAACACCCCATGTGACATGCCAGTGGAAAGCTTTCAACCCAGCGGGAATAAACCCTATAGACAGCATGCAGCACTTTTTTTTTGGGGATCCTGCTGACCGGTACACCTGCCTGCTGCTGTTTCATTATCCGGCACCGAACACTTTTCTTTTTACTCTCTCCATCACCTCTTTTGGAACCAGCCGCAGGGCCAGGGCAACAAGAAATGATGCAATTGCCAGGTCGTCCAGCCAACCCAGGAGGGGAATGGAATCGGCAAGAAAATCCACAGGAACAAGGATATATAATAGTCCGACCGTAAGTATAAGTTTGACGTATAGAGGTGTTTGGGGGTCAAACAGGATAAGAAAATAATACCTGAGCCTCTGTAAAAAACCGCTCATCTTTAGCGCCGACGACTCCGTTTTGTCAGGGATAAGGTTAGTGGTTGGCGATCAGGCCTGCCTGGCTCTGCCGATCAAATCCCGAATGGATGCCATGCTGTTTTCAGCAAGATACGTTCCTATGCCCTGAATGATCTCCTCCGCGGCTTTCGGGTTGATAAAGTTTGTGGTGCCCACCTGGACTGCAGAGGCTCCGGCAAGCATGAATTCTATGGCATCCTCCGGGGTCGTGATCCCGCCTATTCCGATTACGGGAATGGAGACGCTGGCAGCTACCTGCCATACCATGCGCAGGGCAATAGGTTTAATTGCCGGGCCTGACAACCCCCCGAAAATATTAGCAAGTTTTGGTTTGCAGGAACCGATGTCAATAGCCATACCCAGTACCGTATTGATAAGGGAAACCGCGTCTGCCCCTGCATCTTCCGCGGCCCGGGCAATCTCTGTTATGTCGGTTACATTGGGCGAAAGCTTGACAATTACAGGCCGGCGGAAATTCTGGCGCACCCCTTGCGTCACTGCATGCGCCATGCCCGGGTCGGTTCCGAAAGCAACTCCCCCCTGCTTCACATTCGGGCAGGATATGTTCACTTCCAGAGCAGCTACCTTTTCTTCCCCTTCCAACCGAGCTGCCAGCTGTTGGTAATCCTCAAGCGTATCCCCGAGGATATTGACAATGAGCGGTGTATTGAGGCCCTGCAGAAAGGGAAGTTTTTCCGTGAGAAACCTTTCAAGGCCCACGTTTTCGAGGCCGATGGCATTAAGCATGCCGCAGGCTGTTTCTGCAATTCTCGGCGGGGGATTCCCCTGCCTGGGGAGCAGGGAAATCCCCTTGACAATGATGGCCCCAAGCCGGTGCAGGTTAACCAGCGAGGCATACTCTTCACCGTACCCGAAGGTGCCGGAGGCGGTCATCACGGGATTTTTCAGCAGCAATGAGCCAATGCTGGTTTTCATATCAGGTCGTTCTACAGCCATGCCACATCATCCGCATCAAATACAGGGCCGTCCATGCACGCATGAACATATCCGTTCATATCGGCCCGCAGAACCGCACACCCAAGGCAGGCTCCAAGCCCACAGGCCATAATCGTTTCAAGCGACACCTGGCAGGCCAAGTTTTTCTCGCGGCTGACCCCAACCACTGCCCGCAGCATGGGGTATGGACCGCATGCATAGACCCTGGCAGGGTTCTCATTTTTTACAGGGGTCATGAGATCGGTGACCAGCCCCTGTCTGCCCAGGCTTCCATCCTCTGTGGCAACCTCAACTTCCACTCCCATACTCACAAAATCATCTGCCAGGACAGTTATTTCATCCCCTGTTCTCGCACCGAGGAATACCTTAATGGCAGAGGATTCATTTTTATTAAGCATATTCCCGGCAAGAAAAAGCAGAGGAGCTATGCCAATGCCGCCTCCAACCAGATAGTGTTTGTGCTGCGTGTTATACACAAACCCTCGGCCCAGAGGCCCCAGTACATCCATAGAGTAACCGGCCTGCAGGTTGGCCAGGGCCTGCGTCCCTTTGCCGATTACCTTGAACAGTATCTGGACCAGTTCCCCCTCAGCAACCTGGTGAATGGAAAACGGCCTGCGCAGCAAAGGGTCCATGCCCTCCCCGGCGCGCACCATGACAAACTGCCCGGGCCTGGAGTCTTTGGCTATATCCGGGGCCTTCACGGTGAAGCGGAATACATCACCTGTTAGCTTTTCGGTGCGGACTATCTCCGCCCTCTGCTGATATGCCGGCATGAGTTTTTGCAGGGTTCAAGGATTCTAGGGGTCAAGGAGCCTAGAGTTCTGTTTATTAATAATCTTCAGTATAGTATGAAGTCATAAGTTATGGAAAAATATAGTAAGTATCAAGCAAATCAACAAGTAGGCCTTTACGTGCACGCTCATCTCATGTTACTTTCTCAATGGCCGCATTCCCCAGTTTGCTCTATTCTCCGGCTGCAGAAGATTGTAACGGTTTAATTCTTTACCACATTAAACAGAAAAAACGAATCAATATGCTCCTGACCATCATAATTGTGTTCTCTTTTATCATTGGCGCGGTAGTGGGCAGTTTTTTAAATGTGGTGATTTTACGGCTCCCGGAAGAGGGCGCATCCATTGTCTTTCCTGCTTCCAGATGCCCTAAATGTCTGCAAGCCATTAAGTGGTACGACAATATTCCCATCATCAGTTTTATTCTGCTCAGGAAGCGTTGCCGAAACTGCGGTGCACCAATCTCCTGGCAATACCCCCTGGTTGAACTTACCATGGCCCTCCTTTCCCTGGCCCTGGTATTTAAGTTCGGCTTCACCGCTGCCCTGCCGATATATTTTATCTTTACCGCAGCCCTGCTTGTCGTCATAGTCATAGACTTCTACCATAAAATCATCCCGGATATCATCAGCCTGCCTGGTATAGTCATTGGTTTTGCATGCTCGTTCTTTAACCCGGCAGTAACCTGGCAGCAATCCGGGATCGGGCTCCTTATCGGCGGCGGTGTGCTCTATGCTGTAGCTGCTGGCTATTACCTTTTCACAAAGCGCGAAGGCATGGGCGGAGGGGACATCAAGCTTCTTGCCATGATCGGGGCCTTTCTGGGATGGCAGAGCCTGCCTTTTGTCGTTTTCGGCAGCTCCATTCTCGGGGCCCTTGTCGGTATAGGCGCAATGGCTAAACAGAAAAAAGGGGGCAAGACCATGATCCCCTATGGCCCCTTTCTTTCTATTGCAGCCCTGCTCTACATGTTTTACAGGGAGTTGATAAACTATTACCTGCTGCTCTATTTACTGACACCGCGGCAATAGTTAAGTGACTGGCTAAGATACTTAAATTGCTTCTGGTAACTTGTTGTGTAAACAAGCTTTATTGACATAATTAAGATATTTCTAGAAGTAACGGTTGGAAATATTCTATCGTAGCAAGTAGTTTTTTTTATGCTATTGTTCATTTTTGCTTGCCCCGTCAATCGTCAGCAGTTTTGTATGCTGACAAAAACGAACCAAAAAGGGCAGCCAATCACTTAATCCGCTTGCAGCGGATACCCTGCACTGCTCGCAAAGTACGGGCGACATCGGAAAGTCGCTAACCCTCCGCCGAGTCGCTTATCCTTTCTTTGCTGCGCTGCTCGGCTGCGTGAAATGGCATTTTCCTTAAATATAAGGCGACACTTTAATTGGTCTTAATATTATAGGACAACTTTATAAAATATTTTAAATAATAAACTGACCGCTATGACACAAAAAGGACTTATCCTGCTTTATACAGGCAACGGCAAAGGCAAGACAACCGCCGCTTTAGGCCAGGTGCTCCGGGCGGCCGGCCACGGCTTCAAGGCCGTCATTATCCAGTTCATTAAAAACCTGGAAAATACCGGGGAAATGCTGGCGGCCAAAAAGATTTTTGCTGAACATCTTGAGATATATCCCATGGGCACCGGTTTCACCTGGAATGCCAAAGACCGGGAAGAATTGCGCCAGGCTGCAGAAAAAGGCTGGGCTCTTGCCCGGGAAAAGATTGCAAGCGGCAAGTACTGCATGGTGATCCTTGACGAGCTCACCTATGCCCTGAATTACGGCCTTCTTGACCAGGACGAGGTTATAGCATTTCTGGAGCAGAAGCCTGGAAATCTGCACATAATAATTACCGGCAGAGATGCAAGCGACAAGCTCATTGCGCTCGCTGACCTTGTCACTGAGATGAAAGAAATCAAACATCCTTTCACAAAGGGCATCAAGGCCATGAAAGGCATAGAATTTTAAAATCCCTTGCTTATTACATGGAGGACCGGGTTCCAATGACTACGAAGTTTTTTCCTGCAGAAGAGATGATCTTCACAGACCACCCGAAATTTTCCGGGGTGAAAATGGCGGTCCTGGTGACTGGAAAGGATACGGATACGGTAAGCGTCTGCCAGCTGGTCATTGAACCCGGCATAACAATACCGGTCCATACCCATGATCCCCAGATCGATTCAATTTTTATTGTATCCGGAAAGGGCGAGGCGTACGTGAACGGAGCATGGCGGGAGGTTGCACCGGGAGATTATCTCTTTTTCCCATCAGGCGTGGAACATGCGACCCGCAACAGCGGCAGGGAGCCGCTTGTTCTTTTTGTGCATCATTCTCCCCCGCTGCTGTAAAAAATCAGGGTAAAGCAAGTTCTGTCTGGAAATTAACTGCAGCCAGAGGGGTCTTGCCCTTCAGGGAATCGCCTATCTGCATGCCAAAACGGAAGGCTTCCTCCATCTGCTCATTTGAATGACCAAAGCGCTTGTAATATTTTCCCATAAACCCTGAGCGTTCCGGGTTTTTTCCGGCAATCTTCATAAAAACCCCTATAGTGCGCCACGGTTCAGGGTTGGGATGGGAAAAGGCGATCATATTGGAAAAATGAGCCCCGCACTGTACTAGTTTTCTTTTCAGGCCCCACCAGTGCGCCTTCCAGTATCCCCGGCAGGAAATAAGCGGCAGCACCTCACGGCCCCCCATTACGTGCTTCCCGTCCCTGTCAAGGAACGACAGGATCGGGCCACTGGGATTATAGGACCAGGTCGGGCCTGCCAGGATAATGAGATCATATTCGCGGCTGCATTTGGCGGACAGCTCCCGGATAGGGACGCGTTTGCGGAAAAAGGTGGTGAGCATCAGGAGGTAGGTGCGGAGGATGGAGCCGACAGGAAAGCGTAAATGCTTGACAGGCTTCAGTTTTTCAAAAAAAACCTCAATCCCCTGTTCCTTCAGGCCAGCTGCCAGCCGGTTAATCAAAACACCTGTCTGGCCGCTGAAGGAATAATAAATCAGAAGAACCTGGCTATTTTGTTTCGGGCTGTCCGTCAGTTTTTTTTTCCTTTCTGCCATTGCGCATACAACTTGATGATTTAATCAAACCCTGCTTCGTCTTGGGTAAATTTAACGATTACATCATATGTGGACAAAAAAAGCCCCTGAAATATTCATTCAGGGGCTTAGGCTTAACAAAGCTTAAAAAGATATTCAAGGCATGAATCAGGAAATCATCTTTTCCTCTTTCACAGCCAGGGCAATTTTATAGAGGACGGTCAGGATAAAGAATCCCGTGGCCCAGACCCCCAGGGTAATCATGATCTCCTGGAATGATGGGTGATAGGCCGTGATCTCTTCCAGCGGACTGGGTACAAAGCCGCCGATGACAAGGCCGATGCCCTTGTCAATCCAGAGCGAAATAAAAAGCAATATACAGGCGATGGCGAGAGTATCCTCCCTTTTTCGGGTCGCAGGAACAAGGAGCATCACTATGGCAATTATGCCGAATATGGTTGAAACGCGCATCCAGGGCACCAATTGTCCGTGGCCATGCAGGCCGAAGAAAAGATAATCCAGCGTATGCATATGGCCCGGGATATTGCTGTAGTATGCGGTGAAGAACTCAAGCAGGACGAAGAAAACATTGATAAGGGCAGCGTAGGCGACAATGGTTACCAGCTTCTGAATGGCCTCCTGGCCGGCATCAAACTTTGTTACGCGCTTGATGATCAGGCAGAGAAGAATCAGAAGAGCGGGACCGCCTGCAAAAGCCGAGGCCAGAAAGCGGGGGGCCAGGATGGCTGTGAGCCAGAAATGGCGGCCCGGAAGACCTGCGTACAGAAAAGCTGTTACCGTATGGATACTGACTGCCCAGGGTATGGAGATATAAATAAACGGCTTTATCCACTTGGGCGGCGCCACTTCCTTTTTCTCGGCGGTCAGAACAACCCAGCCCACAAAGATGTTAAGGAAGAGATAGACGTTTAAAACGATCATGTCCCAGAAGAGGATGGAATTGGGAGTAGGATGCAGGAGCACATTCAGGGCCCGTAACGGCTGGCCCAGGTCGGCCAGGATGAAAAGCAGGCACATGGACACTGCAGCCACGGCCAGAAACTCCCCCAGAATGGTAATCTTGCCGAAGGTCTTATAGTTATGCAGGTAGTACGGCAGCACAACCATCACACCAGAGGCCGCAACACCGACCAGAAATGTAAACTGGGCAATGTAAACGCCCCAGGACACATCCCGGCTCATACCGGTCAAACCCAGACCGTAGTTATACTGCTGCACATAGCTTAAGGCACCTGCAGCCATGAAGGCCAGCAGGACCGCTATCCATCCCCAGTATCTGTTACTTCCAGTAAGCGCTTTTTCTAACATGATGCCTCCGCAAATTCAAAAATCACTTTTTCCTATTATATTCAGGAGGTTATACCCTTAATTTCCTTGTTTTTCCCTTGCACTCAAATGATGTAAAATAATGACGGCAGGGTGCCCAGGGACGGCTTCCGCTGAATGGTGTAGTTCTCATTCAGGACTTTTCTTATCTCTGAGTGGGGATCATTCAGGTCGCCAAAAGTCATGGCGCCGGTATCGCCGCATGCTTCAACACACGCCGGCTGCAAACCCTTTGCCAACCGCTCCACGCAGAAATTGCATTTTTCCACTACACCGCGCATTCGGGTGGGGAATTCCTTGTTGTATGTCTCCTTGTCAATAAACGGCCGCGGGTCGCGCCAGTTGAAGCTCCGCATGCCGTATGGGCAGGCGGCCATACAGAAACGGCAGCCGATGCAGCGATGATAATCCATGGCCACGATGCCGTCTTTTCTCTTAAACGTAGCCTTGGTGGGACAGGCCCGTACGCATGGCGGATTGTCGCAATGGTTGCAGAGCACCAGGAAACTGGAATCGTGCAGATGTTCGTCCAGGTGATAATGGCTCATGGTTGTAAAAGCCTTCTCATACGGCACTTCGAAAATCCACTTGATTGCATCCTTGGGATTGTCAAAACTGGGAACATTATGGACTGTATGGCAGGCAGTAACACATTTCTCGGCCAGGTCCCTGTTGGCATCAAAAACCCTCTGATCAATTACCATCCCAAGTCGCACTCCTGTGGCGGCCGCTTCATGGGAAACTTCTGCTTCAGCTCCGGAAGATGCGAATGAAACAGTGGAAGTCTGCCCCTTCAGCAGGAGATTGAAGGCCGCAGGTGCGCCAAGCCCCGCGATTGTTGACAATCCGGCGATCTTTAAAAATTGTCTTCTCTTGATATCCATTAGAACGTCTCCTTAGGCACGTAATGGCAATCCCAGCAATACGGTTTTACGGAAGTATACGTATGGCACTCGTCACAGAATTTCTTCTTATCGACATGACATTTCAAACAGCCGTTCATTAAACTCTTGTCATACTTGATACCTTCCACTTCAACTGGTGTCCTGTCGGCGTCGCGCAAGACCTGGTCGCGCCAGTCGTCAAGGATCTTCATATGTGAAGTGCGCATGAATTGGGCAGATTCAATACATTTTGTCACCCCAACAGGCTTTTCCGGCTTTGGAACAGGGCCGGCATTCCCCATATTTTTCCAGATCGGGAATGTCATCAAGGCCACAAATACGATCAGCCCTGGGATGATTAATTTTCCGTCGTACATTATTCACCCTCCTCGTTGTTTCCGGATTCAGCTGCTTCTTTAGCTACCAACAATTCTTCAAAGCGCAGGTCCTGGTCACGCTCTTTCTCTCCATCCATGATCAGGGCATTGCCGACCAGCTCGGAAATACCGCAGACCCCGACATTCGGGTTCCAGTATTCCATGAGGGCCAGCAGTGTTGCCCGGTCAATGGCGCATATACAGGAAAGCATGTTGACCCCGTGCTTTTCTTCCACGTGTTTAACCGCATTGGCCCGCGGCAGCCCGCCCCGCATTCTCAGATCCATGATCTCGCCGGTATTCAGGCCGGTGCCGCTGCCGCAGCAGAAGGTCTGTTCCCGGATGGTGTTTTCCGGCATTTCATAGAAGTTGTTGCAGACATTCTGCAGGATGTAGCGCGGCTCCTCCAGCATGCCCATGCCCCGGGAAGGATTGCAGGAATCATGAAAGGTCACGATGCGGTGGTCATTTCTGCTTTTATCTATCTTGAGCTTGTCATGTTTGATAAGGTCGGCAGTGAACTCAGAGATGTGAACCATCTTGGCCGCAGCTGCATTTTCAAAGACCGTTCCGGTAATCGGTGATTTGGGGACTTCAAGGTTGTCAGGCGGTCCGTTCATGGTTTCCATGTACTGGTGCACAACCCGCCACATATGACCGCATTCGCCGCCGAGTATCCACTTGACGCCAAGCCTTTTTGCCTCGGCATACATCTTGCCGTTCAGCTTCTTCATCAGTTCGTTATTGGTAAAGGAGCCGAAGTTGCCGCCCTCGGAAGAGTAGGTGCTGATGGTATAGTCGAGACCGATATGGTCAAAAAGCAGCAGGTAGCCCATGAAGGTAAAGATACCGGGTTCGGCAAAGACATCGGCTGACGGGATGACAAAGAGCACTTCTGCACCCTTCCGGTTAAAGGTAAGGCTGTTGAGCTTCACCCCTGTCACTTCCTCAATATCATCGAGAAGGAACTCGGCGTTCTGCTTGAAGGTATGGGGCTGCAGGCCCAGGTGGTTCCCCGTGCGGTTGGAGTTGGCAGCCGGCTCCAGGATCCAGTTGGTGCCGACGCCGACAAGATGCAGCAACTCTCGGGCCATCATGGTAATTTCCGCAGTATCAATGCCATAGGGACAGAAAACTGAACAGCGGCGGCATTCAGTGCACTGGTAAAAGTACATGAACCACTCTTTCAGGACCTCAAAGGTCATTTCCCGGCCGCGGGCAATAGAGCCCAGAATCTTGCCGGCCTTGGTGAAATTGCCGCGGTAGATAGAGCGCAGGAGCTCGGCCCGGAGCACAGGCATATTCTTGGGGTCCCCTGTGCCCAGAAAGAAGTGGCACTTGTCCGCACAGGCGCCGCAGCGCACGCAGATATCCATGAAAACCTTGAAGGAGCGGAACTTATCAAGCCGTTCCCGCATGCCCTGAAGGATTATTTCAACCCAGTTCTCAGGAAGCTTCCAATCGTCGCTTTCCACCGTCCATTCCCGCGGTTCTCCGAAAAGTCCGGGCAAACCTTTGCTAAGATATTCAACAATGCTTTTCTTGGCCGGATAGCAGTAATTGCCCGGCTTGAAGGTCACCGTGGTGTCCATCCAGTCCTTGCTGGGAATGGCCCCGGTCATCATTGACGGTTCTTTGACGACATTAACACTCATTTGTTCTACTTTTGTGTCTGTCATAGTTCTTATTCCTTCTCAGCTGGTGTTTTTTCGGCAGCAGCGTCAGCGGCGGGTGCTTCTTCGGCTGCAGGCTCAGCAGCGGCGGCGGGTTTTTCTGTTTCTTCAGCTTCCGGCTCCGGTTCAGGCTCTGGTTCCGGCTCCGGTGGTAATTCTTTTTCTAATGGTATGTCGGCATCAGCCATGAACTGCCTGAACTCGTCTTCATAATCGGCATAGGAATGCGGTTTAATACTGGGATCGTTCCAGGGATTCACATGGCGGACCATGCGGTTGTTATTGGCCAGGTTCCTGGTGGGGCTCAGGAAAACACCGCCCAGGTGCATCAGTTTGCTGAACGGAAAGTAAGCCAGCAGGGCGGAAACCAGAAATACGTGGATATAAAATATTGAACCTATATCTCCGGAAATGGAGGGAGAAAAGGTCGCAAGCCCCATGGTCAGCTGTTTAATAGTAACCACATCCACCCTGATGAAATAACGCATCAGGATTCCTGTCACTGCAATGGCAAAGATCAGGAACAGTGGAAAGTAGTCAGCGGCAAAGGAAATGTATTTGACCTGTGGGATGAGCACCCGGCGCAGAAACAGGAAAGTAACGGCTCCGACAAAAATAAGATCAGTCTGGTACAGGACCGGCACGCCTATCTGGAACAGGCCGTCAAAAAACTCTATCTTCCCTATGAAACCCGGTACCGGGTTGAGAAACAACCGCAAATGGCGCAGGACAATGAGCAGGAAGCAGTAATGGAAGGCCAGGCCAAAGAGCCAGAGCCACTTGGCCGAACCATAGACAAGTTTTGGGCCGTCATGGATTGTCGCCTTGGTGTTTTTGAAGAGTGAGCGGAAAGCGAACACTTCCAGAAGCATTCGGCCCACAGTCTGCCAGAAGGTGGCAGGACAGTCGAGCTTGTCCTGTTTCACCCAGTCCAGGGATTTCCCCTGGCCGCTGGTTGTGGGAACCCGGAAGGGCACCGGAGACTTGGCCCAGTGTACCACCCGGTAGACAAAACCCCCGAGAAATATTGCAAAGGCCAAATAGGGGAACACCACCCCGAATAAATAATCCAGTCCTACCAGAGAACCTATCCATGATATGACTATCAGGGCAATAACTGCAAGGAATGCGTGCTTCATTTATCGTTACCTCGCTTCAGGTTAGTCT
>Ga0209536_100005900_pt1 | contig 18903 bp, 15 predicted proteins | sample DeeMarSeWOR28_12_FD_187461 | JGI IMG/M metagenome (GOLD analysis project Ga0209536, IMG submission 187461) | Marine sediment microbial communities from White Oak River estuary, North Carolina - WOR-2-8_12 (SPAdes) (version 2) | ecosystem: Environmental > Aquatic > Marine > Intertidal zone >... | reverse complement strand
TTTTCTTTGGGCGGATTGAAATACCCGAATTTCAGGTTCGGAAATCGTTGCCGTATCTGCTTTAGCAAAACTTCCATCCCGATGGGCTCACCGGAAGATGCCGCAGCGTCCATTTGCCGCCAGTAGCGCACCGGATCGAAGTTAAGGTTGCGCCACTGGATCATGTGAATCGGATATTGCTCTAAAAATTGTTCAAGGGCGGCGGCTTCCGCCGGGGTGTCGCTGAACCCGGGGCAATTGAGGTAATTAACGGCAACAAATTTTTTACGCGCCAGCGCCGTTTCGATGCTGGCAAGGACATCGGCAAAGCCGTATCCCCGGGGCCGAAAGTAGCCGTCGTAGCAGGCTTTGCGCACGCTGTTCATGCTGATGCGGATGCTGTCCAGACCGGCATCAAAAAGTGACGGCAGGCGGTCCGGCAGGCTGCCGTTGGTGTTCATGTTGATGGTGCCCCGGTCGGTTTGCGATCGAATCTGTTCGATGGCCGGCCCGATCACATGGTCTGCCAGAAGCGGATCGCCTTCACAGCCCTGGCCGAAACTGACAACGCTGCCGTCAACCTGCGTGATATGGGCGAGGGCCACTTCGGCGATCTCCTGCGGGGAGGGGGTGAAGGCGATACGGTCCTGACTGTGGTGGATATCGGAATTTTGTTGCAGGGAAAGGCATCCCAGACAGCGGGCATTGCACGCTTGGGCGGTCGGCAGCGGGGCTTCATAGCGGCCGAGAAAAAAATTTTTGCCGGCCGGGCATCCATAGGTCAGGGCACAATTCTCAAGGTGGGCCCGCAGGCGATTGTCCGGCATTTGGCGGCGCATCCGCTCGACCCCGGCGATCACCTCGTCGCGGGGCATCTGCCGCAGATCCTGACGCGGTTCGGCGTCCACCTGGACCACGGCCGATCGAAAGCCATCTGCATGCCACCCGACCGCACCGTAGGAGAACAAGGGGAGGGTCTGTGATCGCCGGGTTTCGCCATAGGCGCTGATCCGGGTAATCACATAGCCCGGTGAATTGAACGCCGCGACCGGATAGACCATTTCGCCGGGATCGTAGGGATTTTCATGCAGGGTCTCGAGCTTGCCGGTGTCGATGTTCAGCAGGACAGGTTTGCGATCCGGCAGCATCATCAGTTCGCTGCCGAAAGGCAGGCGGCGGGTTTGCGCCACGGTTAAAGGCGCTAATTTGGCGCCCGCCATTCCCACCGCGGCGTAGCCATCGAGCTCGAATATCTCCCCGGCGTCGCTGGCGACCAGGGCGGTGAGCATGATGCCATTTGTTTTCGTAGTTATTTCAGATACCAACGGTCCTCAACCATCCTTTGCAACTGTGTCCGTTCGGCCACTCTCAAATGATTTCTTAACATTTTAAATTCCCGGTAGCCGGGCTTTTTCCGACCGCCGTTGGTCATAAGCCCCACGGTATTGAGATCAGCGTCAAACTCGGCCAGGGTTATGTCATGGAGCCACGCCCAGACCACCACAGAGACATCTACCTGCTCCAGAAACGCCGGCAGCCGGCGAATGTAAGCCAGCTGCTCGCTCTCGCTGCCGCTTCCCCCGGTGGGCCACCCCACCTCCATCAAACGGCATTCGAAATCTATCGGTGGGAGCGGCTTTCCAGCCGCGAATTCTACCCATGCGGACAGTGCCGATTGTGGCTGGAAAGCCGCTTCCAGCATAAAACAGGCACCCTGGTTCCTATGGTCCGGCGGGCACGGTGGCCCGCCCCACTGCGGCTTTTGCTGTGAGCTATCAGCTAAGAGCTCCGAGCTACGCGAGCATTGAGCTAGGCGCTATCCTCCGGCATAAACATCACGCAGCGAGAGGTCCGCCCGTCCACTTTTAAGACAAACGGCCGGTCAAGGACGGCGTGGGCCACAAAAGGGGTCTCATGGGCAATCGGCAATGATTGGATCCAGTCCCAGTCCACAAAGTCCCGGTCGTCATCGGTTACGGTCACATAATTGATTCCCAGCGTGGAGATGTTATGGAAAAAATGGGATCCCTGGGACGGCTCGGCCCTGAGCTCGTCGGAGGCGGTTTCGATCATGGCCCCGACGCCGCTGATCTCGGCCCAGGACACCGGAACCCCCAGCCAGCGGTCGGCCGAACCCCAGCGCCCGGGACCGATGAGAAGATATTTGCGTTTTTCCTGCTGCAAAGCGGCATTGAGTTCGCCGATCTCCCGCGCGATCTGAGGTGTTTGACCGGCCTCAAAAATGTCCGGTTTGACATATAGAATGTCGGCAATATCGGTTTTTTCGGCATTGCCCAAAGCATTAAAGGAATGACAGAAGGCCCGGGCGACATCCGCCTCGCTGATTTCAACCTGGCCGAGCTCGGCCCTGGCGGTCATGGGTCTTAACTGCAAAAATGCAAATTCCGCTTTGCTTTGGGGGTCTGCGGGCCAGTTGACCGAAAACTCAAGCTCCACCGGGCAGCCCATTCCCTCCTGGCCCATATCCAGCACATCCGTTAACAAGGCGGCGAGCGGAAATAAATCGAATTTTAGGATCTGGGCGAAGGTCAGAACCCGGTAGCCGGGCACGTGGGTGGTGTCGCGGATACGGTGCTCTTCGGGAAAGTAGGTGCTGGCCAGTTTTTGCATCGGCGGGTCATTTTCAACTTCGTCGACCTCTCTTTTGGAAAGGTTGGCATCTTCGTTGATGCCGAGTTCCGGATAGGGACCGCCCATCTTAAGCGAGAAGAAATAGCGCTGGGAGTTTTCCAGAATATCTTCCACGCTGGTCCGCTGGGGCAGGATCTGGGGATACTTGGGAGAAAACCGCAGGGCTTTCTCGCCCTCCATCACGGTTTTACCCAGTCCCATGGCCACGGTGGTGATCCCCTCTTCCGGCTTCATCTTGGAAAAAGGATAGTAATTGTATGACTGGGCCACCCCGGAGATGGCCGGATAAAAATACTCCCCGTAATGCTCGCCAACGAGCTGCTGAATGATGACCGCCATTTTCTCTTCTTCCGTCCGATGACCCACTCGTTTTGAAAAGGCCCGCGGGCTCTGAAAATAGGTCGAGGCATACACCAGTTTGATGGCCTGAATCAGCTGCTCCAGCCGGATTTGCAGATCGGGATGATCATTGGGCAGCATGTAGGTCCGGTAAAGACCGGCGTAGGCGCGAAACTGGGCATCTTCCAGCAAACTGGAGGAGCGCACCGCCAGGGGATAGGTGACATCCGTCAGGTAGGCCTTCAAGTCATCGGCGATCCAGTGGGGAAAGTGCGCCGCCCCGAAAGCGGCGGCAATTTGCTCGTCATCGGCATCGGACTTGGAAAGCCCCTTCAACTCATTTTCTTCCACAAAGGCATCGAACCCCTCGGTGGTAATCACCATGGTGCGGGGAATAAAAATGTTGATGTCTTCGTATTTTTCGTGCAGCCCGGTTGAGCGCTGCAACAGGTTGGATACAAAAGCCAGCCCGCGGGCCTTGCCGCCCAGAGAACCCTTGCCGATTTTGAAGAACTCCGTATCCAGGTCGAAGCCATCGGCCTCGAAATTGACCACCACCCCCTTTTGGCGCTGCCGGCGCCGGGCATGAATAATCGAGACAAGATGCTGGCGATGGCTCTCAACACTGGTAAAATCCTCCTCCCGGATGGGGCGAACTTTGGAGGCCAGGTTGATTTCGGTGCGGGCAAACAACCAGCGGGAAAGATCGTTGCGGCTGGTGTGGTGGACAAAGGAGTCTTCGGGAATTTCCTGGATACACCGTTCAAAAGAGCGCAGATCCGAGGCCCGTGCGATTTCCGAGCCATCGGGTTTGCGGAAGATGAAATCGCCAAAGCCAAGTTGCTCCATGAAAAAGGAGCGCACCTCGGCGATCAGGGTGGGTGAATTTTTATCGACAAATACCGCCGGAATTGTGGTCGCCTTTGCGGCGTTGGAGGACTCGGAGCTGGTCAGCAGCAGGGGAATGTCAAAGCGCTCCTTTTTGATATGAGACAAAAAGCTCACCCCGGCATCGTGATCCAGCCGGCCGTTGCGCGGAAAGCGCACATCTGAAATGACCCCCAGCACATTGGGCTCATACTTCTGGTAGAGATAGAGGGCCTCTTCGTAATTGCGGGCGACCAGAATTTTCGGGCGCGCGCGCATGGTGAGCAGGCGATGCTCTTCGTTGAGCCCCTTTTGCAAAAGGGCCTGGGTCTGGCTGACCAGCTCCCGGTATAAAACGGGCAGCAACGTTGAGATGTATACGGGCGAATCTTCAACAAATAGAATCACCCGGATGCCGGCCAAATCGGTATCACGGGCGACATTCATCCGATCCTCGGCACTTTTTACAAGCGCCACCAGGATATCGGTGTTGCCCGACCACACAAAGGTGCGGTCGATGCCCGGCGGCTGCATAAACACCCGGCTGGATTCCTCCGACGGCAGGGCACTGTGGGTTAACAGAATGACCGGCAGTTCGGGATCTTTTTCCTTTATTTTCTGCCCCAGCATAAAGGCATCCCCGTCGGCCAGATGCAGCATGGTGATAACCAGGTCGAAATTTTTTTCAGACAGCGCTGCCAGGGCCTCTTCCGCCGTGGAAACCCAGGTGAAGCGGGGCGGGTTGCTGAGATTCAGCCCGCGGTATTCGTGAATGATCCGCTCGGAGAGACGGCAATCCTCCTCCATGATCCAGGCATCGTAGGGGGTAGAGACCAGCAGGATCTGTCCGACCTTTTTGGCCATTAATTCATGGAAAATTTTAAAACTCGGGTCAAAATCTTCTGCAAAACTTTCGATTTCCAGCTCCATGGGAAATGATCCTTTAAACGTATTTAACGATATTAAAATTGCCAGGCTCAGGATTGTTTGAAGCCATGAGCCTTTCGATCCTGGAGTACGGGAGTGATGGCGTATTGGAGTGCTGGACAAAACCACCTTGTCGGCCATGGTTCCGATACTCCATTACGCCACCACTCTAAAAAGTATGTATTATTAATAGCAGCCGTTGGATCAGTTTCTTTGTGGTTGTGGATCCGACCAATTTTTTTATAAAACCATACCTTTCTATAAATCTCAATGCTAATCATATTTGTAATTGACAGCCAATCTAACAACGGTATTATGATTATTTTATTTAAATTGTCACGACGCCAAGGGGAAAGAGTGGATAACATGGTTTCAAAATCACAATTTAAGTCACGCGCCTCGCATTATTTTCGTGAGGTAGAAAAATCGGGTAAAAATCTAATCATCGGCGCCCATGGGAAACCGGTCATTAAAATTGCTCCGTATACTGAATACCCCGAAACAGCACTGGAAGCTCTCCGCGATACCGTCATTGATTATAAGGAACCAACTGAGCCAGTGCGTTTTGATGAATGTAAGACATAATAGTTAGGTTTTATAAATTATAACAATATGTTAAACAAAAAAGGAAGACCTTTTGGATATCTGGCTAACACTTAAGAAAGCGCTGGAAATGTATCCGGACAGTATTGGCGTCGTGGATGGCGGCCGTACCTTTACCTACGCCCAAATCGGCGATCGCGTGAAGGGCCTGGCACGGTTTTTCCAGGCCCAGGGAATCCAACCCGGCGACCGGATCTCAATCCTGGAAGTCAATTCCCATGCGTTCCTGGAAACCTATTATGCCGCCGCCGGCATCGGCGCGATCCTAAATCCGCTCAACTACCGGCTGGTCGCCAGGGAAATAGCCTACATTTTAAATGATTCCGGGACCGACTGGCTGGTGGCCGCATCCCGCTTCGCCGATGTGGTCAACGGCGTGCTGGCCGAAGATACGCCCTTGAAGGGGGTGATCTGGATCGGGGGGTCGCCCGAAGCATCGGCGGAGATTCCGTATTTTAACTACGACGATGCCGTTGAAAACCAAGCCGGCGCCTTTGAACCGGTGACCGTGGGGGAAAATGATGTCGCCCATCTTTACTATACCAGCGGAACCACCGGACAGCCCAAGGGCGTAATGCTGACCCATAAGAACGTTTGCCTGCATGCCCTGGGAACCATTGCCGAGCTCAAGCTGATGGACAGCGACGTCTGGGGGCATATTGCACCGATGTTTCATCTGGCCGATGCCTGGGCCACCTTTGCCGTCACCTGGGTGGGCGGCCGGCATGTGATGGTGGGTCAGTTCGAGCCCGAAGCGGTCATGGCCACCATCGAGCAGCAGCGCATGACCCTGAGCAACATGATTCCCACCATGCTCAATCTGATGATCAAACATCCCCGGGTGGCTGAATATGATTACGGTAGCCTGCGCGTGATTCTCAGCGGCGGGGCCCCCATTGCGCCCCAGGTGGTTAAAAGCATCACCGAAGCCTTTGGATGCGACTACATTCAGACCTACGGCATGACCGAAACCAGCCCCTATCTAACCTTCAGCATATTAAAGGCGCACCTGCAGGACCTGCCGCCGGAGCAACAGCTTGAGTACAAATCCAAGACCGGGCGCCCTTTTATCGGCGTGGATCTTAAAGTGGTGGATGAAAAGGGCACACCGGTAAAGGCCGATAATGAGCAGGTCGGCGAGATCTGGGTGCGCGGGGATACGGTGACACCGGGCTACTGGAACCTGCCGGAAGAAACCGCCAAGGCTTTTTGCGACGGGTGGCTGCGCACCGGCGATCTGGCAGTTGTCGATGCCGAAGGCTATGTCAACATCGTCGATCGGCGCAAGGATATGATCGTCACCGGCGGCGAGAACGTCTATTCGACCGAAGTGGAAAACGTGCTGTATATGCACCCCAAGGTTCTGGAAGCAGCCGTCTTTGGTATTCCAGATGAAAAATGGGGCGAGGCGGTAACGGCCGCCGTGGTGCTCAGGGAAAACGAAACCGCCACCGCAGAAGACATCATCCAGTTTTGCCGGGAGTACCAGGCCGCCTACAAAACTCCCAAAAGCGTCATCTTTCTGGATGAGCTGCCCAAAACCGGTTCCGGCAAGATAACCAAGAAGTCGTTGCGCGATGCTTACGGGCCAAAGTAGAAACTTTCATTGAAACCCCATCCCGGGACAACCCAAACCTGCCCATCGCACAAGGGCGCACACATGATTCCCGGCCCGCGTTTTAGGAGCAGGGTTTGGAATGCTGCAATTGGTTGACGCGCATGGTTATATTTGAGTCAGAAAACAAAAGGCCTAACCGCTATAACAGCATCCGACAAAAGGCACTTCAAATGATAAAGCCCATTCGATTCATGTTGATTTTATTGTTAGCCGCATTTGTGGCAACCGTACCCTGCGCTGATGCGGAGGAGAAAACGGATGCCGATGCGAAGAAAAATCAAGGATCAATCGCCATTTCCGAACAAATGGACGATGTCATTATTCAGCAGGCCTCCAAGGTCAAGGAGGAGTTTCAGCAAAAAGTGCGATCGCTATTTGAACGCCTTCCCCTCGGCTGGGATTGGAATACCATTGCCTATTTGTACAAATTGGCCCTGTCACTGCCGAGTCGCATTCCCGTGTTTACCAATTTTGTCATCGCCCAAAGCCGGGTGCTGGGGGTGATCGGTTCGGTGCTGGTTTTAGTATTTATTGCTGCCGTCCTATACAGCCTACTGGGCCAGCGCCGGGTGATGAACTGGGTGGAAGCCAGGTTTGAACCAATGTCTGAGTTCATTCCGGCGGCCACTTATCCGTTCGTCATGTCCGGTATCAAAGTGATCGTCTCCGCTTTGATTCCCCTGCTGCTGCTGGGGGCATATGCGCTGATCAATGCCATGATAGACTATTCGGAGGTCTGGTTTCAACTCATGGGTCGCCTGCTCGGTTTCTGGGCTGTGGGCGCGCTTTTGCTGCGGCTGTTAAAGGAGTCATTAACGCGCGACCTGTTCAAAGCGACCTCCACCCACGGTCGGGCCATTTATCGTTGGGCGCGGCTGGCATTGCTGTATGTCATTTTTGGCGTGGCAGCCTATTGGACGGCAGAAGTTTTCAGGATACGTGAGGATGTCCTGGCGCTGTTGCGTTTTGCAATTTCGGTTTCCGTTACCGTCGTCCTGCTGATTTTGCACCTCAACAAGAAAGCCTTCATTTCTTTTTTACCGCAGTTGCCGATTCGAAGCTATATGCTGTTTAGAAGGTTTTTGGATCGCTATTACCATCCGCTGATCATCGTGTCGTTTCTGGCCGCCATGTTGTGGTGCATCGGCTATCGGGCGCTGGGGCGGCTGGTGTTGATCAAGATCTGGTTCACCGGTGCTGCCATCGTTCTGATTACACTGCTCTATCACGCTTTAGATCGCTATCTGGCCAAATGGTTTGAGCAAGTGGACCGCAGCGATGAGAACGCGCGGATGTTCGTCGGCTCTTTGCGAACAATTCTGAAGTACACCACGATCATGGCGACCCTGATTATTGGGCTTAACCTGCTCGGGCTTCTGGAACCCCTGCAGCGGATCATGTCTTTTCCAATTTTTCAGCTCGGCGAGACCGTGGTCACTTTCTGGCTGATTGTCATTGCGATTTTGCTCCTGTTGACCGTTGTGTTTGTCACCCGCCTGGCTCAATCTTACTTTGACTACAAGGTGTACCCCTCCTTCGGCATCGATCCCGGACTTGGATTTGCACTCAATACCGTCTTTAAATACACCACACTGGCGATTGGATTTTTAATTGCGCTGAACATTTTGGGAATCAATCTCCAATTTCTTTTGGTTTTTGCAGGCGCCATCGGCATCGGCATTGGTTTAGGGCTCCAGAATATGGCCGCCAACGTGATCAGCGGCTTTACGATTATTTTCGGCGGCAAAATCCGCAAGGGTGACTGGATCGAGGTCGGATCCATGCTCGGAGAGGTGACCGACATCTATCTGCGAGCCACCAAGGTACGAACCCGTGACAATGTTGAGTTTCTTGTTCCCAATTCCAACATTATTTCCAATACCATGGTGAACTATTCCCTGTCCTCGCCGCTGATCCGCATCGATCTGCCCGTAGGCGTTTCCTATGGGGCCGATCCGCGCCAGGTCGAAAAAATCTTGCTGGCGGCCGCCCAGAACGAACCGCAAGTGGACAAAACCAATCCGCCGGCAGTCCGATTTGTTGAATATGGCGACAGCTCCATAAATTTTGAACTGCTTATTTGGATTAACGTACGCACGACGCCGCGCCGCAGGGTTCGCAGCGATCTTTATTTCGTCATTTTCGAAGAACTGGCCAAGGCCGGTATCGAGATTCCCTTTCCCCAGCGCGACATTCATATCCGCTCCCAGGGCAAGCCCCCTGAGTGATGCCGGACGCTCTTGTAACGAGGGTCGGCCGGCCGAATGTTTTCACCTTTACAGGCAACGATTCACGCAACAGCAGGGCCGCCCGCTGGTTGCACAACAAGTGGTTTAAAAGGCTATGCCAGGTCTGCCCGGTCCCCGAATGGAAGCTGAACAACTATTCATCATCCAGTTTGAGCGTCACTGCGGGTCATCGCTTGCCAAGGACTCTGAACGCACGCCGCCCTGAAACAGATCCGCTTGGCTAGTCATAATATCCATCCTTTCCGGCAAAACCTGATCTTTCCCATACGGGATTGAATTTAATCAAAATGCAAAGAACTCGACTGCGAATAGCCGGAGGGCATTGGTTCTAAAACAATTTCTTTCTTATTATTTCAATTCAGTTCGAACAAGGAGTTTGACATAAATCATAAATTAAAATAGGTGTTTTGATGCAGGATATATATTTTAATCATTGGCGGTAATGCAGGGGCAGCATGGCACCATATTCAATAACAAAACCAGTGCCTGATGATGAGGTAATTCTGGTTTCAGTTTCTATCAATACCTGAAATTTTATCAGCGGGAAGATAGTTATGAATAAAAATCTCAACATGTTGGATGAAACCTCACAGCTTATATTACACCGAACCCCGCGAGAGGATATTCAAAAGGGAATTACCATCCTGGATAAGGGCGAGGGCGTGCACCTGATCGATAAAGAGGGCAAGCGTTATCTGGATATGGAGGCGGGCATCACGCGGCCCGTTCATGTGGGCTATGGTCGCCGGGAAATCGCCCGGGCGGCTTTTGATCAACTGTGCCAACTCCATTACGTGACCCCCTGCGGATTTGCCAACCAACCGGCCATGGATCTGGCGGAATTGCTCGCGCAGATAACCCCCGGTAAGATCAACCGCTTCACCTTTGAATGTTCCGGTTCCGAGGCGGTCGACTCGGCCATGAAACTGGCCAAACATTGCCATTATTACCGAGGCAATAAGGCCAGTTTCAAGGTGATTTCCCGCAAAGGCGCTTACCATGGCGTAAACGGTTATGGAATCCGGGCCCTTGGAACCGTCATGCCCATGCGCCAAATCATGGAACCGGTTGCCCCCGGTGCCGTCTTCGTTGAGTCCCCCTACTGCTATCGCTGCCCGTTTGGCCTGGTCTATCCCCATTGTGATCTAAAGTGTGCCCGGGATATTGAGCGCACCATCGAATTTGAAAATCCGGAGCTAATTACCGCATTTATCGGCGAGCCGGTGATGCAGGGATTCGGGGCCCTGGCGCCACCCGCCGAGTATTGGACCATTGTGCGCGACATTTGCGATCGATACGGCATTTTGCTGATTATTGACGAGGTGATCTGCGGTTTCGGGCGAACCGGCAAAATGTTTGCCATCGAACATTTTGGTATTCAACCGGACCTGCTGACCATGGCCAAGGGAATTACCAGCGGGTATGTTCCTCTGGGGGCGGTCGGCTGCACGCATGAGGTCATGGAGCCGATTGAAAATTTTTTTCACCTGCATACCTACGGCAATCATCCGGTGGCCTGTGCGGCCGCCTTGAAAAATATTGACATCATGCAGCAGGAAGGCCTGATTCAAAACGCCCATGAAATGGGCCAATATTTTCTCGCCGGGCTAAAAACCTTTGAACAGCACCCCATTGTCGGTGAAGCCCGGGGAACGGGCCTGTGGCTGGCGCTTGATTTTACCTCCGACAAAAAGAGCCGGGCGCCGTTTCCGTTGGATCGACTCAACCACATGATTGCCAGGGCCAGACAACTGGGTGTTCTGTTCAAGATCATGGGCGGGGCCATCGAGTTCGCGCCGCCATTGATAATCACCAAAAAAGACATCGATGAGGCCTTGGCGGTTCTGGATCAGTGTATCACTGAAGAAGAAAAGGAGATGGGGTTTTAGGGAGTCAGGAACTGGAATAGCAGATAAATTCTTTCGTTCCAGGGCTCATAAGTTGATAACAAGGGACTGAAAAATCAGGTCGATCTATCAAGAAAGGAGGTGCATCATTGAAACGCAAGCTGGATGTCGGTAAAAAGCCCAAGGCTGGTTTAGGCTTTCAGGTTTTCACCGAAGATGAACTCTATGATATTCATATGGCCACCCTTGAGGTCCTTGAACGTACCGGGCTGTTTTTTGATGATGAAGAAGCACTGGAAGTTCTTGACGGCGGCGGGGCGGTGATAGACAAAAAAAACAGGGTTGCTAAATTTCCTGCCCAGATGGTTGAAGATGCCATCGAGTCGGCCCCTTCAACGATCCTGTTGGCCGGCCGCAATCCCAAACACGATTATGCCATGGAGCGCAACCGGGTGGGATTCACCAACTTCGGCGAAGGGGTGCATATAAACGACCTCTATACCGGAGAACTGCGGGGAACCACTAAAGCCGATGTGGCGGCCTCGGCGCTGATCTGCGACTATCTGAGCGAAATCGATGTCTATGAACGAGCCGTCGGTGCCGGCGACATGCCCCCCCAGACGGTCCAGCTGCATAACGCCGAGGCCTGGCTGACGAATACATCCAAGCACGGCTTCATGGGTCCCGGCAACGGGTATCTGGCCCAAAAGATAGTCGACATGGCCGCCGCCATTGCCGGGGGCCGGGATAAACTGCAGCAGCGACCCATTATTTCCTTTATCACCTGTCCGGTCAGCCCGCTGAAATTTATCAAAGACAGCTGTGAGATTATAATGGAAACCGCCCGGGCCGGTCTGGCGATCAATGTACTGTCCATGGCCATGGCCGGGGGATCGTCACCGGTTACCCTGGCCGGCACCCTGGTGGATCACAACGCCGAAGTCCTCGGTGGATTGGTCCTGAGCCAATGTACCCGCAAAGGGACCAAATTCATCTATGGCAGTTCCACCACGGCCATGGATTTGAGGTGGGCCACCGCATCGGTCGGTTCGCCGGAGTGTGCGCTGATCAATGCCGCAGTGGCCCAGATGTCGATCTACTATCTGCTGCCAAGCTGGGTTGCCGGCGGGTAGGGTGACAGCAAAGTATGTGATGCCCAGTCCGGTCACGAAAAAACCATCACAGGCCTGTTACCGGCGTTGGCAGGTGCCAACCTGATTTATGGCCTGGGAATGATCGAAATGGGCATGACAATTGACTTCGGCCAGCTGGTTATGGACAATGAATTCGCCCGAATGATCAAGTTCATCTTGCAGGGCATTGCCGTGAATACCGAAACGCTGGCCGTGGACGCCATCCGTGAAATCGGAATCGGAAAAGATTTCCTCGGACACATCAGCACCCTCAACCACATGACATCCCAATCCCGGCCCCAGCTGATCGACCGCTGCATGCGGGAAAGATGGACAGCCTCGGGAAGCACGGATATCTATCAGCGCGCCATTGAAGAAGCGCGCCATATTCTGGAAACCCACAAACCGGATCCATTGCCTGCCGATGTTCTGGCGGCCATGGGGGCGACTATCGCAGAAGCCGAGGAAGAGTTAGGGGTGGTCAGCCATCCGGCAAAGAAGTAAAATCGGATCATTTGCCGTTCAAAAAGGAGGTTCCATGGGAAAAATCATGACGCGGATGGGCGACGGGTTCCCCGTCGAAATGAGTGAAAGCGAGATCCGCAGTGATCTGGATGCCGGAACGGAAGATGCGGCCGATCGCGGCAAGATCGCCCCGCTTTCCAAGGAAGAGCTGCAGTATTTATTTGATCTTTTTGCATCCCCCGATCGCTTTGTCAGCGTCGAGCCGGGCAGCGAAATCGTCCTTTCCTATGACGGCGGCGCGCTTAAAATTACGCGGGCTGCCGTGAATGTTGATCGGGTCCAGTCCATGCAGATTCATGAGAAAATCCTGGGGGCTGACACCATTGAGCTGGGCCATGTCGACTACAGCTTTAAAGCGGTAAAGCCCATTGTGGGCACGGAGCAAACCGCCCTGGAACAAACCCTGATGGCGACCCATGCCCCGCTTTTTTACGGGGCCATGCCGAACCTGGCTTTATACAGTCAGCCCGATGGCCCCCATCCCAACCCTTCGGAGCTGATGCCCCTGGGCAAGATCGATGCCGCCAGGAAATCTTACGAAATGTCGGTTGAAGACGCTGTCAAGGACATCGTTTTTGTTGCCAGTGCCATGTATGAATCCGGGGCTGACGGCATCAATATGGACACGACGGGAGCTGCGGGGGATCCTGATTTTCTGGCGGGCCTCAAGGCGGCCGAAATCCTCAAGAAGAAATATCCTGATATCTGCATTGAACTGGGCATGGCCGGGGAATTTATCCTCGGGTTGCACGGCGAGCTGGATTACCACGGAGACCGCCTGGCCGGTTTGTATCCCCACGATCAGGTTAAAATGGCTGAACAGGCGGGATTTACGATTTTTGGACCGGTGGTTAATATTAAAACCAGTCGTTCCATTCCCTGGAACCTGGCGCGGGCCATCACCTTTATCAAGGCCTGCTGCGAGGTCGCCAAAATTCCGATCCATGCCAACATGGGTATGGGGGTCGGCGGTGTGCCCATGACGCCCCATCCCCCGATAGACGTCGTCTCCCGTGCTTCCAAGGCCATGGTAGAGATCTGTCGGCTCGACGGGTTGTAGGTGGGCGTGGGCGATCCCCTTGGAATGGCCATTTCCCACGCGATTGCCTCGGGCATGGGCGGAATGAGGGCGGCCGGAGATCTGGTGGCCCGCATGCAAATGACCCGCGGCATGAAAATTGACGAAGCCAAAGGGTATGTGGCCGACAAACTTGGGATAGCCGTTTCCGATCTCACCGATCCGGTCATGATGACGGAAATCAGGGAGGATTTGGAGATTGGATCCATGTATCCGCTGCCCGGTTGCGCCAAAGGCCTCGAGGCCAAGATTCGCATTGCCGAGCTTCTGGGTATCGAGATCAACTGCATCCGGCGGATGAAAAGCAAAGGATGGTTATAAACGCGCACCGGCTTAAATTAGGTCGCTGTGCCGCTGGGAGAGAATAGAATGGAATTGAAGGAATGGCTGGCGAAAGCCGCCCAATCCATTTTGGATCAGGATGAAGCGTCGGCCCGGGAGATCGCCACAAAAGCCCTTGAAGATGGCATGGACCCGGTTGAAATGATCCACCACGGTTTTGCGGCCGGTATCCGCAAAATGGGCGATCTTTTTGACCGGGGGGAAGTCTTTTTGCCGGGATTGATTATTGCGTCTGATGCCATGGTGGCGGCCGTGGAGATTCTGGAAGCAGCACTGCCGCGGGGCCAGCAGCAGAAAAATCTGGGTGTCATTGTGATTGGGACCGTCGAGGGCGATATCCACGACATCGGCAAAGGCATCATGGTGACCATGCTAAGGGTGCACGGCTATGAGGTTCACGACCTGGGGCGTGATGTGCCGATCGAAGATTTTGTTAAAAAAGCCCGGGAGGTCAATGCCGATGTCATCGGTTCTTCGGCCATGATGACCACAACCCAGATCGGTCAGAAGAAACTGGAGGAGGCCCTGAAAAAGGCCGGTTTGCGTGACAGGGTCAAAACCATGGTCGGCGGGGCGGTGGCCACCGACCACTGGGCCAAAAGAATCGGCGCGGATTTTTTTGGCGAAACGCCGGCGGACACCATCGACAAACTCCAGCGAATCTTAAACTAGCCGGATGAATTAACGCCGCTAAAATCTATCCGTATTACATAAGTTACTTCCGGGACACAACGTCAGGGAAACTGCCAGGAGACCATTGACGATGAAAGCCAAAGAGCGGGTCATGCACCTGCTCAACCATCAAACGCCGGACCGGATGCCCTGTTTTGCAGCCAATGCCGCGGTGACTTACGACCAAATGGAGGCGGTTCAGGCCTTCTGGCCCGAAGGGCATGAAAAGGCCGGGACCATGGCCCGGCTGGCCCTTGCGGCCCATACTGTCCTGGGCCTCGACGCGATCAGGGTGCCTTTCTGTCAGACCTTCGAGGCCGAGGCTCTGGGATGCAAGTTAAAACCCGGTGGCAGCGAGGGGATTCCGGGGATCGACTTCCCCCCGCCGTACAGCATCGATGACGTGCCCGTGTTTCCGCAGGATTTTCTTTCCCGGGGCCGAATCCCGGAACTGCTCAAAGCGGTCCGCCTCTTAAAAAAAGAATTGAACGATGATGTGCCGATCGTGGGCGGGATCGTTGGCCCCCTGACCATCGCCGGAGCCCTGCTGGAAACGGTTCCGCTATTGAGGGCCAGCATAAAAACGCCTGAAAAGATCCGGCCGTTTCTGGAGGTGGCGGAAAAGGCGGGGACGGCATTGGCCCAGGCCCTGGTGGATGCAGGGGTCGACATCATTGCCTGTGAGGATATGACGGCCTCCCCCATGCTGGCGTCGCCGGATACCTACCGCCATTTTGAACGGGAATACCAGACACGGCAATTTGAAGCTATCGAAGTGCCTAAAATACTGCACATATGCGGCAATGTGGATCTGATCGTGGAGTATATGGGCCGGACCGGTGCCGATATTTTGAGCCTCGAGCCGAAGGCCAGTGTACCGCTGGCAAGGGAAAAATGTGGATCGGATATCATTTTGATGGGAGGGGTGGATACCGTTTCGACCCTTTACCTCATGGACCCCGCAACCGTCAGGCTGGAATGCGAGAAGGCCATCGCGGACGGTGTCCAGATACTGGCGCCGGGCTGTGCAATGGCACCCGGCACACCCCTTGAAAATATCCTGGCGATGGTGGATGTGGCCCGGCAGCACTAATCGATGATGGATTCCCGAACTAGGGGTGAACCGTTACCACCGGACAGGGTGAGTGCAAGATGACATACTGGGCCGTGGAGCCAAACAGCAGCTTGCCGACTTTGGATGTTTTGGTGATCCCGACAAAAACCTGATCCACTTTTTTGCTTTCCGCAAATTCGACCAGCTGCTCTCCAACCGTCAGCGAGGTGACGTACACCCGTCCATTATATGAAATCTCACCATCTCCCAGCAGCGTTTTCAGCTTGTTTGCCAGGTTGTCTTCTTCGTTTTTTATGAACGTATGCTTCAGGGGTTCTTCACGCGACAGCACGTAAACCACTTCCAATTCCGCATTCCAGACGCCGGCATGCATCTGGGCCAGCTTCAACGCCTCCGTGGCCGCGGTCGACCCATCGTAACACACCAAAAATTTCATACTGACCTCCCTTGTTTTGCAATTGCTGCCAATGATAATACGGGATCAAGCCCCAATCAAGCCTGGCGACCCCATCATTTTTTGTGTTTTTCAACATAAGAAAAAAGATCCTTTTCAAGCTGTGGATCGATATCAGGCTTGACAAACGTTGACAGGCGCCCCTCTAAAATCTCCGCCGCTCTGTCGTTGATCTGTTTGGCACCGTCCTCCCGCCAACCGGAAAACCCGTCGCGATTGACCAGATCGCTTAGATAAAACGCCGTTCGGCACTGCTCATAGGTCTTATTATGGGTCAGATAATTTCCCCCGATGCCGATTTCCCTGATCAAATCAAGATCGATGGATTCAGCGGTGATCCTCAGCGGTTTAAGGGATTCCAGTATCTGGGAACATATTTCTTCATCGATGATGAATTTCTCAAAACTCATGGCGTTGTAAGCCCCCAATACGCCGGCGGCATGCAGAATAAAATTGCTGCCGTTTTGAAGGGCTCCATACAAATTTAGCGCCGCCTCGAAACCGGCCTGGGCGTCCGGGTAATGGGCATCGGTGACGGCACATCCACTGCGGGCGGGCAAATTGTAGAATTTAGCCATCTGGATGGTGGCGGACGAAAGCCGGGCGACCTCCGGTGCACCCATGGACAGGCAGCCGGTGCGCATATCCATGATTGCAGAGGTACCTCCGACAATGACCGGCGCCCCCGGTCGGACCAGCTGGGTGAGGGTTACCCCGGCCAGGATTTCAGCAGTTTGTTGGACCAGAACCCCTGCCAGGCTTATAGGGCCTGAACTTCCGGCCATCAATAAAGCACCAAAGATGCAGGCCTGGTTGTAACGGGCCAGGGTGATGACAGCGCCCGCCATCTCGGTGGTATACTGCAGAGGCGAAAGGGGTGTAATCAGTGAAGCGGTTACCGGCGTTTTTGCAAGTTTTTCTTTGCCGCCAAACACCATCGCCGCCATTTCGATACAATCTTCTGCGGCAGCCCTTGAAACCGGGCTGCCCATAAAAGGTTTATCACACAGTGTGATGTTGGAACAAAGCATATAAAGGTGGGCCGTCTCCGCCGGCAGGTCGGATGGAGCCGCCATCAAAAAACCGGTTACCGTAATGGCACGGGAGGTCTGTACCAGCTTGCAAAATTGGTCATAGTCGGCCATTGTCGCTTTGCGCTGCTCGCCCTCCCGGGTGATGATAAAAGCCGCGCCATAGCCCGGGGCCAAGGCGAACCCGTCACCCCCGATGGATACCGTATGCGCCGGGTTTCGGGCGGCAATCCTGAACCGGTCCGGGGCGGATTCAATGGCCTGGCGAACCTTCTTTTCGGAGAACAAAACCGTATGGCCATCCACTTTGAAACCGTTGTTTTTAAAGATGCTCAGTGCTTCAGCGTCATTAAATGCGACCCCGGTGTTTTGCAGCAGATCCATAGAGGCGTCGTGGATGGCGGTCAACTCTTGTTGCGAAAATTTTGGTATTCGGACGGTCACCGTTCAGGGCTCCCCTGGGTTATGTCACACGCTTTCCCTTACCAGATATCCTTACAAAACGCTCCGCCGTCTTCTGAAAAAAAGACATTCCTTCATAGATCAGTTATTATTTGTTTTGCAAGTTCAAAATGGGTATCCCAGCACCTGGAAGTTTCAGATATTTTTCCCCTCTCATCTCCCCGTTGCTTGCCTTGGCGACCTGTCGCGGCGAAGCTGCAAACGAAGACGGAAGTCCCGCCACCGGCGGGACGGGGATGGGTCCTCCTATTTCTGCTAGTATCCCAGATTCTCACCCACCAGCTTGACATGAATGCGGTCCTTGATCATGTGGCCCTCGATGGTGCTCCAGAGGTTGCAGATGCGCCCGGGGGTTTTGCAATCGGTGCACAGCCCGGTCTCGGTGCAGGGATTCTTGTATCCCAGGCGGATGTTGTTGACCGGTGCGGCGTAGTGCTTGACCCGGGCCACGGCCGACGCCAGATCCGGAACGACCTTGTTCATACCCACCACCAGAATCACCTGTTTGGGGCCGAAAGCCATGGCCGCCACCCGGTTGCCCATGCCGTCGAGGTTGACCAGGATGCCGTCCAGGGTGATGGCGTTGGTGCTGGCGATCATGACATCGGCTATCATGCCCCGGCGCCGGATCTCCATGGCTTCATCGGGTGGTAAATCCGGCGGATACGGGTCCAGCAGGGTGACGCCGGGCAGCGCCGCAATGGCCTCCCACAACCCCATGCCCACGGAGGTCATCGAGCCGCAGCGAAAGACCGTCGCCCCTTCCGGGATCATGGCGACGACCTCGTCCTTGGCCTGACCGGCGCTGACGCAGTAGCTGCCCGCCATGCGGCGCTTCTCAAGGTTGGTTATGATGTTGCGGGCCGCTTTCGCGTTCCAATCCGCCTGGTGTTGATCCATTTTACGCCTCCTTTGCTGACCATTTATGGTTTTGGGTTTGACGCCGACATCATACCCGGTCGGGCTTGAAGATCAATATTAAACTTATCCTTGCTTAACGGAAATATCCAGGATCTTGACAGGCGTATCGAGGGTTTTCCACCCATGGAA
>Ga0209536_100005899_pt1 | contig 18904 bp, 17 predicted proteins | sample DeeMarSeWOR28_12_FD_187461 | JGI IMG/M metagenome (GOLD analysis project Ga0209536, IMG submission 187461) | Marine sediment microbial communities from White Oak River estuary, North Carolina - WOR-2-8_12 (SPAdes) (version 2) | ecosystem: Environmental > Aquatic > Marine > Intertidal zone >... | reverse complement strand
GTCACGCACCGAGGTTTCCGGGCTGATGGTGATCGGGTCTTTGATCACGCCGCTCTCGTATTTCTTGACGGCGGCGACTTCGGCCGCCTGCGCCTCGATCGACAGGTTCTTGTGCACGATGCCGATACCGCCTTCCTGCGCGATGGCAATCGCCAGGCGCGCCTCGGTAACGGTATCCATCGCCGCGGAGATCAGCGGGATATTGAGATCGATCTCGCGCGTCAGACGGGTTTTCAGCACCGCCTGGTTGGGCAGCACTTCCGAGCGCGCGGGCACCAGCAAGACGTCGTCGAAAGTAAGGGCTTGCTCGCTGATGCGCATGGCGGCTCCGAGGGTACGGTTGCAAAGCGCGATTATAAACAAATGCGCGCGCGCGCGTAACCCGGATTATCGAATTCGCCCGCACTCGGTTAGAATATCCGCCCGATCTTCAGGCAATGCCCGGCTATGCAATCCTCACTTCCCGGCGACGCGGCCATCTGGACCGTGTCGGCGCTCAACTTCGAAGTCAAGACCCTGCTCAGCCGCGGCCTCGGCACGCTGTGGATCGAGGGTGAGATCTCCAACTTCGCGCGCCCGGCTTCCGGTCACTGGTACTTCACGCTGAAGGACGACAAGGCGCAGTGCCGCGCGGCGATGTTCCGCGGCCGCAACAGCCGCGTCGGCTTCCAGCCGGTGAACGGGCAAAAGGTTCTGGTGCGCGCGCAGGTCACGCTGTACGAGGCGCGCGGCGAATTCCAGCTGGTGGTCGATCACCTCGAAGACGCCGGCGTCGGCGAACTGATGCGGCGCTACGAACAGCTGAAGGCGAAGCTCAACCAGGAAGGCCTGTTCGACCCCGCCCTGAAGAAACCGCTGCCGGCGCATCCGCACCGGATCGCGCTGGTGACTTCGGCCACCGGCGCCGCGATCCGCGACGTGCTGTCGGTGATCGCGCGGCGCGCGCCGCACATCCCGGTGGTCGTGTTTCCGACCCCGGTGCAGGGCGAAGACGCCGCGCAGCAGATTCGCCAGGCGCTGCGGCGCGTGCTCGACTACGGACAGTGCGACGTGGTGCTGTTGGTGCGCGGCGGCGGTTCGCTCGAAGACCTGTGGAGCTTCAACGACGAGGCGCTGGCGCGCGATATCGCCGCCTACCCGCTGCCGCTGGTCACCGGCGTGGGCCACGAGGTCGATTTCACCATCGCCGATTTCGTCGCCGACCTGCGCGCGCCAACGCCGTCCGCGGCGGCTGAAACCATTACCCCGGATATCAACGAACTGATGCAGGGCATCGACGACCGCGTCGCGCGCCTGCTGGGGCAGATCGGGCGGCGCCTCGACAAGGCACGCGAGCGGCTCGGCTACCTGCAACGAGCGCTGCGCCAGCAACACCCGACGCGCCAGTTCGAGACGATGAAATTGCGCCTGCGACAGGCTTACGCGGTGCTGCTGCGCCAGCAGCGCGCCACGCTGGCCGAACAGCGCCATCGCCTGCGCCTGTGTGAAGCCACGCTGGCGCGCCAGCACCCGGAGGTAAGAATCGCGCAGCTGCGCGAACGCCTGTCGCGCCTGCTGGATCGCCACCAGGCGGCGATGCGCCAGCGCCTGTTGCTCGGCAACCACCGGCTGTCGCTGCAGATTCGCTCGCTGGATGCGCTGAATCCGTCGAAAATTCTGGCGCGTGGCTTTGCCACCGTCAGCAAGGGCGAAAAACTGGTGACATCGGTCACGCAACTGGAGTCCGGCGACGAGGTCAGCATCCGCCTCACCGATGGAAGCGCAGACGCGACGATCAATTAATCGATCAACAAGACCCTCGTCAGGTCAGCGACAGCAGTGCCGAAACCAGTAAATCGGGGTCATAGTAGGGGGCGCTTTCCCTTTTAACCAGCCGTGTCCTGATCGCCTGGATGCCGCGCTCCTTGAGGAATTTCTCCGGCAGATCGGCCATCGGTGATTTGTCTCGATTGTCCATCAACACGAAATTGACGAATTTGTCGCTCGAGGTATTTCGGCCCTTATCCGCGCGCAGACAGTCTAGCAACGCATCGACGGCCGCCCGGGCGTTCATACCGACCTGCTCCGGGTCCTCGCCCCGGTTCGGGATATAGACCTTGGGGCAATCATTGCCGGCAATTGCGCTAGCGACTCCCCTGGGCAGTAAATTTGCCATCAGGCTGGTGTAGAAGCTGCCTGGCGGATAGCAGATAAGATCGGCCTGGGCGATGAGCTTTTGTGTCTTTTTGCGCAGCACCGCCTCCGCCGGGACTCTCTTGTCGGGCTGCGACGACAGGAACAAGCTCCTGATCGGAGACGTCAGCGGGTCCGCCTCCTTGCCGGTCAGCAGGTGCTGCCCGATGACCTCGCTGCCGTCGTCGAGCTCGGCCCCGAGATGCAGTGAAGTGTTGACCACAGCGCGCACGGTGCCGAGTACGTTGACCAGCTTCGAGAACAGAAACAGGATCGGCTCGAGATGTTGATGGTTGCCCATGTAGCCGCCGGCAAGGATAAGATTGCCGATGCTGGCCCCGCGCAGATCGAAATCCGCCGGCATCGCATCGCGGAAATGTTCGAGCTGGCTGCGGATCAGGCGCCGCATGGGGTTGGGAATGTCGCTGACCAGCGGGCTATTGGCGCCGATGATGTCGTCGAGCCGGGCCGCAAGATCAGCTTGGGACCCATCCTTCGGCAAGCGGTAATTGAACAGCCGGTAAATCTCCGGTTGAGCGGTGACCGCCTCATCCGCGAGCGCCATCAGGCGCGAGCGCAGGTCGCCAATAGAAGGCATATCGAAGGCGTGTCGAAGTGGCGCCGAACTGCCGCCGGAATCGAACGGCGTCACCAGGTGAATGGAGTTATGGGTATAGGTCTTGAGCACACGGCTGATTTCGGTGAGTGCGGTACCGCCGCTGAAAAACAGCAGGCGGGGCCCAAACTCCGGGGCCCGCCGGTAACGCCCGATGCGCAGAGGATCGGGAATATGTACGGCGCGGCTTACCAGAAGATCGGACATCGTCGATTATGTTTCCTGCAGTTGTTGGCTAGCGGCTCTTTGCAGGCGACGCGCCATTGCAGGTCGCTTACAACTGATGCTAAATTGACCCGGCACAAAGCGGGCCGGGAAATTTTCCCTCGGGCGCGCCGAGTTTATGCCAATGGAAAACTTAACACCAGACATCCGCAATGCCGTGCGTGCCGTAATCCTGCGCGACGACCAGCTACTGCTGCTGAAAAAGAGCGCAGGCGATCGCGGCGAGCGCTACGCCTTGCCCGGCGGAGCGCAAGACCCGGGGGAGACCCTTGCCCAGGCGCTCAAGCGGGAATGCCTGGAAGAGATCGGCGCGGCGGTCGAAATACTGGCGCTGATGAACGTAGCCGATAACTTCAAGGCGCGCGCAACCGACCCCCCGAGCACCCGCCACACGATCGAATTCCTGTTTCGCTGCAGCGTGGCGGATGACTACGTCGCGCGCAACGGCAGCAAGCCTGATAGAAGTCAGCTCGACGTCGTCTGGGTCGACCTGGCTGATCTCGCCACGGCACCGCTGGATCCCGCATCGCTGTCGCATTGGTTGCCACTGGGCATTCAGCGCACTGCGGCGGTATACCTGGGAACGCTGGAATGATTAAGATTCCGCGGGCCATATCCGAAAACCTGAGGTTCCTGATCGTCGAGGTCGAATCCCAGGTTTCCAATCTGGCGACGTTCCTGTCTTCACGTTCACCGACCGTCGGGCAAAGAATCGTCAATCGCAGCGGTTACGCATACAATCTGAAAATGCGCATTCACGGCAGTTGCTTCACCCACAATGGCCCGCTGACGAAAGATAGCGAGATGATGAGCATGCGCGCGATGGAATCCATCGCAACGGACCTGGAACGGATCGCCGAACTTTGCCGGGACTGCGTCCACGGCGTAGAAAACATTGGCAACCGCCGTTGCCTGCGGGTCAAATCCTATGCTCCATTGCTGGAACACGTGATCAAGGGCGTCCGCCTTGTCGAAGACGCCGTCAATCACCGCGATACCCGGGTCGCCCTGCGCATCGGCGAAGCCAAGCGTCGCATGAGCGCGGCGCTGCAACAATTGATGGCGAAATATACGGAAGCTTTGAAGAAGGGTAAGAACACAGAGGATTTCATCACCGCCATCTTCGTCGCGCGCTCGGTCGAGCAAATGGGCGACGCGCTGCTCAATATCGGTGAAGCTCTGATCTCGGCCAACCTGGGGCAGCCGGTCAATATCGAACGCTACCAATCGCTGAAAGATTCCGTCGCCCGCCTCGATCTCGATTCGGTTGCTATCGAAACGCTGGCCGAGACCCGCTCGGGAAGCAATATTTCCGGCATCAGCGCCAACCACGACGAAGACGGTTACGTGGCCGTTTTCAAGGAAGGCCAGAAGCGCAAGGTCAAAGAGGAACGGCAGGGTGTGGAGAACTGGCATGAGATATATCCGGGCCTGGCGCCGAAAATTCTGTCTTACCGCAAGCGAGGACAATCGGCGTCACTGCTCATCGAGCACCTCGCCGGGTTGACCTTTCAGCAAATTCTTCTCAACGAATCCCGTGCTCTGCTCGACGAGACCTGCAGGCAGTTGACCCGCACCCTGGCTTCGGTCTGGAAAGAAACCCGCAACAAGAAGGTGGTGCCGGCATGCCACATGGACCAGCTCGGCAACCGCCTCGACGAGGTGTACGCCATTCACCCGGAGTTCGAGAACGACAGCATGACACTGTGCGGCCATCGCATTCCCTCCTTCGAAAACCTGTTGAAGAAGGCGAAAACCGCCGAGGCGAAGGTCAAACCGCCCTTCTCCGTTTACATCCACGGCGACTTCAACGTCGACAACATCATTTACGATCCGATGGAGAAGCGCATAAATTTTATCGATCTCCACCGTTCCAGCTACATGGACTACGTCCAGGACGTTTCCGTGTTCATGGTTTCCAATTATCGATTGCAGATTCTCGAAGCCCGTTCACGCGCGCGCATCCTCTCCGTGGCGCGAAAATTCCACCGCTTTGCCGCTAAATTTGCGCGCGACGCCGGTGACGACAGCTTCGAATACCGACTCGCGTTCGGCCTCGCCCGATCCTTCGCCACCTCGACCCGCTTTGTCCTCGACAAGTCGCTGGCGCGCGCGATGTACCTGCGAGCACGCTACCTGATAGAGCAAGCCATCGAAGTTTCGCCCGAAAACGCGAACCGCTTTCACCTGCCTGTCGAGGAAATCTTCATTGACTGAGCCGAATATCGGGGTTGTCGGGATTCCGGGAAAATGGTCCACGGACACGCTTGCCGATAGCGTCGAAAGCCGCACCGGCCGTCGCCTGGTAGTCGATATGGGCCGCGTCGAACTCGACCTGGCCAGCGGCCGGCTGCTGCATGGTGATACCGATCTGTGCACGCTCGACGCATTGATCGTCAAAAAAATCAGCGCCAGCTATAGCCCCGCCACGCTCGATCGCCTGGAAATGTTGCGCGTTGCCGAGGCTGCCGGCGTGCGGGTTTTCAGTCCGGCGAGCAATATCCTGCGCCTGATCGATCGCCTCAGTTGCACGGTCACCCTGCGTAACGCGGGGATCCCGATGCCGGCAACCCGCATCACCGAGGATATCGAGCTCGCGTTCGGGGCCGTGGCCGATTTCGGCAGCGCCGTGTTCAAGCCGCTTTACTCGACCAAGGCGCGCGGAATGTGTGTCATCGACGCTAGCGACGGCGAACACGAGGTTCGCAGCCGGATAAACGCCTTTCACGCCGCGAATCCGGTGATGTATATCCAGCGCCGCATCGATCTGCCGGGCCGCGATCTGGGGATGGTGTTCCTGGCCGGCGACTACCTCGGTTGCTATGCCCGTGTTCCCCAGGGCGATGCCTGGAACACGACGATCGACAGCGGTGGGCGCTACGCTTCCCACCAGGCGACGACGCAGCAGATCGAGCTCGCACACAAGGCCCAGGCGCTGTTTGGCATGGATTTCACTACCGTCGATGTGGCGCAGACGCGAGACGGGCCGATCGTCTTCGAGGTTTCCGCCTTTGGCGGTTTTCGCGGGGCCAGAGAGGGAATCGGCATCGATGTCGCCGGGCGTTACGTGGATCACGTAATCAACGACCTGCGGAGACGAGCATGACGATGACAGCCGCTGCCGCCGCCACCGCACTGCGCGGCGACGCCGTGCTGACCTCCACTGCGCTGCATCTCGGCCTGGGAAACTGCAGCCTGCGCCTGCGCTCGAATTCGACGGCATTGATCGACAGCTTGCGCGACTATTTCGACCATGTCGTCATCGGGCCCTGCGACCCGGACATCGATATCGTCGCCGTGGAGCGCGACCCACCGGAGCTGGGCGTCGACTTTGCCGACTGGCAGCGGGAACCGGGAAAGACGGGGCGCAAGGACAGCTACCTGGACCTGGACGGGGCACGCCTGGTGCGCAAGCTGCGCACCGGCATGGTGTTCCTGCAGAGCATGGACGAGCGCATCGCCGCCGGCCCCTGCCTGCGCTACGACAACCAGGTGATCAACTTCATAAATGCCCAGTACATGAACTGGCTGCAAAACCGCGGCTGGCTGATCTGCCATGCCTCGGGGCTGGTCCGGGATGGGCACTGCCTGGCCATCGCCGGCTTATCCGGGGGCGGCAAATCGACGCTCATGCTGCGCATGATGGACCACCCCGGAGTCTCCTACCTGACCAATGACCGATTGTTCATTCGCCGTCGCGACGGCTGCACCGAGGCGGTCGGTATCCCCAAATTACCGCGCATCAATCCCGGCACCATCGTCCACAACCCGGCACTGCACGGCCTGCTGACGGCGCAACAGCGCGCAGCCTTCCTCGCCATGCCGCCCGCGCAACTGTGGACCCTGGAAGACAAGTACGACGTCCACGTCGAAAGGGTCTACGGCCCTGGGCGGATCTCCGCGCGGGCCAGCCTGTCGGCGTTCCTCGTGCTCAACTGGGAAAGGGGCAGCGACCAGCCCCTCAGGGTCGAGCGGGTCGATCTCGCCGAACGGCCGGAATTACTGGCGGCGATGATGAAATCGCCGGGGCCTTTCTACCAGTTTGCCGACGGTCGTTTCTTCGATGACCGCATGACCCTCGACCAGGCTACCTACCTGCAGAACCTGGACGCTATCGATATCTTCGAAGCCAGCGGAGGCGTCGACTTTGAGGCCTTGAGCCAACACTGTCTTGACGAACTGCTGCGGGTAAAGGCATGACGCGGCAACTCTTGCTGCTGCGCCACGGCAAAGCCGGGGAACTCAAGCAGGGTAGCGATTTCGATCGCCCTATTTCGGACCCCGGCAAGCGCGACGCACAGCGCATGGCGACCTGGATCTGGCGCAATGACCTGGCACCGGACTACGTCATCAGTTCCCCGGCCGCGCGCGCCCTCGAGACGGCGCGCAAGGCATGCAAGGCCATGGGGATGGGACCCCAGGGGATCGCCGAGGTGTGCGCTGTCTATCAGGCCAGCGCCAACGACCTGCTGCAGGTGCTGGCCGATGTGCCGCAAGCGGCGCGCCGCGTGCTCCTGGTCGGTCACAATCCGGGCCTGATGAATTTGCTTGCCTATCTCGATGCAGCCGACGGGGACCTGCCAAAGGGCGCACTGGCGCAACTGGAACTGCCGGATGACTGGTCTCGACTGCCGCCCGCATGCGGCCACTGCCTGACCCTCATCCGACCCGTGGACCTGCCGCGAAGATTCCCTTTCCCCGGCCCCCATGACACCGAGCTGCGCGACCGGCCCGCCTATTACTACAACCAGTCCGGGGTGATCCCCTGGCGACTGCGTAACGGGGAGCCGGAAATCCTGGTGATTCTGTCGAGCAACAGAAAACACTGGGTGGTGCCGAAGGGCATCAAGGAACCCGGTATGTCACCGCGGGAGTCGGCCGCCGAGGAAGCCCGCGAAGAGGCCGGTATCGAAGGTATCGTCGGTGCCGAGCCCCTGGGGTCCTATGTCTATCGAAAATGGGGGGCTGCCACCACCTGCGAGATGTATCCCATGGAAGTGACCCGTGAGCTGCCGCACGAGGAATGGGATGAAAATCACCGGGAACGCACCTGGGTAACGCCGCAACAGGCGGCGGCCCGGCTCAAGCAGAGCGCGCTCGGCCCCATGGTCGAGGCCTTCGCCGCCAGGCTCAGGGCTCGCTGAATGTCCGGCTATATCGCCGCGCTGGTGCGTCACGGGGATTACCATCAGCTTGCCGATGTGCCCAGCGCCTGGCAGCCCTTTCCATTGACCGACGAGGGCCGCAGACAGGCGCATGCAGGCGCCGCGGAACTGATGCAGATCATCACCGCGCAGGGTTGGTCGATGTATCCAGATATCGACAGTTCGAACATGTTGCGTGCCTGGCAGACGGCGCAGGTCTTCGCCGGGGTCTGCGGCGCAAAATCGGTGGTCTGTTTCGATTCGCTGGCCGAACGGGGCCTCGGATGCGCCGCCAACCTGACGCTGGCGCAGATTGAAAAAGTCCTGCATGACGACCCCAGGTATCCTCCACCACCGGCAAACTGGAAGGCGGACCACCACTACCGCTTGCCGCTGCAGGGTGCCGAATCGTTGATCGAGGCGGGACGTCGGGTCGCCGCTCACATCGAGCGGCGCATGGCGGATCTGGCGCATGACGGCGGCAGCGCAAGGGTCGCGGTCTTCGTCGGGCACGGGGCGGCGTTCCGCTACGCGGCGTTTCACCTGGGCGCGCTGCAGCTGGATCGCGTCGCTGCCCTCAGCATGCACCACGGTCGCCCGGTGTTGCTGGAATCCAGTGCAGATGGCCGCTGGCGTCACGTCGCCGGCGAGTGGAAGCTGCGCAGCACAGAAGGGGGTCAAAGAGACTGATAAATGGCTACGAAGAAGTCCTGCAAAACGACCGTTGACCACAACCGCGGTGGCAAACAGGGGAAATCACCAGATCCTGTGTTGCCGACAAAATCCCAGCGCTGGATCGAGGGTGGCCGCAGGGCGATCTGCGTCGACCACAGCAGCCACCGCTCACTGGCAAAGGAGTTGCAGAAGGTTCTCGATCAGGGAGCCTGGGAATGGCCGAAGCGGCGTGTTTATTTCTTCTCCGACCTGCACGCCGACGCCGACGCTTTCCTCGATTCCCTGATCGCCTGCGGTGGCGTCAACAAGACCGGGCCCGAAGACGGTGACCTGAAGTTGACAAAAACGGGACGCAAGAGCCTGTTCGTCATTGGCGGTGACTGTTTCGACAAGGGCCCGAGCAATCTGCGCCTGCTGCGGGTGCTGCGTATCCTGCAGCAGCGTGGGGCCAGAACCAGGATTCTTGCCGGTAATCACGACCTGCGCATGCTGTTGGGCGCGCTTGCCATATCCAACAGGAACGACCCCCGTAACGAACACTTCTTCGTCCGCAACGGGCCCAAAATGGTGCCGTTTCTAAAAGAAGTTTGGGATCAATATCTGCACGACGGCAAGGGGCTGCGCGGAGTTCCCGACTCGCGCGACTGCCGGCGCATCCTGTATCCCTCGAAAAACTGGTCACAGCGATTTCCCTTCCACGCCAGCTGGTTGATGCCCGATCGCGAGGTGAAGCGCGAGCTGAAGCGGATGAGGTACAAGCAGGCTCGATTCGAGAAGGAATGCGACAAGGCCGGCATTTCGATTCGCATGGCCTATGCCGCCGCGATGAAGTGGCGACGACTGTTCCTGCATCGCAACGGTGAGTTCGCATGGTTTTTCCGCGATATGGAGTTGACCCATCGGCAGGGATCGTTTTTGTTTCTGCACGCCGGGCTGGATGATCGCATCGCCCGCATCATCCACGACAAGGGGCTGAAAGCACTCAACCAGATGTTCCGCGACCAGCTGTTCGGCAGCCCGCTGGAGTTCTATCACGGCCCTCTTGCCAACATGGTCCGCACCAAGTACCGTCCCGACGATATGCCGTTGACCGCCTACGGCGCCAACCTCATCCATGCAATGGGCATACACGCCGTGGTCCACGGTCATCAGAGTTTGCTGCATGGCCAACGCATCTTGCTGAGGCGCGGCATCGTGAATTTCGAATGCGATTCGACGATGGACCGAAACACCCGCGATAAAGAAGGCCTTGCGGGTTATGGTGTGGCCGTCACCATTATCGAACCTGACGGACAGGTGATTGGTATCAGCCGTGACTACCCCTACAGAAAGGTCTTTGAACTGACATGAACCCTCACTACCCGCCGACGATAAGGACGGAGATATGAAAAGAAGGAAAAACAGTTTTCGCCACGAATCGCTGCAAAACCGCGATAGCATCCAGGCCATCCTGAAGGCCCTTACCGAGGGCATTGCAAAGGGCAAGGTGACCGTCAGCGATGACGACGACAGCATCAGCATGACGCCGGATGGCTTATTGAACCTGAAGCTGATCGTTTCCCAGGAGGACAACCGCAACCGCATCAATCTGCGTATCACATGGGATGATCAGAAGGAGGAAGCACTCAAGAAATCGCGCCTGTCGGTGCGCGCCAAATAGCCCAGGGTTAAGCGCTCAAAACTCCGACAACAGGCGCCCATAGCCCTCGAAGCGATCGTCGATGCCGGCGAGACGCAGGCAATCCCAGATCATCGCCTGATTGCTGCAGATCGCGGGCTTGCCCGCGATTGCCTCGATTTCTGCAATCACATCGAGCGTGCGCAGCGCGCCGCAGGAAACGAAGATGGCGTCGGCATCGGCGCGATCCTGGGCAAGCGCGAACTCGGCGATGAAATCCGGAGCGACGCGCACCATGTCGCTGTCTTTCTCCAGGTTCAGCCCGCACAGCGACAGCACCTCGAATCCGGCCTGCTCGAGGTACTCCACCTCGCGCCGATTCACTTCATCGAGATAAGGCGTGGCGACCACGATGCGGCGCGCCTTCACCTCGCGCAGCGCGCGAATCACCCCGCTGATCAGCGAGGTCGCGATGGCGCCGGGCGCGCCCCGCTTCAACTCGAAGAATACCCGCTCCTCACCGATCACCAGGCTGCCCGAGGTGCAGGCATAACACACCACGTCGAGGCTGCCGTCCGGCAACAGCGTGGCCGCGCAATCGGCGAGTAAATCGACCTGCGCGGCCAACGACTCGTTGGTGATCGAATCGGTGATCGCGGCGCGGGTAAAATGTACGCCGACCCCCGGCGGGCGCAGGCGCATGACATCGTCCTGCACCGTTTGCTCGGTCGCCAGCAACACGTAACCGATCTTGGCGCGCGCATGGCTGCCGGCGTCGAAGCGTATCTCGGTCGGCGCGGGAGCAAGCTGGTGGGTGTCGGCTACAGTCAAAGTCGTTCCTTTCGTTCTGGCGGTATGATATATACAGCCGTCCGCAGAAGATACCAGGAACTCGCCATGCTCGAACAAGCTCGCCAGCGCACAGCTGAATTTCAATCCCGGCTGCGCGATGCCGGCATCGATCTCGCCATCCTCACCGACGAAAGTTCGATCGCCTACCTCGCCGGCTTCTGGGGTTACCTGTCGGTCGAGTTTGGCAGGCCGACCTTCCTGCTGGTCCGCCCGGACGCAGAACCACAGGTGATCACGCCGCTGATGGAGAGCGAAATGGTCGGCGCGATGACCTGGGTGGACAACATTTCCACCTGGGAAGACTCTGGCCCCAATCGCTGGGAAAACGTGCTGGCTCGCGCCATCGGCGACAATCCCGGCAAGATCGGCGTGGAACTCGCCGCGCTGCCGCCGATCGTGCGCAACTGGTTCGACGACGCGATGCCCGGGGTACGCCTGCACAACGTCGCGCCGCTGCTCGGTGAAATGCGCATGATCAAGTCGCCCGAGGAAATCGTGGTGATGAAGCAGGCCGGCGAAATCGCCGGCGCGATGATGCAGGCCGCCGAAGACGCGCTGGGCGAAGGCCGGCCCGAGTACGAGGCGGCGCTGGCGGTGATCAACGCCGGCACGCGCAAGGCGGCGGGATTTCTCACCGACAAGGGCTGGGAAGCGTTCATCTCGCCGATGATTCACAACCTGCAGATCATGCAGTCGGGAACCGACACCTCGATGGTGCACCGCCGCGCCAGCGTCAAGCCGCTGGCCAAGGGCGATCCGGTCTATTTCTGTTTCTGCAACATGGCGCAGTTCAAGCAATACAAGCTCGGCTTCGACCGCATGTTTTTCATCAAGGAAGTCAGCGACGAGGCAGCCGAGGTGCAGCAGGCCGCCATCGACGCGCAACAGGCGGCCATCGCCGCGATACGCCCCGGCGTAACCGCCGAGTCGGTGGCGGAAGCCGCCAACGAGGTCTATCATCAGCGCGGTTTCGAAACCGGGTACAGGACCGGCCGATCGATCGGCATGGCTTACCTCGAGTCGCCCGAGCTGAAAAAGGGTGACAAAACGCTGCTGCAGCCCGGCATGACCTTTGCCGTCGATGGCGGCATCAGCGTCGACGGCCGCCTCGGCGGGCGCATCGGCGATTCACTCGTGGTCACCGCCGAGGGCAGCGAATACATTACCCAGTACCCGCGCAAAATCATTACTGTCAACCGATAATAACCGTCTACCAGACAACGGAGTTCAACATGAGTATTACGCGCCATCACGGCAACCAACGCATGAGCCAGATCGTCATTCATGGCGACACCGTCTACCTTGCCGGCCAGGTAGCGGCCGACGCCAGCGCCGACATCACCGTGCAAACACGCCAGGTACTGGAGAAGATCGACAAGCTGCTGGCCGAGGCCGGCTCCGACAACAGCAAGATCCTGTCGGCGCAGATCTGGCTCGCCAGTATGGGCCACTTCGCGCAGATGAACGCGGTCTGGGATGCCTGGGTGCCCGAGGGTCATGCACCGGCACGCGCCTGTATCGAGGCGCGCCTGGCAACGCCGGACCTGCTGGTCGAAGTAGGAATCATCGCCGCGCGCTAACCTGGATTGCATCGCTAAATCGTGACTCTATTCCCCGATCAAGCTGAAGTTTGCTTTCTGCTGGAACCCTGTCCCGTCGCTGGCCTGCAAGGCTAGCCCGGGCTTCAGGGTTTCCCTGGACCACTGTCGGCCGCGAACACAAACCTGTCGGTTACACGAATATGACCGACCTACCCCTCTTATACGATTTGCTGCTGAGCATATCGATTAAACGCCGATTTTAGACATCAGCCCTGTTTGCGTTTAAGCTGGTGGACAATTTGTCTGTGCCGCCTGCTGCGGCATGTGCAAAAAATCAGGTAACCTGAAAACAATAGCCTGAGCAAATCGGGCAGGACAAAGGGGGTCTTCGCATGAACACTGTAATGCTCGTTTCTCTGATTCTGTGTGCGGCTATAGCCATCTGGGGCGTTGCCGACCCGGACTCGATGACCGGTTCGGCGCAATGGCTGGTGAACTACTCGCTAACCGCCCTCGACTGGTACTTCCTCGCCCTTTGTACCGGCTTCCTGGTGATCATGGGATACATGGCGTTCTCCCGCTACGGCGATATCAAGCTCGGGGACGACGACGACGAACCGGAATTCAGCACGGGCTCCTGGGTGGCGATGCTGTTTGCCGCCGGCATGGGTTCTGGACTGCTGTTCTGGGGCGTAGCCGAGCCGATTTACCACTTTGCTACCCCGCCCGTCGGCGAGGCGGAAACGGCCACCGCGGCACGCAACGCGATGGTCATCACCAATTTCCACTGGGGCCTGCACGCCTGGTCGATCTACGGCTGTTGCGCGCTGGTCATCGCCTACTTCACCTTCCGCCTGAAGCTGCCGTCGATGGTTTCCACGCCGATACTGGTCGGCTTCAAGAACGTGTTCGGCCCAAAGACCCTGAAACAGATCGGCAACACCTCGGACATCCTCGCGGTTATCGCGGTTATTTTCGGCCTCGCCGGCTCTCTTGCCATGGGCACGCTGATGGTGCGCTCCGGCATGGCGGCCGTATTCGACACTTCCCAGGATGTCACCATGAGCATGATCATCATCGTGGTGATGACCATCTGCTTCCTGCTGTCGGCCTGCACCGGGGTCGACAAGGGCATCAAGATTCTGAGTAACATCAACATGATCGTCGCCATCATGATCCTGCTGGTGGTGCTGTTCGGCGGTCCCACCGCCTACCTGTTCCAGTCCTTTATCTACGCGATAGGCGACTACCTGATCCAGTTGATCCCGATGTCGTTCAAGACCTATGCATATACCCCGGCGGGTTCCTGGAACTGGTTCCACGGCTGGACGCTGACCTACCTGATCTGGTGGTTGGCCTGGGGGCCGTTTGTCGGCATCTTCATCGCGCGCATCAGCCGCGGCCGCACCATTCGCGAATTCGTCACCTACGTGGTTGGGGTGCCGACCATCGTTTCGATGCTGTGGTTCGCGGCCTTCGGCGGCGCCGCCATTCACATCGAACTGTTCGGCGCAGGCGGCATCACCGAAAACGTATTTGCCGACGTGGCCGGAGCGCTGTTCGTATTCTTCGAGTACTTTCCCGGCACCACGCTGCTGAATTTCCTCGCGGTCTGCCTGATCTTCATCTTCCTGGTAACGAGCGCCGATTCCGGCACCTTCGTCATCAGTATGATGACCAGCAGGGGCAGCTTGAACCCGAGCACCAGGCTGAAGCTAACCTGGGGCCTGATCATCACCGGCATCACCGTGGCCACTATCGTCACCGAGAGCGTCAAGGTCGCCAAGGTAATGGCTATTACGGGTGCAATCCCGTTTACCTTCATCATCATCATGCAGCTCGCGGCCTTCTTCAGGGTCGTGCGCGAGGATCCGAAAGTGCGCGAAAAACACACCGAGGTGCGGCCAGTAGCGAGCGACGAGACCGACTCCAGCGCGGCACAGGAGGTTTCGTCATGAGTAACTTCACAAAACACCTGATCACCCTGACGCTGTGCGCAAGCATTGCCGCCTGTGGCGGTGACGACAGGAAGAGCCTGCGCGTCGGCGCCAAACCGTTCGCCGAAAGCATGATCCTGGCGGAAATGATTGCCCAGGTCGCGGAAAACAACGGCATTGTGGTTGAACGCAGCATTCCCTTCGGCCTCACCCCGAAGATCATGGAAGCGGTCAAGCAGGACGTGATCGATGTCTATCCCGAGTACAACGGCACCAGCCTGACCTTTCTCGGCCAGGCGCCCACCAGCGACGGCGAAGTGTCTACCGCACGGGTAGAGGCACTGTTCAAGCCGCTCGGCCTGGAGATGGCCGGCAAGTTCGGTTTTTCCAACGACTACGCGATGGTAATGACGCGCGAGCGCGCGGCCGAGCTTGGCGTGCGCAGCATCCAGGATTTGACGCGAATTTCCGGCTTTACCTACGCGGTCGATGACGATTTCGTGCAGCGTCCGGCCGACGGCTTGCAGCAGATGAACCGGCGCTACGGCATCAACGGGGCCAACGTCGTCACCTTCCCGGTCGGCACCGATGGCAAGGACAAGATCGTTTCCGCACTGCTCGACGGCACCGCCGATGTCGGCGAACTGTTCATGACCGACGGTCAGATCGCCGAGTACGACCTGATCGTGCTGCAGGACGACCTCTCCTTTTTCCCGGTTTACGAGGTTGCTCCGCTGGTGCGTTCAGATGCGCTGGCCACAATCCCCGGGCTGCGTGAAGTCCTGCAAAGTCTGGCCGGCAAGATCACCCCCGCCGACATGCAGGCGATGAACAAGGCGGTTGACCTGGACGCGCAGTCGGCGGCCAGCGTGGCGGCGAGCTTCCTCGCTGCGAAGGGCCTGCTGCCGGAGGACGCCCGGGGCAGTGGCGCGGCCAAGATCGCCGTGGTCGCCGATCCGGGTATCCTGCGCGATATCGACACCGCGCGCGCGCTCAGGGCCATCCGCAGCGGTTATTCGGGCAGCGATCTCGACCTGGTGAACGATGAAGATCCGCTCGGCAAACTGGCCGCCGGTCAGGCGCGAGTGGCGATCGTCGGTGCCGAATCTTTCTACGCGATGGGCGCGGACGGACCGGTCAAAAAGGGAATCGCCGAGGCCTTTGCCGTGCTCGGCTATAAGTCCGGTCACCTGATCGGCACCGCCAACGGGCCCACCTCGATCGGCGGCCTGGGCAAAATCGCCACCGGCCCCAGGGGATCGGGCGCGTCGATCGTGCTCAACATGCTGATCGACTCCATCGGCAAGGCGGATAGCATCGAGATCATCAATTCCAACGACAGCCCGCGGCAATTGCTGCTGGATATGAACAAGGGCAGTCATGACGGCGTATTCCTGATGGCGCCGTCGAAGCAGCGCGAGATCGCCAACCTGATGCGTAGCGGGTTCTACAGGCTGATCGACATGACGGAATGGGCCGACGGTGGATACGCGGCCCGCTTCAGCTTTATTCGTCCCGCCACGATCCCGGCGAACACTTATCCGTCGCAGGCCGACCCGGTGACCACCGTCAGCACCCAGCTGGTGCTCGCGAGCCCGGCGAAGAGCGCGCAGGCAGCGGGTGAGGTCGGACCCGGAACGGCAGGTATCGGCTCCAACGCAGCCATTCCGGTGAGTGCCGCGGCGGTCGAGTCGATCCGCGCCGCCCTCGGAGAAATGGACGTGGTCGATCCGGCCATACCGGTGCACGGCTCGCTGGTGCCCGAGATCGTCGTTGTCGACAGGTCATTACCCTTTAGCGCGGACATCTCGATTATCAATATCCTGATGATCCTGTTTACCATTTGGGTGGGCTACCTGATCTTTCTGCCCAGCCCGCGTGACTTCAAAATGCCGGAAGATGTCTAAGCGCATCGTTAATTAGGAGAGAACACAATGGCAAATTACCTAGCACCCATTGACCTGGAAGACGAAACCCTGTCGGCCGGCGTGATCGAGAAAACCGTACAGATGGCGACCGGCGTGCCTAATGCCAGGATTTACCTGATGACGGTTATCCCCGGGATCAGGCCGGGGATCGATCAGCGTTACGCCATTCGCGGCGAAATGCACGGTTCAACCGAGTATCCGCTACAGGAATGGAAGGACGAGGCGGCGAAGGAATTGCAGGAAATCGCCAACAAGTCCATCCCCAGAGAAATGCAGGCTGGCGTCGTCGTCGAAAACGGAACCGTGTATCGTGAAATCGTCGAAGCCGCCAAAGATCTCGACATCGATCACATCGTCATGGGCGCCCACAGTCCTTCGCTGGCCGACTTCCTGCTGGGCCCGAACTCGGCGCGCGTGGCGCGTCATGCGGGCTGTTCGGTAACAGTGGTTCGAGAATAAGCGCATTGCCATGCTAGCGCCCCGCTCGAATAGCTGAATCGGGCGCAGTTAACCCCTGCCCCGATGAAACCTGTCGATGTTCTAATCGCGATTGCGGTCGCGATCATCTGGGGCATGGGCTTCGTCATTGCCAAGGCGGGCATGGTGCATTTCTCGCCAATACTGTTGATGGCGCTGCGCTTTACGCTGACCGCCGCCTGCCTGATCTATTTTTTTCGTCCGCCCCCGGGCCTGTTCAGGCAGCTGTTCTGGATTTCGCTGATCAGCGCCGCGCTGCAGTACAGCCTCACTTTCAACGGCGTGCGCGGTATCGATGCGTCGACGGCAGCGCTGCTGGTGCAGCTGGAAGTGCCCTTCGGGCTGATCATGGCCTGGCTGGTATTTGGCGAACGCATCAGGCCACAGCAAGGGCTAGGCATACTGGTCGCTTTCGCAGGCGCGGTTCTGATCGTCGGCGAGCCGCGCCTCGAAGGCGACCTGATCTACGCCTTCCTGGTGATCGGCGGCGCCTTTACCTGGGCAATCGGGCAGATCATGGTCAAGAAGCTGGGCAACATCGGGGGTTTCCGCCTGCTCTCCGGCGTCGCGCTGTTCGCCGCGCCGCAGCTGTTCGTCGCTTCGTGGATCTTCGAGCAGGATCAGCTCGAACAGGTGCAGACCGCGTCGCTCGGCGCCTGGAGTTCGGTAATTTACCTTGGCATAGTGATGACCGCCCTCGGTTACGGCCTGTGGTACCGGCTGCTGGGGCACTACGGCGTCAACCAGGTGATGCCGTTTTTGTTGCTATTGCCTGTCACTTCGGTCTGTGGTGGTATATTCTTCCTCGGAGAATCGCTGACCGTGAAGATCGCGCTGGGTGGAAGCCTGGCCATCATCGGCGTGGCGCTGATCACCATACGGCGATTACCGCAAAAGCAACCCGTTACAGAAGATGGAAACAAGCTTTAACAAGATCGATGACGAGGCCTGCGACGCCTTCCGCGAGCTGGGTGCCATCTGCCTGCGCGGCGTATTCACCGACTGGGTGGAGACGCTGCGCGACGGAATCGAGCGCAACCATGACGAGCCAGGCCCCTATTTTTCCGAAAACGTCGTCGCCGGCGATCCCGGCCGTTTCTGGGATGACTATTGCAACTGGCAGCGCATCCCCGAGTTCCAGCGCTTCATCACGCAATCGAACGCGGCGCAACTGGCGGCGCAAATCATGCGTTCCGGCAAGGCCCAGTTTTTTCACGATCACGTGCTGGTCAAGGAAGCCAACACCCCAAAGCCGACGCCCTGGCACCAGGATGCGCCTTACTACTTCGCCGAGGGTAACCAGACGGTCAGCTTCTGGCTGCCGCTCGATCCGGTGGACGAGGCCGAGAGCCTGCGTCTGGTGGCCGGCTCGCAGCGCTGGCCGAAACTGGTTTCGCCGGTGAAATGGCTCGATGACGCCGATTTCTACGACGCGCAAACCGATCAGTACATGCCCCTGCCCGATCTCGATGGCGATGATTGCGACGAAACCATCCTGCAATGGGCTATGCAGCCCGGGGACGCGGTGCTGTTCGACTTTCGTAGCGTGCACGGCGCAAATGGCAACCTGCAAAACCGGCGCCGGCGCGCTTTCTCGATGCGCTGGGTCGGTGACGATGGCCGTTACCGCGAACGCCCCGGCAGGACCTCACCGCCGTTTCCCAACCACAACATGCGCGATGGCGATAACCTGCGCGAAGACTGGTTTCCGGTGCTGTG
>Ga0209536_100005898_pt1 | contig 18904 bp, 15 predicted proteins | sample DeeMarSeWOR28_12_FD_187461 | JGI IMG/M metagenome (GOLD analysis project Ga0209536, IMG submission 187461) | Marine sediment microbial communities from White Oak River estuary, North Carolina - WOR-2-8_12 (SPAdes) (version 2) | ecosystem: Environmental > Aquatic > Marine > Intertidal zone >... | reverse complement strand
GAATTTGAGAAAGAGAACATAAAGTCAAATCATTGAAAAATAAAATTTCAATTCTCACCGGATTGTGATACGGATATGAATCATTCGATGACGCCACTGATAACAAATGATGCAATTGTTCTGGGAATTTTAATTAGTATTCTGGCGGTAATATTCAAAACCTCGAAAAGTATCCGCCCATTCTGGAAAAAATTTTACACAGCGGTTCCGTCATTGTTGCTATGTTATTTCATTCCCTCTCTGTTTAATTCTGCCGGTATTATTTCCGGTGATCAGTCTTCGTTATATTTTGTGGTTTCCCGCTATTTCTTGCCAAGTAGCCTGGTGTTACTCACTATCAGTATTGATTTGAAGGCTATTCTAAATCTGGGACCGAAGGCAGTGGGAATGTTCCTGGTTGGTACTTTTGGGATTATCATTGGTGGTCCGGTATCCATTGTGATTATATCAATTTTTTCTCCGGAAATTGTGGGCGGAAGTGGTGATAACGCAGTTTGGCGGGGCTTGACTACGGTTGCGGGAGACTGGATTGGAGGCGGGGCAAATCAGACTGCCATGAAGGAGGTGTTCCAGGTAAATGATTTTTTGTTCTCGGCAGTTACAACGATTGAAATTATTGTGGCAAATATCTGGCTGGGATTCTTATTATACGGAGCCGCAAACTATGAAAAAATTGATAAGTGGCTCAAAGCAGATCATTCTGCAATTGATGAGGTGCGATTAAAGATCGAATCCTTTCAAAAGAAACATGCCCGAGTTGCCGATTTGAGTGAACTGACTACCATTTGTGCGATCGGGTTTGGAGCTACCGCAATAGCACATTTTGGGGCCGGAATCATTTCTCCCTGGATATTCGAAAATGCTCCGGCCCTTGCAAAATATAACCTGACTTCTGATTTTTTCTGGATTGTTATTATCTCGACAACTATTGGATTGGCATTATCTTTTACTCGTGCCAGAAATTTGGAAGGAGCCGGTGCATCGCGAGTGGGAACATTATTCCTTTATATGCTGGTTGCCACCATTGGAATGAAAATGGATGTTCTGGCGATATTTTCAAATCCGGGATTGATTCTGGTGTGTGCTCTGTGGATTGTTATACATGCCGGATTATTAATTCTTGTCGCAAAACTAATAAAAGCGCCCTTCTTTTTTATAGCGGTTGGGAGTCAGGCAAATATTGGTGGTGCGGCATCGGCGCCAATTGTTGCTTCAGCCTTTCATCCGGCATTGGCACCTGTGGGTGTGCTTCTGGCAGTATTGGGTTATGCACTCGGTACATACGGCGCATGGTTATGCGGCCTGGCAATGCAGGCAGTGGCACCGTGAGAAATTTTTGGAAGATTGCAGATAAGCTGCGGATTTCAATACTTTTGATATTCCAAAAAGGAGGATTGATATGGATACCAGTTCAAAATTAATAAAGAAGTTAATTCCTCTTTACTCAGCAATTTTTGCCATATCTGTTTGTTTCAGCCAAAATGCCGATCCCAATCCAAATCGTTTTCAGGCAGAAATAGAAAATTTTATCAACTGGGATAGAAAGAACAGTTTTCCAAGCGATGCCATACTGTTCGTCGGGAGTTCAAGCATCCGACTTTGGAATACCGCAGAATCTTATCCCAAATATGACGTTGTTAACCGGGGATTTGGAGGAGCGCACATCTCAGATGTGATTTACTATTATGAAACTGTGGTAAAAAAATACAATCCGAATTTGATCGTATTCTATTGTGGTGACAATGATATCGCCGCAGGCAAAAGCACCGAACAGGTATATGGAGATTTTCAGGAGTTCTTCAAAAAATGCAAAGGTGATTTCCCGGCGACAAAAGTAGTCTATCTACCTATAAAACCCAGCATTAGCCGCTGGACTTTTTGGGACAAGATGAGTCAAGTGAATAAAAAAATTGAACTTGATGCTAAATCGGAACCAAACCTGGTTTATGTGAATACGGCATCGCCCATGCTTAGCAAAGATGGAAAACCAAAAGGTAACCTGTTTGTAGCGGATGGATTGCACCTGAATAAATCCGGGTATGAATTGTGGAATTCGATTCTATTGCCTCATCTGCAGAAATATGCCGAATGATAGTTAAGCGCTTCCTTAATCAAATTTACTTTTCGCTGCTCCAAATTCCCATTATGATTGAATAAAATTAAGAAAAATGTTGGATGTTAAATCTTAAAACATTATAATAATTTGCAATCCTATTAATTTTGATATTGTTAAGTGATAACAAAATGACCAGCCCCTCGCGCCTAAGGAAAATTATTGTGGTAAGGATAAGTTTTTTCTGTATACTCTTTTTTCTTTCCTCTCCGATATATTCACAAAACAATCTCGGTATACTCGTTGGGCCAAGTGCAGCAACCATGAGCGGCAGTTACATTAAGGGATCCTCCGGTCTGGAATGGGGATTTGCCGCCTTTATCAATATTGATAAAGAGTTTGGTGACAGGTGGTCATTTGTAACAGGAATTAATGTGATACAAAAAGGAGGGAAAAAGTTGATGCTGGCGATACATGGAGATTCGACGTACGGATATCAATCCATGTATCTTCAACTACCATTGCTTATTCGAGCAAAATTTCCATTTGCCAGCGGTAAGTGGTACGTTGCTCCTTACTCAGGATTTTTTATTGGGGGGAATCTTTCAATGGCCTGGAAACCTGGAGAACAGTTTGAATTTGAAGAGGAAGGTGCCGATGAAAATTCTCCAGGAGGCAAACCCAAAAAGCTGGAAATGGGAATCCCGATTGGCTTACACATTTGGCGGCAATTTCCGGGTGGTTCACGTTTTATGTTCGATTTGCATTATGAGCTGGGATTGGCTAACGTATTTCAAGAAGCACAAGATGCTGGATTGAAGGCAAAGAATAATGTAATATGCGCCATGTTTGGCTTTTCGGTGCCTCTGCAATAAAAGAAGATCTCATGAAGAAACAAACTCAAAAAAACTCAATGGACGTACCGGTGGTCAGGTTAGGCACATTTCTAATAATGTTATTTTTAATTGCCGGTGGTTTGATTGCTCAGGATCGAGGCAATCCAAACTGGTATTTACGAGTGACCCCCTATTATTGGTTTTCCAACCTGGGGGTAGCAGAAACACTTGACGGGGAAAATGGGAGAAATATTGTCGGTGATTATTCTGTACCGGTTGAAGATACGTTGTTGGAGAATAGCTGGGCTATGCGTCTGGAATTTGGCAAAAGCCGTTATCGCGGGATTGTGAAACTATCCAGCGCCAATATAAAGAATACCACCGATCATATAGAGAGCGTGAGTGATTCCACAATTATCATTCCGGGGAAATATGATTTCACGTGGACAACTGCTGAGTTTTTTGGAGCGGCACAGGTTGGGCCATTTAGTCAAAATTTTGCGATGGAGTTGTACGGTGGACTGCGATATAATCGCCATGAGGAAACTGTTGAATCTGATTCGCTGCCAGGTGCGGCCATTGTAGATGAATCCTGGGTAGATCCGGTTTTTGGAACTCGCGTTTACATGAAACCGGGTCGTCGCTGGTGGACTACGTTCCACACCGATGTAGGGGGATTTGGAGTAGGTACGAACTTCACCTGGACGCTGGGTGGGGAACTGGGATTTGTAATATTTAAAAACCTTGATATATCTATGGCTTATGACTACCAGGAGATAGAATATGATAATGGCAAAACGGGTGCGGATAGATATATGTGGGATAATGGCGTTCAGCAGGGCTGGTTTTTTGGATTGAGTTTTAAACTTTAGTTAAACATTTCTTCTGAATACGGGACCAGGTTGGTTCAAGGAATTATAAATAAAATGCACAATCGATTGATCCCATTATTTTTGCTATGTTTTGTCGGACTTGCAACTTCTGCAATAGGTGCAGAATTCTCAGCGGATAATGTGGGTGATCGTCAAGAGACTACCATGGATCAGCAAGTAACTCCTGCGCTCGTTCAGAAAGATTCAACCTTCTGCTGTCAAAAAAAGTATTTTTGGACGGCCGCTGCTGAGATAATCGCATTACAGATCATTCCCAATTATTTTAATCGTCACGTTGCCGATGATACAACGGCGGATTTATCATTTAAATCCTGGCGTCGAAATGTCCAAAGAGGCTTTGAGTGGGATCCCAACGCATTTTCAGGCAATATGTTTCAGCACCCATATCATGGAAATCTATTTTTTAATTCCGCACGTTCAAATGGGTATAGCTTCTGGGAATCATACCCTTTTGCCTTTGCCGGTAGTTTTGTTTGGGAGATGTTTGGTGAGAATAATCTTGGCGCAATTAATGATTGGGCAATGACCAGTCTTGGGGGTATTACAATCGGAGAGGCGTTGCACCGCTCGGCAAAAATGCTGCGGGATAATACAGCAAAGGGTGCCAGCAGGGCATTCCAGGAATTGGGTGGATTTCTGCTGGATCCGGTTGGCGGATTTAACCGGGCAGTGCGCGGAGAAATGTCCAAGTTTGGTCCAAATCCTGCAGATCGATATCCGACAAAATTAAGGTATATTGCAGACGTGGGTAACCGAGTAATGGGAGAAGGCCGGTTAAGAGATGCGCCTCCAGCCACCGGGTATATGAGTTTAATTATGGCTTATGGTGACCCTTATGAAGATTATAAGCAGCCATTTGATGCTTTCCATATTGGGTTGCAGTTAAATGGTGAAGATACAACCACGCTCGGAATGCTGCAGGTCTGGGGCACACTTTACGGCTCGGAAATAAGGGATGACGAAAAGGTCCAGCACGTTTTTACGATCGATCAGATGTACGATTATGCGAATAACAGAACTTATGAAGTAGGGGGGCAAAGTTTTGCATTTTCACTGAGAAGCAGATGGTTTTTGAAGGGCGATAAAGCAATCGTAACACTTGTTCAACCTTCGGTCTATGTTATGACAGGAATTATTTCTGAATTTACCCGGGTCGGTGACCGGGATTATGATTTTGGCAGTGGCCTTGGATTGAGAGTCGCAGGTACTCTTGATAAACTCAATGAATACGCATTCCAAATTGGATATCGGGGAATTTTCACTCACACGTTGAATGGTAGCAAGGGCAACCAGATAGTACATTTTGCTTTTTTACGGGCCCGCTATCGAATATGGCGTTCGATTGGAATCGGATCGGATTATATCTTATATATGAGGGAAAGCTATTTTAGAGATTTTCCTGACGTTCATCGCCGTAACCCTGAGTTTCGCCTAAGCATTTCTTTCTTCTGGAATACGATTTAGTGATTGTTGAAAATCGTATTTTATTTGCTACATTTATTATAAATCTTAATTTAATTAGTCGAATTCCTGCCTTTGTGTCACTTTACTAGAAGGCCTTGGATAATCCCTTTTAAAGACTATGTTTTATCACCTTCCACTCCCTGTGATGCATTACCTACTACGACCTCCTGCGCAGGCGAAAAATCTACAGTCACCAAAGCTTGAAAGACCTTATAGCCAAGAGCGAGAACAACCGCCCCCACAAAAAGTCCGATGATTCCCGATAATATCATACCTCCAATAGCACCTAGGAGGATCACCAGCATCGGAATGTCCACACCTCTTCCGAGAAAGAGAGGTTTTAAAAAAGTATCACTTGCGCTTACTAGAATACTCCAAATCAGGAATATAATCGCCGGAGTTGTTTCTGCAATAGTAAATGCATAAACTGCCAGAGGTCCTAAAACAAGGATAGGAGGCAACTGGATAATCGCCAAAAAGAGAATAATCAACGCCCAAAGACCAGCTCCGGGAATTCCGATGGCAAGAATTCCTATTCCACCGAGTATCGATTGAATAATGGCCACTCCCAAAACACCCTGAACAACACTTCGGATAGTTTTTCCAGCTAGTGCTGTAAATTCTTCACCATACTCGCCTACCAGTGTTTTGAAGACCAATCGAGTCCCTTGTTCGGAAGTTTTAGCATTTACCAACAGTACACCAGCAATTATGATTGATATTAGAAATTGGAGAATGGTAAAACCTAATCCTGCCGCTACTGAAAACAGTTTGGGAGCATATTTCTCAAGCATAGGTTGAATTTTTTCGATGGCAGCACCAATATTAACTGAGGCCAATCTCCAAATTTCGTCCACTGATTTCCCTATTACCGGCCATTCAGCGACTTCTTCTGAAGGAGGGGGTACTGTTAAAGTTCCCTCTTCAAAGTCTTTTGCGAGTCTTTGTAGACCATTTACAGTGGTTTCTGTAAATAAAACGGATGGTATTATCAATAAAGCCAGTGCAAAGACAGTGATCACTGTAGCGGCAAGCTTCTCCTTATTTCCAAGAAGTGACGCTAATTTTTTATAGAAGGGATAGACACCAACAGCGATTATAATTCCCCAGAGAACCGGTATTACAAATGGTTCAATAATTTTGAAACACCAGACAATTATTAGTGCAAGAAAACCAATCCGTATTGCTGTGGCAATAGCCCTGTTAATATAAGCTTCATCCTTCATTTTGATTATCTCCCAAATTTATGAAATTTCAATTCATCAATAAGACCAACCAACAGAAAAAACAATACCATAATCATTTTTTGAAGCACCTTCCGGTGGTTCACTATCGTAGTTATCATAAAAAGTTAAATCCCAAAAGAAATCACTAAAGATTTCCCACCTCAGTTGCATGTTACCCTGGATACGATAGCGACCAACCGGAGTTAGATTTGGATAACCTGTCACGTTAGCAAGCAGATTCAATTGCGGGCTATCGTACCTGTAAGTTTGAAAAGCAGCAGTAGCAAGACCTTCCAGACTTGTTTGACTGCTATCCACACCTCTGAGCCACTCCTGGTTTAAGTTTATGCCGCCAATTAATCCTAACTGACTATGATTGGTTTTGATAATGTAATTACCACCGCCGGCACTTAGTAAATATCGCAAATCAATACCCTGTTCGCTATTTTGCTGAAATCCTGTTTCTCCGCCAAACGTCCAGTGATGCTTTAAAACTCTAGAATAGCCGAGAATGTAATCAGCGTTTTTTGTGGTTTCTTTCTCTGGTTGCGATGTAAAAATGGTACTAAGTTTTAAATCCAAGTGGTGTTTCGGTGTCCTGTAATTGGCATTACCGGAAAATGAAAACTGCCCAACATCACTGGCTTTGGTATAGCTGGAACCCAAACTGAGAGAAGCGCCAAGTCTTGACCAGAACTTTTTCTTTACGCGTATTATCCAAACGACTTCAGGAAAATCAATGGCAATGGAATCTGATGCAGAAATCACAAGAATCTTATTTGCCAGTGTGTCGGTATCAATGGCACCGTAGTAAATATCTCCCTCTTCCGTCTCAATTTGATATTGATTTACACTCTTAAGATAAGCAATTTTATCCCACTCAAAACTTATGGTGCCAGCGTCATCTGTTCCATATTTTAATTTGCCAAATTTAAGTTCCTTAATCTCACCCGTTGTTCTATCGCCATTTTGCAATATAACGATATCTGTTTTTGCAGCAAATGCAATACTCTGCAAAAAGAAAAGAAATGAGATAGTAAAGAATAACTTTGAGAAAAGAATGAATAGATCCGATTTTTTTAAATTCACAATTGCCTCCCCATTGTTTTCTATGGATAGAATTTTGGCCCAATACTATATAAATCAAATTGATTGAAAGAGATTGAGAAATTTTGCTAACTCAGCATCTGATTCGTTTAAACCTATTTAAATGAAAAATTAAAAATGGGGAAGACAGGCAGGAATCCCCCTTCTTTTATGATATTGATTAAGCCAATCTGAATTCCTTCCATGGAGGCAGCATAATTGACTATGGCAAGTTGTAGTCCGTTAAAGTAGCCATCATGATAATTGACCGAGCTCCACTGAAACCCTTTTGAATCACCTTTGGTGATGGATGCAAAATTCAGCTGCACGCCGGTAAATCCTCCATCGGTTAAACTTACAAGCCCCCATTGAAGGCCACCTGTTTTTCGGTGGTTCGGTTTACCAATCCAATATCCAATCCGCTCACCGAAGCATTTTTTCCGTAAAGCAGGTTAAACCTGAAGCCCTTTAACGATTGATCTTCCGGAACAATCTGAATGGGAGTAACCAGGGACAGCTGAACGGGCTTTTCCTGGGCAATGACATCAACACTGAGACTATATAGTAAAACTAATGAAAAAATCCACACAAATTTATTCATCTGCTTCATAAATCCCCATCCTGGGATTAATTGGAAATCATAACTAAGAATCTTCATTTTTCTATGCCTCCTTTGAGTATTATTATTTATTCTCAGTCCTCAGAACGGATTTTGTGACTTTTGTTTTTTGTTTTCCATTATTGGAAGAGACCTCAAATTTTACATCTGAATCTACAGAACGGACATGCAAATCTCTCTGCGGAAATGGAATTTCAACTCCGGCATCTTTCAGAGCATTATGCACCTTAAAAGTCATATCGCTGGCTAATGTGAGCCAATTGCCAAAATTTTCTGTCCAGAAACGCAGTGAAAAATCCAGTGAACTCTCCCCAAATCCTTTAAATAAAACGAAAGGTTCCGGATTTACCATCACATCCGGATGACCTTTTACCACACTCAATAAAATTTCCGGTATTATATTTGGGTCGGTACTGTACGAAACTCCAACGGTAATCTCGATTCTCCGCCTCTGATCCGACAAGGTCCAATTCGTCAGCTCTGATGAAAGTAAATTTCCATTTGGCACGACAACCTCAGCACCCTCGAATGTTCTAACATTGCTTGCCCGAATACCAATACGTTGAACAGTGCCCATGAGTGTGGCAATTTGAATTGTATCCCCCACCTTTATAGGGCGTTCGAAGATGAGAATCAACCCGGAAATAAAATTATTAACCAGGTTTTGCAACCCAAATCCAATTCCAACACCCAATGCACCTGCGAGCAGAGCAAACTTGCTCCATTCAATTCCGGCAGCTGACAAGGCAATTATGAAACCAAAACTCAACAGTACATAATAGACTACCATTGAAATAGTATTGGGAACACCGCGGGGAAGTCTCATTCGCGGTAATACATCCTCATCGAGAACAAATCTTATAAATCGGGATAAAATTATCGAAAGCCAGATCGTTATAAAGAATAATAGTATATCTCCTAACGAAACTGATAGTGATCCAATTATCCAGCGTTTTCCCGTTATCCCGGAAATAAATCCTAAGAAAGGATTAAATAGATTAAAGGTACTTAGGACACTGTAAACAAAAACAACATAAGCGAGCAGATTTAAGAATCGGGTTCCTCTTTTTTCCCATAGATCATAGTATGTGCGCGCCCTGCGCAGCGTTTTTGCCGCACCGGTTTGGAAAAGTAATTTGATCAGACCATCAAGAATCAGTACTGCAGCAAATAAGAGAATGGCAATGTAGGTACACCTAACAATTCCCATAATAAAGAATTGAGATAAAGAAATATATCCCATAAAATTGGCCAATAAGGCAACAGCCATGAGAAAAATTGCGAACTGAACTAATGCTTTCATTATTGACCAGTTTCGACCTAATCTTTGACTTAATTTTTTTCCACCCTGTTTTAATAACCATACAAATCCCAAAATAGAGGAGACAGTAAGAAAAACTAAAATGAATCGTTGAAACAAGACGAACTCATAGCTTAGGTCATGTATCCTTTGAATCACAAATAATCCCACGAACAGATAAACAAGCGGTCTCACTTGCTGAAAGACTAATCCTGGTAAGATTCTTAACAGCGGCACGACTGCTATTACCCCATATAAATTTGACAGAAATGTAGGGGAAGAGGGGTGAAAAATTCTGTTAAAAATTAAAGTAATGAACAGTGCGACGGATATGGGTCGGGAAAGCACGTGTAGGGAAGTTTTGGGAAGTTCCTTTTTATGATCCTCCTGCCATTTCTGACTTTGCCGGTTCAAAAATACCAAAAATGCTGATAGTAATAAAAAGAAGAGTAATTGAAAGAAAAACTTATCTGAGTGAAGCTTTGCATACTCCGCGAAGTTGGTTATCTTTTTTTCGATAGTGGTTTTTTCCTTACCCACAACAGGGACTTCATCTTCTTCCTTTTCAAAAACTTTCCAAATCGGTTGGCCATCCCTTGCAAACAATTGACTCTTTGCATAGGTCATTGCGCTCTCGATTTCATTAATTCTTTCACTCGCCAGTATCGATGCTTCTGAAACCTTAGATTGTAAAGTGAGCACTATATCCAATCGTTTTGAGAGTTTGGATTCTGTTTGTTGCACTCTATCGAGTATTGTTTTAATGGTAGCCGTAACTGCCTCGGGCGATTCTTTTTCTTTGGTACTCTCGGCTGTTTTCTGCCATACCTTCTTAATATCCTGCAACTTTTGCTTTTCTACCTCCAGACTTTTTGAACGATCGCTGAGAGTGGTCTGCAGGGTATTGATGCGGTCTTTTATCCGAATCCACTGCTCGTCGAGCTGTCTTAAATTTTCAAGGGAGAGATATTTTAATTTGCTGGATTCCGGATCGTTTTGCAAAAGTTGAATGGATTGCAGAAATCCCGGCAAATCTTTTTCAATATTTGCAACAAGAGCTACCGGCATTAATTTTTCATTAATCTCCCGAATTTTCCCCATGGTCGCATCAGATTGAATAGCAATATCAGATGCTGGAATGGCAATGGGCTCCTGGACAGTGAGGGTATCATTCTGACTGATTTGTTGTCCCTCACCTTCTGTAGTTGTCTGAGCATAAATTTCAGAAGAACAGATCACACAGGGCATCAGGAGTAAAAATATGCTGATTTTCAGTTTGTGAATAGGGATGATATTTTCCTTCCGAAAACGATTTAAAATAAACATAATCTCCTCCTAAACAGGTTTTTTCATAAGATTTTGGTTTTTCTTTAAAGCCTGAAATGTAAGAAATTCTTTGATAGTGAAGAATAAAAAAATTAACAGTGAATATTTCCAGGAGGAATGCACATTTTTGTGTGCTAACCTGTTAATTCTGATTAACGGGGGAAGAATCTTGTATCGATTAAATGTTATAGATCATATCGTGCAATTCATTTTAAAAAGGCTTTCGATTGGTAAACTTTTTTACCATACTCCCGCTCCAAATTCAATGACATATGTCAGTTTGTCGATATCAGCGAAACCGGAATTTTTGACACCAGCTCGAAGCCCCCAAAACTCCGTGATAGAGCCCAGATATTTTAGAGGTGCCGGTGCCTTGGTAATATTCACACGAAACTTAATTCCTGTCTCCAGAACAAAGTCTGTTTCCGTTTTGGTTGCTTTCTCGCTTCCCTCGGGTAGATCTATTACATCCCATTCGACACCGGCTGCAAAGTAAGAATCTACCCAGCGCGAGGCCGAGGGTGTGTACATGAGCGTCCATCCGAAATCTCTAAGACCCTTATCCGCTAGCCACATGCGGTTAACAATCCAGCCGCCGGTCATCGGGTCTTCATAATTTTTCACTATAAATAGCGGGAAAACAAAAGAAAAACCCAACTCTCCATCATAACGCAAAGAGATCCCAAACGATTTTAGGGCCAGACCTTCTGTTACCCAACCTCCAAACTTCTTTAGGTCGGTATTTTCATCTATTTCGGGCCAGCCAACCAATTCTTTCTCTTCCATTTTATGATGAAGAAGATGGTCATCTCCTGCTAATGATGCAGAGGGAAATGGACGCAGCTCGTAAACGGCATTGTTGGGTGCATATTTTCCTCTTTCAAATAATCGCTTTTTTATTGGACTGTCATCCGGTACCGGCGGAAAAACCCGATGTTCCGGTTTACGGACCTTTGACATCCATGCCTGATATCCGCCGGTAAACATTACTCCAGTACTCATGATATCCCGAAGTCCCCACGCATCGTTTATTCGTTTATTCACATCGTAACCCGGGGTATAGTAACCATCTCCATTTTTGTCGGTGCACATTCCGTGTTTTCCCTCTTCAGAGAGTATGGTGAGGGGGAAACGGGTTTCATCGTCGGTTTCAAGAACATTAAAATACCAGTTTAATCCATGAGCTTCGGCAGTTATTCTTAGTACTGCTATGAGATAATGGGTTTGATCACATTTTCCTTTTACTTTTGCTTTTTGTTTTCCTAATTCATCATCGCGAATCACCAATATCCTGAATTCTGTCGGTTCAACATCGTGTTTGTGAGCTCCCAATCCCGCTTCAAAAGGGAAATAGGCAATATATTTGAGGTCCACCGCAACAATATTCTTTAAATCGATGATTGATTTTCCTTTGTCGGTACTATCCGGGAAATAGCCTGGTCCGTCGGCATCTGCCCTAACCATTACCCTGTTATACTGGTAATAGACAACCGGAGAGTCGGGATCTTCTTCAAACGGAAACACCGCAGGTATTCGAATATCTTTTCCTTCTTTTTCCAACAGGGTTGGTTCGTCCGGAGAAAACCAGTACAAGGGTGCACAGTATTCTGCTAACCGCTGAATTGTCATCTCTCTTTCGGTTGTCCAATGGACAATCCGGCGAATGGCGCTAAAATCACAACCGTCTGTGGATTGACTATTTTGGGCAATCGAAGTATTATTACCAGTTAACAGAAAAATAGGGATTAATAATAATATTAAAAGCGCTCTATGGTATCGGGCTGGCTGCATGGAGATCTCCTCATCAATTAAATAGTATTTGCATTCTTTAATTGTTAATGTATGATTACATTCAAAAAAATACATGATGAATATTTATAGCAATATTTCCATCAACTTTTTTAGTACTTCGCTTATCGATAATTTTAGTAACGGTAATGGTATAAAAGGGATCAGCAAAATTAATGCTACCGTCGCCAGTTCGCGAAGGTCAATGGGTAATGGGCGCATTTGTTTAATCATTTCGAATGAGCCACTATAATCTGCAACTGCTGAAGGATCGGTGCTTCCAAGAATAGCTTCATCCTCTTTTCTCTTATTGTCAATCCATTTGTCATCGAATTGATCAGCTAATTGAGAACCCAACGCGCCGTATTTGATTAAACCCTCGTTTTTCGTCATCATAATCTTTTTGAAGAAGAAGAGCAAAGGAAAAATCAGCAAAGCCATGCATACCACTAAAAATCCTATAACTGTGGATCGGGTATCGAGAAGCGATATGCCTTCGAAAATCATCTGATGGGCTAGTTGTGCTGAGAGGGATACTCCAATAGCCAAGTACACTAAGTTGAAAACGCGCTGGGCTAACCAGATAACCGCCAATCCTCCAGCAAGATCCGGATGCATCGGTTCCAACCTAAGAGTCAATTTCGATAATCTCCATAGTAGCTGGATCCAGAGATGCATCCTCCAGATCCATCTCAGGATTAAAAATTGATAGACGGGTAAACTAATTATTAAATACCAGTAACCTGCGAGTGTTATTTTATCATTAAGTAGAATCCACGAATCCATTCCTCTGGATATCTGTATGATACCATAAACATAGACAGCGCCCCAGGTTATTAAATAGGCAAGTATAAATGCGATTAGTTCAGGTAATATGGAATCGCGTTGTTGGGTTAATTTCTCAAGCGCTGTTCGCCATGGCGATTTCTGGCTTTCAGGAATGATCCCGGAATTACTAAGATGCTTAAACACCATTTTAAGTCGGTTGTCAATATAAATTTCAGAGAGAAGAAATAATGGGACACATATCAGTAATCTCGCATTAACTATGACGTCATGGAGAAAAGGAAAATTGACTGTTCTGCCAAATGCAAAACCTTCGCTTAACGAAAAAACCAATAAGGGAATCCAGGTGACGAAAATGAACAGCAAAATTCGAAACAATTGACCATACCTGTAAATTCTGATAAGCGGAATTCGTATGAGCAAGTCATAGAGCAAACCGCCATTGACAAGAGAAAAATCGTTCTCAGGTGAGCTGTCTTCTGTCCTTGTTTCATCTTGCATATATGTTTTGAGATAAAATTCTTTGGGTTGAATATAATAAATACAAATAATTTAAAAATTTAAGACAAAAATTTTAAATAGCTACCAACTATTAATTATCCCGGTCTCTTCAAAAAGGCTGCGGGATTGTTGAGAGGTGGATAAGCAAATCATATTTTTGAATACTATCCACCCGATTTAGATTTCATTACCGCAGAAAAATTGAAACTATATTTTGCCGAAAGCTGCAACCGGTCGAACTTGCCAAAAGCACCATTTTCCAGCTCACGGGCAGCTCGCATTAATTCCACTCCAAAGGCCAGAGGAGGTGCTGGGGTATAAATCAGGTTTGCTGATATGCTCCAGGCCTCTTTATTTACCTCGCCACCGGCAATTGCCGGATCGTTATCCACCTGAATCCCGGAGACATTCACATTCGTTCTGAGTGTTTTGCTCCAGAAATGCCGAATACCCACAAATCCCAGATAGGAAGTTGTTCCTTGCAGGGAATTATCCTCTTTAACAACTGCACCATTGGCAAAATTAAGAGCGGCATATCTTCCCATGCCTTTTCCTCCCGATACCTGGAAACGAACATCGTCCTGTTTACCTAATTTGATTTTTCCACCGAAGGTTGCCCCATAGCCTAAAGTATTGCTATTTTTGGTGACCGTACCATCTTCATACTCATGATTAAGCTGACGTAATAGACCAGCTATTGACAGATTACCCCAATCACCCGCAAAATTATAGCGGCCAACCAGATCCGGAGCAAACGCACTGGGACTGGTAACCCTTCCACTCTCACCGCTGTTGACGTTGGGATCGAGTGTGGTTTCTGAATTTTCAGCTGCAAATTGCCAGCTATTTGTAGAAAAGCGTATCATTGGCTGGCGGTTAAATATGATACCATCGGCTGCCCCGGCAAAATCCAGGTCTTCAGGAATGTCCAGTATCTGAAAGGTGGTCCATGTTTGTCCAAACAACCACTTTCCAAATTCGAAATAAAAATGTCTTAGACGGGGATTAAAGGAATTGCTGACCCGCTCGTCGCCCTGACCTGCCAACAGAAAATCCATCTCCACAAAAGCCCTTACTTCTTTATTACCTATTTTGGAAGCTGTAGCAAGATTAAAACGCGATTCCTTTGCGTGGTAATCGTTAGTAGTAAACACATCGCTTTCCCCACCCACCGGGATTGCCGCTGGAAAATGAAAATCTCGTAGGGCATTACCGATTGGAACGCTACCGTTGTAAAACTTGCTTTGCATCATATCCAGTTTTACATAGCCACCGAATTTGAAAGTGGTTTGGGCAAGCATCTCGGTTCCTTCAAAAATCAAAAAGAAAAAGAGAATCACGAAACATTTTTTTAAAAAATTCATAGGACAAATCCTTTCATTTTTTAATTGAGCACGGAGAAAAATATTTTTTTAATCATGATGATGGCATTTAAAAAGTAATCCGCCCCCTAATGCCGAAATAGGTCAACGAACTTTTATCCGGGTTGAAAGTGGGATTGATGATATATTGTAAATCCGGGGTAATTTCCAGATGTGCCGTCAGGTTAAGGCGGTAAAACACCTCCGCGGTATACTGGTCTTTGGCATCCGGAATATTAGTTTCCGCCCAGCTTAACCCGATACCCAACATATCGTGACTTCTGAAGCGTAAACCGTGTCCGATCTGGATATCCTTCTTGTAAAAGGCGTTTTCGCCATTACCGTTGGAAAAGGCAAAACGGGCAAAGGGAACGAATCGTTCTTTCAGGAACCAGTGGGCAGAAACTGCCAGTCCCTGCCCCATACTGATTGCCGAACCACCTGCGGAAGTATAAGGATTCGTATGCCAGTAGGTGATGCTTATTTTACGAAAGTAGCGCTCCGGCATGCTGGGGACATACCCCACTTCAACTGCCTTAAATAAATTACCATCAGAGAAATTTTCACCCAAATGAACGAATTTACCATCCTCAAATAAATCACCATAGACATCGGTGATGCCTGCTATAGCATAAATTTGATCACTGAATTTATAACTGGCAATCAGACCCATCCCCTGATTGGGCCAGTTGACTGTACCGGATACGGATGCTCCATATCCCAGAAAGTGTTGCCAGGGGACGATGATCCCATGGAAATTGAAATAGTTGGTGGGATCCACTTTACCCACCACAAAATTGACTCTGTCATCCAGCAGGCTCTGCTGCCAGCTTAATTCCAATACCCGGATGGTATAATCATTAAATCCCACCGCTGGCAAACCATAATAGCCGGATTCAAATATTCCGTGAAACATGGGATTGGTAAAATCACCATAGGCATGACGATTGTTGATTTTCAAAAACAGGGTTCCTTTGTTTTTACCTGATTTTCTTCCCACTAGATTCCAGCCGGCCTGGAGATCGAGAATACCACTGCTGGCGTTTTTCCTGCTGGTTTCGCTGATACCAGCAGAGGAGCGAATAAAAACGGTGGTATAGTTGATACCCAGCTGTAAACCGAGGTCCTGGTTCACTTTTGCTTTCCAGTCGTACCAAGGCTTCATATAGCGGATAGGGATACGATAATAAAAAGCTTTTACCTGATTATCCACTTCCAACTGAGCACCAATCGATTTGGGACCGCCCATGCCATCGGTACTCTGATAACCGGAATAGGAACTGTCTGAAAGTACTTTAAGTTCGGAATTTTCCTGAGCAAGTAAGGCACTAACCAGAAAAATAATGACAATAGATAATCGAAGTCTTTCAGGTAACATGATCTTTCCTCTAATTTATTTGCAGCTCATTTAGATTTATTGCATACACAAAGGCAATAGAGCTGTCGAAGCCAATTATTCTTAATGTAATCTCTGGGGCCGGTTGCTTTTGCCAGTCAATTTCCACCAGACCAAAATCAAGATCGATGTACGGGCCGGCCACCCGAAATGAATTTGGTGCTTTGCCATACACTTCATTAACATGGGTCAGTCCACTTGATGTAAAATCATAGAGTGGATAGGGTCCTTCATCGGTTTTGGAAAGCTCGGCAAAATGCTCATTTCCGCTCAGCAGAATCACACCATTGGCGCCGGTAGAACCAATCAGATCAAACAGACGTTGCCGGTCTGCCGGATAATCGCCCCACTCATCCATCCCTTTTTCATTGGCGATGATCTGGATACTGGAAACGATAAAGCGGATCTCGGCCGGTGTTTTCAACTTCCTTTCCAGCCATTGCCATTGGATCTCACCCAGCAGGGTGACGCCCGGATCGGTGTTGGGAATATATTTACCGACCTTGCCGATTTTTTTCAGTTCTTCTTTGCTGCGCGGATCTTTCTTAAAGGGACTCTTGAACCAGCGGGTATCCAGGAGGATAATTTGCACCCGTTGGCCTTCCGGGCCGAATATCCGGGCGTCGTTAATCCCGGGGGATTTGCGGCGTTCGGAATCGGCCGGGTCCCCGAAAAAATCGAGGAAATGTTTCTTGGTCAGCTCTTTTTTAGCAAATTCAGCGCCGCCGTTATGTTTACCGTAATCGTGATTATCCCAGGTGGCCATGATGGGCACTTTCTCCCGAAACTGCTTAAATTCGGTAATGGCGGCCAGTTTACCCCAATCGCGGGTGAGGGTTTCTTCTGTCACCTCAAATACATTTTCGCCGTCCCAATCCCCGTAAATGGCATCGCCGATAAACAGGAAGAGATCTGGTTTGGTTTCTGCGATGGTATTCCATATGGGTTGTGGTATCCATTGTTTGGCACAGGAACCGAAAGCGATGCGCTCAAGAGGTCTATCTGGTAATTTATTTGCGGATTGATCTGTACATCCGATGAACAGAAAAAACAGGATTGAAAAAATTATGTTTATATGAATTTTCATATTCAATTGATTATTTGATAAAAAGTAGCGGGACATCGGGTTTGTCCCGCTACAATATCAGTTTATTTACATAGACCAGGAATATCCTGAAGGTGATAAACCTCCCCGATAGGATTCATGGGTCGGTGGTACCAGCAGGTTTTTATAAGATTTTCCATCTTTCATAATAAATAGCAAATTATCTGGTTCCAGAATCAGCTTTACATTCTGGGTGGGATCGCCATTCCAGATCAGGATATCCGCCCAGGCACCTTCTTCTACCACACCTAGTTTGGAGCCTTTATATGGATTTCGTGACGGGGCTGAGAGTTCCTGTAAAGCCTGCCCCGCGGCCGAGGTAGAATATTTCATCGCATCCAGAGAGGTGAAGACACCACCGGGAATTTCAACCGGGTAGGTGACATTGACAATTACATTATGCCAGTTATCCCAGCCAAACATGTCCGAACCATTAAATATTTTAACACCATGTTTTTTCATCCATTTTGGTACCTGTACAGCTCCCTTAGCAACCAGTGCGCCTTTTTCACGCATATCAACGGTAAACCAGTCGGGAAAATTTCCCATACCAAAGGTATTATAGCTGCCATAAGGCTGCCAGGACCACCAGACACCCTCTTTGGCCATTCTATTTACCGTCTCTTCAGAAATCAAAAAACCATGTTCAAAAGATTTCACACCTGCATCCAGGGATTTATTATAGGCAGCATCGGTATAACCGTGAATAGCCACATAACCCCCATATTCATTGGCGGCCTGTACAGCAGCCTTCATTTCTTCCAGGGAGGGAGAGTTTAGATCAATGGGATCAAACTCACTGGCGACACCACCACCAGACATCACTTTCAAGAAATCGCCTCCATTACGCAAGATCCAACGTCCTGCCCTAAGCCAGGCATCAACACCGTCCACGACCATGGTGTTCTGAACTTTAATCTGATAGTTAGATTCACCCGGTGCTGCCACACGACTGCCCCAGTCACTGTGTCCACCGGTAGGTCCGAGCGCAGGTCCGCTTGTATACATTCGTGGCCCGGGAAGAATGCCCATATTAATGGCACGTTTCAGACCAATCGTATTTCCGGCAATATCACGAACCGTAGTGAATCCGCTGCGCAACAGATATTCAGCAGCCCTTGAAGCATGGGCACCCTGAACATAGGCATCCCAGTTATTTCCGGC